>Ga0316217_10002064_pt1 | contig 24876 bp, 20 predicted proteins | sample 1anoAmetaG_FD_203633 | JGI IMG/M metagenome (GOLD analysis project Ga0316217, IMG submission 203633) | Freshwater microbial communities from Trout Bog Lake, Wisconsin, USA - 1anoA | ecosystem: Environmental > Aquatic > Freshwater > Lake > Hypolimnion/Profundal zone | place: USA: Wisconsin...
ATTACCCCGGTCCGACGAAATACCTGACAATGTCGTTGTAGAACGCCAGCAACATGAGCCCCAAAAGCAGCATCATGCCGATCTGCTGTGCATATTCGCGCGCCTTCCTGCTCACAGGACGACGGAAGACGAGTTCCCAGAAAAAGAAGAAGAGATGTCCGCCGTCAAGAACCGGCACCGGCAGGAGGTTGAGCACCCCCAGGTTGACGCTGAGCAACGCCATGAATGCCAGGAAGCTGGAACCGCCCGCTTGGGCTGTTTCTCCGGCCATCTTGGCAATCATGATCGGTCCTCCGAGCGTATCCAGAGGCACAACATGCTGGGCCAGTTTTACCAGCGACATGATCGTGATCTCGATCACCTTGCCGGTCTGGATCGTCCCCTTTCCGATTGCCTGGATGGGGCCGAAATGCTCGGTGACGATTTCGCCGGCCGAGGCCACGCCAATGGCGAAACCGTTGACCTTCTCCCCGAACAGGTTCTTGCTTATGCGCGGTTCGGGCGTAATAGCGAACGTCATGTCTGCCGTATTGCGTTTTACCGTAACCACAACCGGCTTGCCCTTGGACGCGGCAATCTCGTCTGCCACCTCTTCCCAGTGAGATATGGCTTTACCGTTGATGGCGGTTATGACGTCGTTTTTTTGCATCCCTGCCTTTGCCGCCGGCTTGTCCTTCAAAACATCGCCGATCTTGGCTGTGATGGTGGGCACGCCCACCATGCTGAGCACGATAAAGGCCAGCCAGGCGAAAATCAGATTGAATACCGGGCCAGCCATAACTATGGCGATCCGTGCCAGAGGCCTCTTGTGGGCGAAAGAGCGGCGTTTCTCCTCCTCCGTCAGTTCCCGCTGATCGGCGACAGCCTCTCCGGCCGCTTCGACAGCATTTTCCTCCCCCTCACCCGAAGCGGGGTGATGGGACACGTCCCCCCCCTCGATGAACCCGCCCTCCCCGAACATCTTCACATAGCCGCCCAAAGGGAAGGCCGAGACCAGGTATTCCGTCTCGCCGATCGTCTTGCCAAAAAGCTTCGGGCCGAAGCCGAGAGAGAATTTTTCTACCTTGACATTGAACAGCTTGGCCACCAGAAAATGTCCGAATTCGTGGACAAAAATCAATACGCCCAGAACGATTACGGCATAGATGACCATCATGTCAGTTCACCCCTCCACGGCAGATGTCTCGCGCCCGGTCACGTCCCCAACGATCCGCAAGCAGCACCTCTTCTATGGACTTCAGGTCATGGGCGTCATGGGCATCCATTGTACGTTCGATAACTCCCGCTATCTGCATGAAACCGATTCGCCCCTCCAGAAAAGCCTCTACAGCGATCTCGTTGGCGGCATTCATCACGGCAGGCATGCTCTCACCATCGCTTATGGCGCGGTAGGCCAGGCCGAGGCAGCGAAACTTTTCCAGATCCGGCTTATGGAAGGTCAGTCCGGACAATGCGGTCAGGTCAAGCGGCTTGACGCCGGTTGCCACGCGTTCCGGATAGGAAAGGGCATAGGCGATGGGAGCCTTCATGTCGGGCATGCCCAACTGGGCGATGACACAGCCGTCAATGTACTCGACCATGGAGTGGATGATGCTCTGGGGGTGAATATTGACGTCGATCTTTTCCACCGGCACGTCGAACAGCCAGCGCGCCTCAAGCACCTCCAGCCCTTTGTTCATCATGGTGGCAGAGTCAATGGTGATCTTGCGCCCCATGCTCCAGTTGGGGTGGTTGAGGGCATCTCTCACTGTGACGCCGGCCAGATGCTCGGCCGGTGTGTTCAGGAACGGTCCCCCCGAAGCGGTAAGAATAATCCTGTTGATATCCTCGTTGCGGTGCCCCTCCATGGACTGGAACACCGCGCTGTGCTCGCTGTCCACCGGGTAGAGCTTGACGCCGTACTCGGCTATCATCTCCATGAAGAGATGCCCGGCAGTCACCAGGGTCTCCTTGTTGGCCAGTGCGATATCCTTGCCGGCCCGGATGGCGGCGGCGGTCGGTACCAGGCCGGCTGCTCCCACAATGGCAGCCACCACCATCTGTACCTCGTCTGCCGTGGCTGCGGCGATCAGGCCTTCGATCCCTCCCAGTATCTCCACCGCCAGTCCGCAACACATCTCCTTGAGACGTGGAACATCCTCCTGGGCGGCAACCACCGCGAGGCGCGGCGAGAACGTCCTGATCTGGCGCGCAAACAACTCAAGATTGCGGCCGGCGGTCATGGCAACCACCCTGAAACGTTCGGGATAGGCGGCAACGATCTCCAGGGTGCTGACACCGATGGAGCCGGTGGAACCAAGGATGGTAAGATGTTTCATATAATTATCCCTTGAAAAAGTAGATGACGTAATAATACATGGCAGGCGCGGCGAAGATGATGCTGTCCAGGCGGTCCAGCACACCGCCGTGGCCGGGAATGACGGTCCCGGAATCCTTGACCCCGAAACTTCGTTTGAGCAGCGATTCGAACAGATCGCCGGCTTGTCCGAGGATACCGATGAACACTGCGGTCAACAAGGCATCCCTGAAGCTCAATTGGTGGAAAAAACCGAACTTGGCGATCATAGTGCCGCCGATGCTGCCGGCCAGCCCCCCCAGAGACCCCTCGATGCTCTTCTTGGGGCTGACGAGCGGGTAGAGCCGGTGTTTCCCGAAGGCGCTGCCGGTGTAGTAGGCGGCCGAATCATTGGTCATGACGATCAGCATGAGGACCAGGAGCCATTGACTGCCGTAGGCCGTCTGACGCAGCATGACCAGGTGCATCAGCAGAAACGGGATGTACAGAAATGCCAGCATCCCATAGGCGATATCCCGGGCGGCACCGGACACATCCCGGACACGGAAGAGGAACAGGAGGGCAAAAGCCAGGAACAGGAGGGCAACCCCTGCCAAGGCATGGCGGCTATCGCCGAGAAAGGGGGTAAAAACAAGCGCTGTTCCGCATGTTGCCGCAGGCCAAGCCTCAACGCTTTTGTCCGGAAGGGCCATCCGGTAGAACTCGTGAATACCGATAAAGACGAAGACGGCCACCAGGCAGGCGAACAACAGCGGACTCCCCTTGATAATGGTCAGAAGCAGGACCGGCAGAAGGACAAGCGCTGAGATTATGCGTTTAATAAGAAACCCCTATTTTAGTATTTGACCGCTGGTCTTGCCGAAACGCCGTTCACGGGACTGGAAATCGGCCAGTGCCTTGCGAAACTCGTTGATGGTGAAGTCCGGCCAGTAGGTCTCCGTAAAATATAGCTCGGTATATGCCAACTGCCATAACAAAAAGTTGCTGATACGCATTTCACCGCTGGTACGGATCAGGAAGTCGGGATCTGGCAGGCCGCCGGTATCGAGATAACCGCCGAAAACATCCATGTTGATCTCATCCGGCATGAGCTTGCCGGCCGCGACGTCACGGGCCAGACGGCAGGCGGCGATACTGATCTCCTGCCGGCCGCCGTAGGAAAGCGCCAGGGTCAGCACCAGGCCGGTATTGCCCGAAGTTTCGCGAATGGCTTCATCCAGCGTTGCATTGACATCGTCCGGCAGCTCGCTGCGGTTTCCGATAACATTGTAGCGGATATTTTTGCGCATCATGCGCGCGGTTTCCATGCGGATATACTTCTTGAGCAGCGCCATCAGCGCCTTGACTTCCATTGCGGGACGCGACCAGTTTTCAGAGGAAAAAGCGAAGAGGGTCAGGTATTTGATACCAAGGAGGGAGGACTGCTCAACGACCATCTTCGTGGTCTCAGCTCCACGCTGATGCCCCACGATGCGTTTGAGCATGCGCTGCTGCGCCCAGCGCCCGTTGCCGTCCATGATAATGGCAAGATGGGTGGGCAGTCTGCCAGGATCGAGCGGTTCCATCAGACTTCTAGGACCTCTTTCTCTTTATGGGCCACGGCCTCGTCTATCCGAGTCTCGAAGCCTTTGGTGATATCCTGCACATCTCTTTCGTATTTTTTCAGTTCATCTTCGGTGATCGCCTTGTCCTTCTCCAGCTTCTTCAGCTTATCCATTGCATCGCGACGGATATTGCGCAGTGCGATCTTATCCTCTTCGGCCTTTTTCTTGAGGTCCTTGACGATTTCCTTGCGGCGTTCCTCGGTCAGCGGCGGCAGGTTCAGGCGGATGATCTTGCCGTCGTTGGAGGGGGTCAAGCCGATATTGGCATTGAGGATGGCCTTTTCTATGGGGCCGATCATCTTGGCCTCCCACGGGGCGATGGTGATGGTGCGCGGCTCAGGCACCGCCAGGGTGGCCACCTGGCTGATGGAGGACGGGTTACCGTAATAGTCCACCTTGACGACGTCCAGAATGCCGGTGCTGGCACGGCCTGTCCTGATCCTCTGGAATTCTCCCTTGAGAACGCTGACTGTTTTTTCCATGTGTGACTTCAAGTCGTCGATCACCGACTTTGGCATAATACTATTCTCCTTGTACGATGGTTCCGATTTCTTCGCCGCAGATGACCTTCTTGATGTTTCCCTTGGTGGTCAGGTCGAAAATTACGATCGGCAGGTTGTTGTCCATGCAGAGGGACGTTGCAGTGGCATCCATTACCCGCAGCCCCATCCCGAGCACTTCCAGGTAGGTCAATTTCGGCAGCTTGACCGCAGTGGCATCCTTCTTGGGATCGGCCGAGTACACGCCGTCCACCTTGGTTCCCTTGAGGATCACCTGGGCGTTGATTTCCATGGCCCGAAGGCTGGCTGCGGTATCCGTGGTGAAGTACGGGTTGCCGGTGCCGGCGCCGAAGATGACTACTCGTCCCTTTTCAAGATGACGTACGGCCCGCCGGCGGATATACGGCTCGGCCACCTCCTGCATGGCGATGGCTGACTGGACGCGGGTGGAAACTCCCACCTTCTCCAGGGCATCCTGCATGGCCAGGGAGTTGATAACCGTGGCCAGCATCCCCATGTAGTCGGCGCTGGCCCGATCCATACCCTTGGAGGAGGCGGCCAGACCGCGGAAAATGTTGCCGCCGCCGATCACGAGCGCCAGTTGAACCCCCATGTCCACCACCTCCTTGATCTCCTGGGCGATGGTTTTGATGGTCAAGGGATCGATGCCGTATCCTTGGTCGCCGGCAAGCGATTCTCCTGACAGCTTCAATAGCACTCTGGCAAATGATGGCCTGTTCATGGTCTGGCTCCGCTCTTGAAGGTGACGATATAAGAAGTACTCGGGTTTGAGATGATACCGGGCGGCAAGTATAAAAAAAGCCGGCCCTTGAGGCCGGCTTCGGCGACTGTTTACAGGCCGGCCGCTGCTGCCACCTCGGCAGCAAAATCCGACTCCTTCTTTTCCAACCCCTCACCAAGAACATACTTCGTAAAACGGCGGATCGACATGTTCTCGCCGATCTTGGCGATGGTTTCATTGAGGTACTGCTGAATGGTCTTGTCCGGGTCCTTCACGTAGGCCTGCTCCAGGAGGCAGACATCGGCGTAGTATTTGTTGACCTGGCCTTCGATGATCTTCTCGATGATGTTTTCAGGCTTGCCGGTTTCGCGGGCCTTGGCGCGGTAGATCTCCTTCTCGCGTTCCAGAACATCGGCAGACACCTCTTCGCGGCGCACACACGTGGGCGAAGCGGCAGCGATATGCATGGCAATGTCCTTCACGAACACCTGGAAGTTTTCGTTCTTGGCTACGAAGTCGGTTTCGCAATTGACCTCGACCATGACGCCGATCTTGCCGCCGGCATGGATATAGCAACCGACAGCCCCTTCCGTGGCGACCCTGCCGGCCTTCTTGGCAGCAGCAGCCAAGCCCTTCTTGCGAAGGTAATCCACGGCTTTTTCGAAATCACCGGTGCTTTCCTCCAGGGCCTTCTTGCAATCGAGCATGCCGGCCCCGGTCGATTTTCTCAGTTCGTTGATCTGTGCAGCGGTAACAGCCATCATATCCTCCTTCCCCTGACAGGGGATCAATGTAATCAGTGATTATGCGGCAGACTCGGCAACTTCTTCCGCCGCTTCTCCGGCGACAAACTCCTCGGTTCCTTCCTTATCGGACTGGAGCGCGGCATTACGGGCCTGCGACCCCTCGATGGCGGCATCGGCGATCTTGGAACTCAAAAGACGAATGGCACGGATGGCATCGTCGTTACCGGGGATGACGTGGTCAATGGGATCGGGATCGCAGTTGGTGTCTACTATGGCAACAACGGGAATGCCCAGCTTGTTGGCCTCCTGGACGGCGATCTCTTCGTTCTTGGGGTCAATGACGAACATCAACCCTGGAAGTTTGTGCATTCCTTTGATGCCACCCAGGATCTTCTGGAGTTTTTCCCGCTCCTTGTTGAACTGGAGGGACTCCTTCTTGGTGTAGGCGTCAACGGTGCCGTCCTCGAACATGGCGTCGAGGCGCTTGAGGCGGTCGATGCTCTGCTTGACGGTGGCGAAGTTCGTCAGCATGCCGCCAAGCCAGCGCTGATTGACGTAATACATGCCGCAGCGTCCGGCCTCTTCGGCCACCGAGTCCTGGGCCTGCTTCTTGGTGCCGACGAACAGGATGGTATTGCCCCCTTCGACGGATTCTTTTACGAAGTTGTAAGCGGATTTGAAATAGCGGACGGTCTTCTGCAGGTCGATGATGTAAATCCCGTTACGCGCCCCGAAGATATAGGGTTTCATCTTGGGGTTCCAACGCTTGGTCTGGTGGCCAAAATGAACGCCGGCCTCCAGCAGTTCCTTCATGCTGATACTTGACATACTTGTCTTCTCCTTTGGTTTTTCCTCCGCCCCGTTGAATCCCCGCAAGCCTTAAGGGACACCGCCGGTCATTTACCCAGGGCGTGTGAATTGAAATCGGAATTTTATAACACAAGAAACACAAGAATGACAAGGTAAAATTACCATCCGGCCAGCGCCGCCATTCGAGGTTCTCCATTCAAGGTTTCGTGATTCCCTCTATACTTCATAGTAGCGCAACAATTTCCTAAGAGCAAATTATGGTTCTGGGGGCTTGACAGGAACGCCGGGCTCTGTTATTGAGTTGTAACACTTCAAGGGCGCTTAGCTCAGCGGGAGAGCACTGCCTTCACACGGCAGGGGTCACTGGTTCGATCCCAGTAGCGCCCACCATGAAAGCCGCATGGCCAGGTCAACAAACCTGGCCATTTTTATTTGCAGTATGTTTGTCACCGCGCATTTCTCTTTCGTTGGCCTTTAAAATCAAAACCAATTTTCCAGTAAATTAGTCAAGTCTGTGCCCAAACTGTGCCCATCCAATTTCAATTAATGCATGAATTACGGCAATTATGATCCCCACACTTTGTGCCTAAACTCCTACTACGATAAATTAAATCGCATATGACGAAGGTAGTCGGTTCCAGCGTCTTCACATTCAGCGGTTAGCTTGGATAGATAACGCGTGGTCATGGTCATGGAGCTGTGACCCAAGTGAAGTTGCAGGGCTTTCGGCTTGCCAGTCTGCCGTGTATTTTTCGACCAGCCGGAAAAGTAAATTGTCTACTGCGTTGCGCCGTATTCGTAACCTACGACTAACTGCTTGTTTGCTTCGGCTGCTCCACCGTCCTGAATAATTTTTAGACACCTCCAGTTGTCTATGGTGAAATAGACTCCCTGTTCTCCGTCGATCTCAGCATAGTGGAGGGGCAATCGCTCAACAAGACCAGAGGAACGGCAATCCCCCAGCTTTGCCGGGGGGTACGTGACTTGTGGCGCCTCTAGATCGGAATAGCCGTCCATCGGGCGTACAGTGTGGTTTTGGCCGCTATGGTGAAGGTCGCGCCAGGCGCATAGCCTGTGCCGCTGCCGTTGGCCGCGGTGTTCCAGCCGGCGAAGGCGTAGCCGGACCTCACCATGGTGCCAGCGCCGAGGACGGTTACCGTAGAGCCGAAGACATACGGGCTGTTGGGGTCAACCGGGACACTGCCGCTGGTGCTGCCGTTGCCGTTGTAGGTTACGGTGTAGGTGGTAAGGGCCGATTCCCAGTTTTTTACTAGTGCATTAGCATCTACAGATCCCAGACCTGTGACGAGATCGTAGCCAATACCACAGTCTTAGCCGATGACGCCAGGGACGCTGTTGTTTCCTGAAACGATGTCATGGAAGACTTTGGGACCACCCAAAGTATACTGTTCGTTGGCGATCTGATAGAGACGTTCATTGGCATTGCCTTGGGCTTGACCTGTCTTCCCTGATGTTTCCCTGAGTTCCAGCGGTCACGACGCTTACCGCTGAGCAGGAAGTGCGCCATTATTAATGTCATTAATATTATTTAGTTACGCGGCTTCGGCGCGGTATCTGTAAAGCGGGGCGTTGCCGTTTTTTACAAATAGCTTTACAGCTATTGGCTAAAAGCTTGCGTTTTCAATAAGTTGGTAATTTACAAAAAAGTGTAATGGAGCAGGAGTGGAAAGTCCCCGTCGGACAGGAGTGTTGTCCTTTACATACAGAACGGTCTTAATTTTTTGCAACATCTCAGTGTGACTGGACGACAGGTATGGCAAGCCGAAGTTAAACTTAGATAAAAATGGCTTGAGAGAGGGACAAAAAATGCGTGACCAAGTGTCCAGATATTGAACACTCAAAAATAAAAACTTGTTATATCGATATGTCATATCTCGATGGGCGCGAGTCCATAAATTGAAGACTTTTAAATATTGATTCAATATTATTTCAATATCAGCAACTTATATATTAAATATCAATGTGTTCAATTTCTGGACACGCACCCAAAAATGAAAATCATAGAGTTAAGGATGAGTTTATTTACAAATAGTTTTTTGATCATAAATTGTAAATAATCATTGTAAATTAGAAAGATATATGTTTGACTCGGCGCAATTGGATGGATTAATTTCATTATTAAAAGGGAGGAAACATGAAAAGTTTACTGTTTTTTTGTTCGGCGCTTTTGGTGATAAGCCTAACCGGGTGCATAACCATCAGGAATGGTAACAAGGCCGACAATCCTTTTCCGGCCCAGGAAAGTTTCAAAAATAAAACCTTGGCAGTTTTACCGGTAAAATCACAAAAAAGTATCACCACAGACTCACAGGCCCCATTAAAAAATGCACTGAACAAGAAAATACAAAGTGTTTTAGTTCTGAAGGCTGGTGGAGTGAAAATCATTGGTCAACAAACGAGCATTGATGCTTTAAATGATGCGGATAAACTGGAAATTTTAGATAAGCTCTTTACTAGCTATGATAATACAGGGGCTTATGATAAAAAATTAATAAATTCTCTTTGTTCGACCCTAAAATCCGAATATATACTTATTCCAAAATTGAAAATTGAGCAATCGGATTTAGTTATTGCAAAAAACTTTTGGTCTTCCTTTGAAATGGTTTTATTAAGAAAGAACAGTAGCGAACCAGTATGGAGCGGATCTGGTGATTTCAAGCGCTCCGGCTTGTACGGTGCAGGTGGCACAGAGACCGATGAAGCAGCAACAGAACTGGTTAATTTGGCTTTTGGACAGTAATTAGTAAGATTATTATTGTAGGTAGTGTAAAGAATTTTTTAGGCTGCTGACAAAGTCCTCGCCTCTGGCGGGGATTTTTTTATAATGCTGTCCATGCTTATCGACAAAGACTGAGGTGGCCGGGGTTTGTGAGACCGCCTGAGTGGTAAAATAAGCAATGCCCCGATGTTGTTGTGGTTTCTGGCTTCAGGCTACCAGGTTCAGTTGTTCTAGTCCTGGCGAATTTCCTCGACTCTATCCTCAATAGGATTCTGTCCGTTCCGTCTGGCAATTACAGCCCCTCTTTCAAGGAGCCATCCAACAATGTTTAGATTATCAACATAAGACGTATCATCAGAATATCCCGGATTGAGCCACTGCCCGAAGACATCGTAGCCTTGATTAATAAAGTGGGCAAATGTTGATTCCATTCCCTCTCGATATTGTATCGAGCACAGTACGATACTAGGGGACAACTCTTTTGGCATTATTTCTTCGATAGAGAGCCCTCGCTCTTCAGGCGAACCACTGATGAGAAATACGTTATCAACCCCCTGGGCTTTTTCAGGTAAAGGAAACGTAACGTTGCACCGGTTTTTACCGTGCGTCCGAAAAGTGTGTCCCACGTTTTGCTCTTACCTGAATCCATATTTCCAAGCGCCACTATTAGTAACCTATCAGCCATCAATATCTCCTCATCTTTCTAGCTACCTATAGACAATTTTTCCAGTCAAGTTGCATGGATTCAGTATCATTTATGATTGAGACGTCTTTGAAGGAAATTTGGTACGCCTTGACTGCGGCTTCTTTTCCTCCATGGTTCGCCGGAGCATTTTATTGAGCATCCTCGGAAATTCCATGCAGAACATGTATGCATCTTTTCCACCGAATCCTGCTTCTTCCATAAATGGCCCATTCATCATGAACTTTGAAAAATGCGTAAGCCGTTTGACTTCATTTTCAATTAGTTCTGCATCACCAGATTTAGCGGCTCTATAAACTTCCATTGCCAATTCATAAAGCCAGGGAGCGTCATCGCGGATGACGCTGGCGGCCATAAGAATGCCAACGGGATCGCCTGGGGTTTCCGACATGTGCATTATGTCCTCTATCATCATTGGGTGAAAGTGGCGCATGCGTTTCCGCCTGAAAGGGTCACCCGATTCTGCTAAACGTTCAGCAACGCGAGAAGGCAACGATTTCATCTCTTCTATCAGTTTTGCTATTGGGCTTTCTACTACTTCCTCTTTGCCGCTTTCGCCCTCGTGTGTGTTGAACTTCTTTAGAATCTCTGATTCTGCGGCTTTAAAGGCACCCACTTGAACATTGACAACATCTGTGTCCAACTCAAGGCCAGGAATGCGACGTGCGAGTTGATGTAATAATTTAGTTAGGTCACTATCGCTGTCATCCATATTTTGAAATTGATAAAATGGGCCGGTACTAACACGGCTCAGAGGAACTCCCAAGGCAATTCCTACAACAGGGGTACTCAACTTACCTTTTGCTACACCAGCCTCAAACAATATCCATGGCCGATCAAGACTCCGCTCGGTGAACAGACAGACGACATCAGAGGTTGATTGAAGTTTTGTCATTAATCTTTTGTACCAATCATCCCCAAAGTCGATTCCCTCGTTTCCTTTCTTATCTGAAGATCTAAAAGTTTTTATCATTCCAGCGCTAACGCTCTTTATCAGTTTACTGAAAGCCTCTGCAAGTTCCGCGTCTCTCGTATCATGACTGATGAAAACAAGTGGTCCCGTTGAAGTTGCTAAAACATCCTCTTCGCCTGTCGCTTTTGGTTTGTCTGATTCAGTCATGTTTCCTCCATTTTGGTTATATCTCTGAATGCCTATGTCGCAGAGTGGTGAGGCGGCTTAACTGTCGCCGTTTGTGGTTAGACCTGCCTTTAAATAGCGAAGCAAATCAAGAACATCTCCGCCAATATTTTTTTGTTTTTAGTACCATCCATATGACCTGGGGCTATTGAAGAGGAAACCTTGACGATATCAAATGTTCAATCGGCTACTCATTCACGACTGTCTTAACATAATGCTTCAAAATCTACCTTTCTTTCTCACTTTGCATTCTCTTTTGGTCAAGTGCAACCCCCAGATTGTCATGAGCTTTTGAGTTATGGATGTCTATCCTTAGTGTCTCTTGGAATTCCCGGATAGCTGCGTCAAGGTTACCGTTTTTGGCAAGAGCGACACCAAGATTGACATGCGCTTTTGTGGCATCGGGGGTTATACGAAGATTTTCCCGGTATTCCTGGATCGCTGCTTCCAGAGACCCTTTTCTTTCAAGACAAGCCCCTAGGTTGTAATGTGCTTCTGCAAAATTTGGGTTTATCCTGAGTGCCTCTCTGTGTGCTTGGATCGCTGCATCCAGAGACCCTTGTCTTTCAAAAATGACTCCTAGGTTTGTATACGCGGCTGCATAGTTTGGATTTATCCTAATTGCCTCTCTGTGTGCCTGGATCGCTGCATCCAGATAGCCTTTTCTGTCTAAAGCACTCCCCAGATTGTCATAAATTAAAAAATTACCTGTTGTGACTTCAAGAGTGTGGTTGTAAAGAGAAATATTGTCCCGCCAGTAGTCAAGTTGTTGCCACGTCAATGCTGCCGATGCAATTATGACCCCTCCACCGAACAGAGCAAGGATGCTCTTCCGTTGGTGCAGACCTTTCATTAGGTCGGCCCCCCCCCATGCTGCCATGATGAATAGTCCTATAAAGGGTATGTATGAATATCGATCAGCCATAGACTGGCTTCCAACCGTGATAATGCCTATAACAGGAACGAGTGTAACCAGAAACCAAGACCATCCCATAGGGAGATAGGGGCATCGACGCCCGAACCTAATTACTGCCACGGTTACAAAGAACAATACGAGTATCGAGCCGATAACCTGCCATAATTGGTAAGTCAAAGGCATCGGATACAATACAGCCATATCTTGGGGCCAGAATGCTCTAGCGATATACTTTACATAGGATATCAGTGTATTTTCAATACGCAGCCCAATGGGTACTGCATCAAGAGTTTTTATAGCCCCACCTTTGTTCTGGGCATAGATGGTGACAGCAGCCGAGAAGAATGAGCAAACAAAGAAAGGAATTTTTTCTAATACAAGTGCGGTCGCCCTTCCAAATAATTGATGAGATTCTTGATCCTGTTCCTTGTATTGGTAGCAGCCGAAAGGCCAAAAATCCATCAAGAGCATGACTATGGGAAGAGTTACGAGCATCGGTTTAGACAGAAGGCCCAGCACGAAAGAAGAGAGAGTGAGAATGTACTGCAGAGGCTTTCGCTTTGCCATGTATTCGGCATACAAGAGAAGAGTTAGAAACCAGAACAAGGCACTCAGTACATCTTTCCTTTCAGCCACCCATGCGACCGACTCCACGTGCATAGGATGGAGCGCAAATAAAGCGGCTACAAAAGAACTTTGCCAAAGTAAACCCGTACAGCGATAAAGAAGGAGTAATAAGAGAACAGAGGATATTGTGTGAAAAACGACATTGGTAAAATGGTGGCCGCTGGGGTTCATGCCGTATAACTGGACGTCAATCATATGGGATATCCATGTTATGGGGTGCCAGTTGGAAGCTTCAACAGAAGTAAATGCCCAAATGATATTTTGGCCAGATATGCCGCTCGTTACATGAGTGTTATTTGTAACATAATCATAATCATCAAAATTCAAAAATTCGTGACTGCACACTTGTATATAAACAGCTAAGATCACAATAACTAGACATATGCAAACTAAACCCAAATGATATTTGTTCCCTTTTTTCAGATCAATCCTGTTCATACAATACTCCAAGTGTTCTTGCGATGTAAGCATAACAAGCACCGTTTCAGTACTACGGGCATCTTTTCTCAATAGCATATTTCTCAGCTACGCAAAAGTGAATTAAGACGATGGCTGGCTCGGCAGGGTTGGCGTTATAATTTACGGGGTTGGAGGCCGGGAAACAATGTTTATCATCAAGGTTTGCAAAAACGGCACAGGCTTTACCGTCTTTGGGCCTGCATTCTGGCTTTGTCGTTTCGACTCAAGAGACTCTTCTCAGTCCATCGGCTGAGTACATGGCTGGTTCAGGTAACCGCCAGCTATCTGCTCGGGTTTAACGAATCCATATTCCCAGCGCTTTAAAATTCCTCTGCTCACCGGCTTTTATGCCAAGCGCCTGAAAAAACTCTGTCTGGGCGGGAAATCCGCAAGCACAATCTGCTCCAGGCCCTTACCATACACTGTAGCACTCGACTTTTCGTTTGAGGACCAAAAACACAAAGATGAGATAATTTTATTCAAACCTATTTAGAAATATGTTAAATATTTAACACTGGGATGCTCATCATTACATCAGATGATTACATTAAAAAGGAGTCGTAATGAAACACGTTAATTTGTTTATACTTTTAGTTGCTGCATTTGCAATCTCCGGATGTAGCGCCGTGCGTTCCAGCCAGTTCACAAGCCCCCTTTACAGCACGGTTGATGCACCACTTAAGGCAAACATTGAGGTAGGGAACAAGATCTCAGGCAGCGCCTCTTCCACAACACTTTTCGGGTTCATCAACGTCGGTGGGCCGTCCAAGTTTGCTGACGGTGTGACGTACGGACATGAATCAGGCGGTTTTTTGCCACTTCAACACGACAAATTTGGCACAGTGAAAGAGGCTGCCGCATTTGACGCCATTTCCAAGTCGGACGCAGATCTTATCGTAGCCCCCAGATATGCCATTGAATATAATGATTACTTCTTCTTCGCCACTGTCAATGCAACTGTTTCAGGCTACAAAGGCACTATAAAGAATATCCAAAGCAAGAATTAGGTATTTCAATGAGTATTCCCAGTGTTTTAAAAACAGTTATCGTTTACAGTCTTATTACCATGTTTGCTGTGCTATATGCTCCTAGCGTGCATGCTTTAACATTATATTTCAAAAACTCTCAAATTGCTGGCAACGGTTCCGATACTGTAGCAAAACTTAAGACAGACCTACCGAATATGCTTAGTTCGTTATTACGAGCAAAAGGTCATCGTTTTGTTGAGTTTGAAAACTACGATCATGACATCACACTGCAAATTACGACAAATGTGTCGATTTCATACAAAATAATAGATGCTCGCGTAGTATTTGAAAAATCTATTCTTGTATTAGAAAAAGACGGGCAGGAACTGGAGCACATAGAATTTACAAAACCGGCAAGTGCGGGCTCATTTCGTACCTATGGTTCCAACGGGCAGGAATATGCGCAGGAGGCAGCATCATTTTTTGCTCAAAAAATATCTACGATCATTCCCAACCTCACGACACGCCATAAAGAAACTCCACTGCAAGAAGTGGCAGAGACTCCTATGCAAATCATACTAACGGAGCCTGTCGTAAAACGCGGTTTGAAGCTAGTTTCAAAAGATTCTACACTGGCAGTGGCGGGTAGAGTAATCAGTGAATTTGGCGTAGCAGCAGTCACGGTCAATGAGCAGGCGGCAAACATCGATAATAATGGCAATTTTTATGCCGCGCTCTTACTTAAACCAGGAGAGAACAAGGTTTTAGTAAAGGCATTAAGTACTAATAACAGATCGGCTACTGAAAGATTTACCATTACTAGAGATGATTTGCCAGAGGATAAGCAGCAGTCATCCGTTACTACTCGTTATGATGCTCTTGCCGTGCCTCCCACAGGGGGTAATAATTACGCTCTTGTCATTGGCATCAATCAATATCAGAATATAGCTCGTCTACGCACTGCAACAAATGATGCACAAGATGTTGCACAGATACTCTCTAAAAAATATGGCTTTGAAGTCAGGATACTGCTTGATAACAAAGCTACGAGATCGGCTATTTTGCGCGAACTTAATGACCTCAAAAACAAAACCAATCCAAACGACAGGCTACTTATTTACTATGCGGGCCACGGTTATAATGATGCTGAGACAGAAACTTCTTATTGGTTGCCGGTTGATGCGGACAACAACGATCCTACAAACTGGGTTGAGGCCCGCAGTATTACAGACCAACTGAAACGCGCCAAAGCAAAGCAGGTTTTGATAGTGGCCGATTCATGCTATTCGGGCACCATGACTCGCGCCATTGCACCGTCACTTGAAGGCAAAGGATCCAGAGATTATTATATTAGAAAACTTATGGACAAGACGTCACGGGTACTTATCGCAAGCGGCGGTAACGAGCCGGTATCTGATTCAGGAGGCACCAGACATTCCATCTTTGCTGACGTTTTTATAAAGGCCTTGCAAAACCCTCCCTTCAAGGTATTCTCTGCTGAAGAATTGCTGATAGGCCAGATAAAGGAAAGCGTAGCCGGACAGGCCGAACAGACTCCCGAATACAAGATTATCCGCAACTCAGGCCATGACGGAGGAGATTTCGTTTTTGAAATGATCTACTGACAGTCGTCAAAGCACCCATAAGGATCAGGTCCCCATTATTCATATTTTAGCGCCTCCGTACCTGAGTTACCTTCCCACCATATTCAATTCGTCGTGCCATGGCTTTCTCCTTTCAATGACAAGAAAGGCCCTCATGGGCCGAGAATGAGGTCAAAGCATCCATCGTACCGAGTCCAGCAGACTGCCCTCACTTCCTCCCGGTCTGCAACTCGGCCACCGCCTCGGCGAACTCCGCAGCTGCCGGTTTCTGCGGGCCGCTTGACGCTGACAGCCTGATCCCTCGGGTCGTCATGGACATGTCAGAGGGCTTTGTTTTGACCAGATACACCTTATCGGCAGCCTCAACATCAGGGTCTCCGCCTGGTTCAGTGCTCGCGTATAGTGTGATCAGTTCCGTACCGAAGGGGGCGCAGGTGTCCATCGTGAATTGGTCATCAGCCGACGGCAGCTCGTACACCGCCCCGCCCTCAAAGTGGTTGGACTGCCGGAACGGGTTCGGGAGAAGTTGTACGAGGGTGCCATCGGCCTGCTTGTAGACCAGGCGACCGAAGAAAGGCTTGTTCCCCTTGACGTACAGGTGCACGCAATCCCCTTCTTTATAGGCCGGGCGGTCTGTCCAGACTCTAACGTTCAGTGGGGCCGACGGGTCCGACTCCAAGGTCTCACGGCCCTTCGAGGTGAGTGATGCCATCGCCTTCTCGTCAGGAGCAACCTCAGCCTTGATCTTCACCCGGTAGCAATCGCCGGCCGTTGCGTCCTTATACCACTCCTTCATCATCTCTTGGATCACCCGCACTTGGGCTTTGGCGTAGGCGCTTACCAAGTCCTTCTCCAGCATCCCATCCTTGATGCTTGTCTCGGATTTAATGTAGGTCGTCGCGGACTCGGCGGCGTTCCGCTTGGCATTCTGGAGTGAGACGATCTCTGTCTGCTGCCTGGATTTGTCGTCCCCCATGCAGGAATATCCCTCCGATTCAATCACGACGGATTGGGCCGCAAGTGATGGGGCCTTTCCATGCGGATTGTGTAAATTAGCCTGCTCAGTGAGTGAGGGTTTGGCGACCAGTTCAACACCACGAGTTTCGTTTGCGTAGGACAAACTGGACGTCAGGATCGCCCAGGAAACTAACAGAGCTACCGAGGCACGCGGAGCAGAGAACTGCAAATGCATGTTGAGCTTCATAGACGCTCCTTTTTGGGTTCCAAGTGAATAATTATTATCTTCGGACTATTTCATCCTTGTTATTTGCTCCATAAATCAATAGCTTGCTTTAACGCTGCAACTACGTTTTTGTGCGTCATTATTACTGTTAGTTGCAATAGCAGAAATATTGCTACTGTTTTTAGAGACAGCATTACTAGTAGTAATTATTGCTTGTCTTCATTCTGATGTGCTACTTCTACATGTCGGCGTTTCACTGCAAGTGGAAAGTCCTGGGTTGTCTGGAGCTTAGTGGTGGTCTGAAAATACCAGCCTCGTCTCTTTTGGGCACCATGACGGCGTAGTCCAGGCAGATGACCACAAAAAATTTATGACCAAGAAAGACAAGTTTTAATATCAAATATGACCTCAGCAATGTTTGGTTTGCGACGCAGCTACCTTACGCCAATCTGGAAATCCTCACCAACCAGCGATTTCTGCGGTATCTGCTCATAGCCCCACTTTTTGTAGGTCAGGTCCGGTAGTTCTGTCTCGACAAATGAGACCAGCGAATTGACCGTTATCTGCCCCTTCTTATTAGCAGCTTTGCCCCCGATGCCGTCCAAAAGTGTCCAGGAGAAGGCGCCGTGCCCCTCGTACCCTTCCAGAGCAACCTGGCTTTTGCTGCTGGCTACCAAGGTATGCCGTCCAACGGCACGGGTGAGTTTGTTGATGGCGGTTTTCTCGATGACCCCCCGACTGGCAATTGCTTCGGCAAAGGAGCCGCTGTTGCATGTGTCAAGGAGCAGCAGTGACTTGGTCGCTTGGATATTGGCGAGGTAGCGTTTGAAGTCGTTCATGGAGACACCGAGTTTGGGGATGTCTTCGACCTGGCTGTAGCGGAAATCGACAGGCAGATAGTAGAAGGAACCGTCCTTGCTATAGGTGATGCCATGACCGGCGACAAAGAGGATGAACATGTCTTCGCGCCTGGTTTTTCTGCCGATTTCGGCAAAGGTTCTTTCCAACTTTTCCCTGGTCACATTGGCATCGGAGAGGGTGTAGCGGTTGACCTTGCCGAATAGTGTGGCCCCCTGGTCGGAGATCCGCTCAGACAGTGCATTAGCATCAGCGTTGGAGAATTTCAGTTGCAGATCGCCGTCCCGGTAGCGGTCAACGGCAATGGTTAGGATGTGCAGGTTGGGCTTACCGGTGAATGAGGACGTGTGTTTGATAACGACGCTATCCCGATCCGACTCTATGTTGTTCTCTTTGTTATAGGCCATGATGCCGATGCGGTTGTCGCCGTTGTTGAGGGTGATCGGGCGGGTGAAGGTTGAGCAGGCGCCTCCGGTGAATTTCAGGTTGATGCCGCGTCCGGCACTGGCCACGGTAATCGGCATGTCGTTCAGGTAGATGGTGATATCGCCGATGCCGCCGCCGTTGTCGCATACCTCCGCGCTGATCTCTGTTTCCGGTTGTACAGAGGTGCCTGGTTTGGTCAGGAAGCGCACCTTAGGCGGTAGTGTCTTGACGGTGAGCAGCTTGTTGATGTCGATTGCCTTGGCAAATTCCGACAGATCCTTACCGGAAAAAGCGGCGTCAATAAGATCAGGTCGGTAGAAGGCGTTATACAACTTGGAAACCGGGATGAACTCAGCGGCTTTGTCCTTACCCCGGTTCAGATGGTACCCAATCAACTCTTCACCGCCGGGGGAATGGTCAAAGAACCCTTCAGGGGTCCAAAGTACCCAGCGCTTCTTGTCGGCATGCGGGAAGAAAGCAAGAAGTTCCTTGCCGTCGGACATGCGGTACCAGCGGATAGTGCCGTCGCCATACGCCGCCAACACCATGCGCCCGTCAGCGGTGATGTTCGTCGCCCAGACGGTTCCCGGCGCAGGGGTCTTCCAAAGCTCCCTTCCAGCACTGTCGAAGCAGCGCAGGTACCAGTCACCTCCGATCACGAATAAGCGCTGGTCAGGCGCAATAGACAAGGAACGGGAGACCTCGTTGGGGTCGAGGGTGAGTTTGAGGTTGTTGAGGGTGGGGTCGGGGGTATTTTTCCACCCCTTGACCGATAAATTGCCGGCATGGGTTAGCGGGCTAATGGGTGTGAGACCACCCGCTTCGTGGTTCAGGGAGAGCTTGCGCTCTGGGAGGGCAAAAGACGCAGGGATGTTCCCAAATGCTTTATAGCCGAAGCGAAATGCCGAGCCGTCTGGCGCTATCTGTAATCCTTCGGGGTTGTCGCGAAAATTGCCGGTCACCTCAGTGGAAAGTTTGATTTCCTGTCTGTTCCCGTTAAGGATTGTAATCGACGGGTCGCTGGCGGCAAGAACCAGACCTCCACTAGGCATGGCCGCTAAATCAAGGATTGAGCCGGTAGTCTTAACGCTTATATCGGGGGTGAATTGGCGGCCGGCCGCGGACCACAGGTGAATGACTCCGCAGTGCCGCCCTGTCCCACAAGGGCTGGCCGTATATAGAATTTGTCCATCAGAAGACCAGGCGATGCTGGAAGAGCCTGCTGCAGCTGCCTTTTCGGAATCGAGAAGCTGAATGTGATTCAACTCTGCGTCCAAAAGCATCGTTTTGCTGCTATTGGTCAGACTCACAGCCAATTTTGTGCCGTCTGGCGAAAATTTTACCGAAAAAGGGGAAGTGTCCTGGGTGGGGCGGCGTTTCAGGCGGGGTTGAAGGACAACGGGGAGCTCGCCGTCAATGCCCGGCTGGAACTTGGAAAGATCGTAGAGCCGTACGAAGCCGTCGTCGCAGGCGGTGACCAGCCGCTTGCCATCCGGAGAAAAATGCAGGCCATAGGATGAGTCGGCGTAGTTGCGATCTTCGGCGACCAGGCGGAGCGGAATTCCTGTGCTCTGTTGCCTGCTGTAGGTGCGAGCGGATTCCAGTTCAAAGAGAGCAACCCCGTTCTTGCCGCCGAGCGTCGCGGCAAGAAACCGGCCGTCAGGAGAAAAGGCCACGCTGAGTATCACATTGGTCAGCTCTTGGGCGCTTCCCAGCAACCTGCCGTTATGTCGCGAAAAAAGGTAAACAGTCTGCCCGGAATCGCTTCCAGATTTGGTCCATCCGCCGCAGGCCACCAGTTCACCGTCCGGGGAAATCGCAACTGCGTATAATTTGCCTTCGTTGCCTGCAGCGATGGGAGGGCGAATAATCTGCTTGAGATCACCGGTTTGGGTGTCCCAGACCCGGACCGTTTTATCAAGTGAAGCCGATACCAGCCAGTGGCCGGTTTTATCTAGGTCGATGCGGGTAATCGTCGCCGTGTGCTGACCTGTTTCGATGCGCAGGATTGGCGCGATAAAGAGCGGTGACGCGGATAATTCGCCTACCCCAAAGGCACCGCGATCGGCTTTTCCGGCCTGCGGAACAAGACCGGACATTACCAGTAGCAGGGCACAGACTAGTATCTCGACTGTTTTCATAGGTCCCCATGTGAACGCGTCGCGTCAGGGATGCTCAACGCCTAATTGGCAGTAGTCTTGGAGATAGACTCTTTGAGTTTATCCCAGGCGTTCTTCGCAGTATCTCCCAGACTGGAAACCAAAGTCTTTAATTCGGGTGAGAAGTCAAAGGAGCTGGTATTGTTCATAGTCAGCTTGTCCACGCTTTCTCCGACCATGACCACCTCAACGCGCCGGTTTTTTTGTCTGCCTAGGGCCGTATCGTTGGGTGCCAGCGGCTTGCTGAATCCAGCAGCCTTGATGGTCAAGCGGTCTGGTTGAACATGACGTGCAACAAGAGCTTGCTTAACAGATAATGCTCGAGCCTTGGAAAGCTGCTGATTGAAATCTGTGCCGCCTTGATTGTCTGTATGTCCTTCGATGACGATTTGGGCCTTGGTATAATTTATGAGTATGTTTGCCACCTTATCGAGAATTGGGAAGGATTCTTTACGCAAATTTGAACGTCCCGAATCGAAAAGTACTAAATCCTGAAAGGAGAGAACTGCTCCTTTTGGTGTCTGTCTCATTTTGATGGCATCACTGTCAATAGCAGCTCTTGAGTTGACATTTGAATCCGCCCCTTCTTGAATTGTTGCGCACCCTCCAAGAAGTGCAGTGGCAAAAACAGTACACATAAGGGCCAGTTGAGCGATAAAAACCATTATGATCCTCCTAACAAATTGCTCGACTGAAGAGTAACCACGTTCCTGCTGGGAAGCATCAGGGCTAAAAGAACCCGCTTGGTATCCAAATACGTTTTGCAGGAATAGCTTCCCGCAACAGCCAACGAATTTGCCATAAATTAAAAAATACTATCATTTTCATTTTAAAAGGCAAGTTACAAATTCAGTGAGACACGTCTAAGATTTTCCAGATCAAGGAAAGACTTCTGGGGTCTGTCTCAGACTTCCTATCATAGTAACTTTTATCCAGTGAGACATTACTGAAAAAATATGCCGCGTCTAGAAGTCCTAGAGGGAATTTATGCGGGCTGGAGGTCGGTTTCTGACGCTAGTTGCCCCGCTGTGATAGAGTGAGATCCCATCATGCTGACGGAAGTAGTAGATAATGGAGGAACCTTCCTTCAAGAGTTGAGGAAGGTCGAGAGTTGCTAAATTTATAGGATCAGGCAGGGGGGGTTAAGCCCTCATAACCCGAAGGTCACGGGTTCAAATCCTGTCTCCGCAACCAAAACATAACATGGACTTAGGCTTTATAGGATGTGTTTTAAACTTAATATGCGATCCTCTTGAGATGCATGCAAATATCCTGTAATCTGACAGGCACCGCCGCTCCCGGTATAACAAACCCGTATTTTTCCGCACCTAGCATTTGGCTTAAGCAAAGACAGTGCCTATTAATTGGAAATTCTGTAAATCGCCATCCAAGTCAGACATGGCCTCGGCGAACACGCCGACCCACGCCATAAAAATAATTGGGACTAATTGAGTTGATGCTTATCAATAAATTATGTAATGTTCAATGTATGTATTATCAAGCATCAGAGCTGCATTGCGAGCCAAAATGACCTACCAGATTACACTTCTCAGGATAGCTTCAACCTTGGCCGCGTCCATGAAGAGGAGGCTGTATAATGGCTGATTCCGCAAACTCAGAGTTGGACTTACAACATACGGAGGGGTTTTACCACTCTCTGTTCGAGAACATGCTGAACGGCGGCGCATATTGCCGCATGCTCTATAAAGATGAAACGCCGGATGATTATATCTATCTTGCCGTAAACGAAGCATTTGGCTCACTTACCGGATTGAAGGATGTTGTTGGTAAAAAAGCAACTGAGGTTATGCCGAATATTCGGGAGAGAGATTTTCAGCTTTTTGAAACCTATGGCCGGATTGCCCGGAGGGGCAAACCTGAAAAGTTTAAGTTCTTTCATGAAACCCTGAAGCGGTGGTTGCTTATTTCCGTGTATTGCCCGCAACAAGATCATTTTGTGGCGGTGTTTGATGTGATACCCGAAGAAAAGCAGACGGAGATATCCTTAAAGAAGATTTCTTCCGAGATGCAACGTTTATTGGATACGTCAGCCGCCGGCCTTGCCCGATTGGATCGGAACCTGAACTATGTTTCAACTAATGCTGCCTATGCCAGGTTCGCCGGAATGCCACAGGAGCAAATTATCGGCAACTCGCTGGAAAAGGTAATAGGCGGAAAAAGATTTGCGGCGATAATGCCCTATGTCGAGAGGGTCTTAAACGGCGAGGATGTGGAATATGAAATCGAAGTGCCCTTTAAATTAAGTGGCGCTCGACATTTGCATACAGTCTTTACACCTTATGAAGATGATCTGGGTGGTATTATCGGTTGGGTCGCTTCAGTCACGGACATCACCGAACGGAAACAGGCCGAAGAGAAACTTCGAGAGCGCGAAGAGTCGCTACGGTTTTTCTTTCAATATGCTCCGGCGGCATTGGCCATGTTTGATGCAAACATGCACTACATATATGCCAGTCAACGCTGGCTTAGTGACTATAGACTGGAATTCAGCAATCTAATCGGACGGTCGCACTATGATGTATTTCCGGATATTCCGGATGAATGGAAAGATATCCATCAACGGGGACTTGCGGGTGACGTTGTCAGGAGGGATGAAGATCGTTTTGAGCGTTCGGACGGGACTAAACTATGGGTTTGCTGGGAAGTCCGGCCTTGGTTCAAGGTCAGTGGGGTTGTCGGCGGAATAGTGATCTTTTCCGAAGACATAACTGCGCGCAAAAGAGCCGAGGAAGAAAAACAGGCTTTTGAACAGCAGCTGCTGCATACCCAAAAACTGGAAAGCCTTGGCGTACTGTCAGGAGGCATAGCCCATGATTTTAATAATATTCTGGCGATCATCATGGGATATTGCAATCTGACCCAGATGAATTATGAATCTGCCGAGAAGTACATCCCGCAGATAGAAAAAGCGGTGGAACGTGCCGCTGGATTATGCCGCCAGATGATGGTTTACGCCGGTAAGGCAGAGCTCGTAAGGACCAGGGTCAACATGCGGGCAATGGTGGATGAAATGCTCACCATGATGAGAGCCACACTTCCTCAAAATGCCGAAATCAAACCTGATCTTTCAGCCAATATCCCTTATGTCGTAGGCGATGTCAGCCAACTAAGACAGATCGCCATGAATCTGATTATCAACGCTTCAGAGGCCATAGGAAAAGAACAGGGTGAAATCGGGGTGTCACTTGCCAATGAAACGACCACGGGAAGTCAACCTGTCAAGGATTATAACGGTAAAGCGGTTCCTGCCGGCAAGTATGTCTGCCTGAAAGTAACGGATAACGGCTGCGGCATGGATGAGGAAACTAAATGGCGGGTCTTTGAGCCGTTTTATACTACTAAATTCGCGGGACGTGGGCTTGGAATGTCTGCTACGCTAGGTATCATCAATTCCCATAATGGGGCGTTGCAGCTCTTCAGCCAGTTGGGCCATGGCACGACATTCAAAGTTTACCTGCCTGTTTCTCAAAGTGAATCCGCCCAAGATGAAAAGGTCAATTCAGACAAGTCTTCGACACAATGGCAGGGAAGAGGGACGGTGCTGCTGGCGGAGGATGAAGACCAGGTCAGGTATATTACCAAAACCTATCTTGAAAACTTCGGATTTAAAGTCCTGGAAGCCGTAAACGGCAAACAGGCATTGGAGTTGTACAAAAACCGCACTGAAATATCATTGGTTTTGACCGATGTGGGTATGCCGGTTATGAACGGTTATGAATTGTTCGCCGAACTTAAAAAACTGAACCCAAAACTGCCTATCGTTATTTCCAGCGGTTTTGGTGATGCCGATGTTAGATCCGTAATAGGAAGTGACGACATATCCGGGATAATCAGCAAGCCGTACAGCTCAAACCAGCTTATGGATGTCCTGAAAACCGCCGTTAAATGAATATTATGTGAAGCGAGTCCTTATGCCTCTAAAAAAGAGATGATAATATTATTCCAACAACCCACCGTCGCGAATATTTTCAGATCCCTCCGGATGTTCTCCCTGCTACAGCAATCAATATACACCAGAGCCAAATTGTATAAAAACATAACATGGCGTAAATACAGCAATTATAGTGTTATAACCCAGGCGGGTGTATATTTTTTCCATACATTCCACAGTCAGGTCCCAACACATTTTACTGAGCATTTCGGATTAAGCTTGATAATTATCGCTAACATATCGGACAGTTACAGGTTTTATTGAAATTATAAATTTTCTTGGCACGTTCGATGCTTTTTAATCGGTCAAGAGATCAACGAATCACCAAATAAAAAGGAGGACGCCATGAAAACTCTAGCTACCATTATCGGAACCATCGCCCCGGCAACAGCATTCGCAGCCTCTACTCCTCGCGCCGATGACAGCGGGCTCTTCGTCTGGATCT
>Ga0316217_10002067_pt1 | contig 24865 bp, 7 predicted proteins | sample 1anoAmetaG_FD_203633 | JGI IMG/M metagenome (GOLD analysis project Ga0316217, IMG submission 203633) | Freshwater microbial communities from Trout Bog Lake, Wisconsin, USA - 1anoA | ecosystem: Environmental > Aquatic > Freshwater > Lake > Hypolimnion/Profundal zone | place: USA: Wisconsin...
AATAATAGATTAGAATGGAGACCTAGATAAATCACTTTTAAGCAATTTCTTTAATCACTAAGAGCAATAAGAAGACGAGGATTTCGATATCCAAGAAATACAGACCCTTTTCATACGTTACTTATAAACTACAGGCAACATTACAGCATAAAGGCTCAAATATTTATGGTTAGGAGATAAAAACACAAGCTCTTCAGATACTTCAATGAAATTACAAAAACAAAGTACCTATATTACTATTCCGAAAAGTCCCAAATCTCTAATCAGCTATAAATCACTGAAATAGTTTTCAAACACATAGCTTAGGTCAGAGTATTTTGATTGCCTTAATCGTCCAATTGCCAGTGAAGACAAATAGCTTCGTAAAAAGAAATCGATTGAAAAGCATGTGAAAAGATTTGACTTAACAGAGACCAAATTTAAAAAAAAGCACAAAAATGAAGAAAATTATTTCAGTATTAGACTTATTTTATCAAAATTGAAGTAAATAATTGGTCTAGAACAGTAAACTTAAAACTTTCGGGCTTAGTTATGCTTATGCCCTGACTTTTATCCAGTCATCTTTTATGACACCATACCTAGAGATAAAAGTAACTTTGTTTCAGCTGGTAATTTCAGAGATTATCTCGAAGAGTTTGGCTCCAAATTCTAAATAAATTTCATTTACTTGGTCTTTAGAAAATACTGCAAAGAGATTAACAAATTAGATTTCAATAGCTTCTGTACTTTGTTTGATGTCAGCTAACCAGAATATTACCTTTTATAAAAGAATAGATTTGTTGAAAGTCTAAGTGATATAAACGTCTAAACAAAAAAGCTCTTCTTTTTGGTTTTAAACACTGTAATAGTGAACTAATCTAAAATAAATCAAATCAAAGAGCAACTCCTTTCAATCAAAATAAACTTGAATGCTTCTTTTGAGATCCTTTTCAGCTAACACTAGCAAGGCATCAGTGAGGTTTAATTGAAACATTTTTATCAAAAGTATCTAGATTACGATCTATCAAAAAAATAAATCAAACTTATTTGGAAAAGATGTGGTCTTAATCTCAAAAATGAAGATAAACTTCGTAGATAACAACTCTTGAAGTAAATTCTCCCAGAAAAGTTGAGCAGAAGAAACAAATGCTTAAAAGTATGATCCTTTTTGTTTACTTTTTAATAGAATTTACCTAGATAAATGATCACAATGATGGGAAGTCTTAAGTGTTGATTACGTTTTTCGAGTTGCCTTTGCTTTTTGTGTATTTTCCTTGGTTAGTTGAGTTTTTCCCAGTATTTTACACAAACTGTTTATCTTTGGCAAACTTCTCTTAAACTGTTTCATCGGGGTGATTGACGTAATATTCAACTTTATCTTCTAAATCCTTGATGATCTTTTAAAGCTATTCAGGTTTAGTTGGAGGTAAGATACTTGCTGCATGGAAATACTGCTCAACGAAAAACTCATGTGTAAATGAATTAGTTTGCACAACTTCTTCCTACTTCTTTTGTTTCTTTCTATAGTTTTGCTTTGAGTTTTACTCCTATTCTTAGTCTCTAGCTTTCTTTGATTTCACAATTTCAAGCCCTTTAGCCCATTTAGCATTCTTTATTTCTTACTGAGGATTACTCTCTTTTTTGGTGGTTTCTGTTTTAATATTTGATGATGATGGTAGAAGTCTTTTGCAATAGTCTATGAGGAATGAGCATACATCAATCTATTTTTGATTTTTATTTATTTTCTTACGCTAGAAGACTGGTTTTTCTTTCTAAACCCCCTTCTAATCTTTGTTCTTTGCATCTTACTTTTTGCCTTCTCCTGCTGCTTTTTCTTTTAGTTTTTGCTTTTTCTTTTAAGCTTTTTATTACTACCACTCTTCACGTTTCTTCTCTTGAATTTTAGTGGCCCATCCAATCCATTTTATCTTCTATTGCTAGACCTCATATTCTTGAACTTTTTAGACAAACTAGTTTTCTATTTTGATGATATCTTCTTCGAGCTTTTTAATTGTTTCTTTGATTTTTTCAGACTATTCCCTAAGTTTCTTTGTATCTTATTGTTCTTCAGCTCTCGAGTTGATTTCTTTTAATTTCGCAATGAAAATAGTAATATCTTCTCTTATATCTTCAATTTTGAATTAAAGTTCAGCCCTGGTTTCAAACAAAGTTGCTCTTTATTGCTTTATTTTACTTTACTTCTCTTTCAAAAATCCAATTTCACTTTCAATCGAACTTACTTTTTAAAAGTAGCCTTAATCAGACTGATCTTCTTAGATGATGGGCCTGTTTTCTTCCAATTTTAGTCTGGAAATTTTGTAAATAAGATTATTCAATTAGCTCTATTCTTTTTTTGTCAAAGACTTAGTTGACATCTTCAACTCAATTCTATACTTTTCTTAATCTAACTCCTTGTTAGTCATCTATTCCAGTTTTTTATATATTTTTTTGGAGGGCTTATGCCTGGCTTTTACTTACCTCAACTCAAATATCAAGTTATCAATTTTGTTTTGCAGTCCTTTTATTTTGCCACTTTTCCTTCCAATTTAGTCAGTTAGCTTTTCAATGTCAAACTCCAAAACAATGATGCATCTTTTTCCAAGATCAACTTTGTTCATTTACACATTGTATTCTTCGTCAATGGAAGCAGTCAATTTTTTGCTTAGCTACTTATTTTTTTTGCGAGTTTCCTTTAATTTCTCTATCTTTTAGGTGATTTAGTGTATCTTTTTTTCTTTGACTTTCTCATCAGGTCTATTTTTGGGTTTTTCCGGCAAAGGAGGAATTTACGTTCGATAATTGATTGCTTCTTCGTTATAGACAAATCCAAACTTGTTGGTAAGTTACTAGCCCTTAGGTCTATAAGCTACTTTTCTCTAAGCATATCTACTCATGGTGTAAAATATTTGAATAAATTAATTAATTAGAGAATACCGAATACTAATAATTAGATAATTCTTCTATACTTCGATGCTCAAAGTCCATTCACTATTCCCTAAACACAGCACTTCCTGCCAAGTAGCAATCCAAACCTAATCACCTATACATGCTTCGAATATCTAATTCTCCACCCAGGTGTTTAAAAATTGCAAATTAAGAGACTCTTTGAAATAATCTACTGTGTAGAATAAAATCCCTTCTTTGAGTCAGAGCTATAACTCGTATGAGTTTGTAAAACTCACCAAAGCACGAAACTTTCGGATATCCAAGAAGGAAAACATCGAAACAGCTGAGCGCAGGGCGAAGATCTAAGCTACGAAATTCAACTTTATCAAATTTGAAGATGTAATTCATTTGCTATTTAGACGTTGCTTCGTCAGGCACTAAAAAAGTACATGAAGAGAGTACCTTTAACAAAAGCCTAGAATGTAGAGTTGTACAAGCAAATAAAATTAGGCTGCTTTATCGAAGGATAGTAGCCTTAAAATAATATCTATCAAAGAAAACTCATTTAGCGCAAATAAAATTACGCAGTCATGTCCTCTATAAAATAGATAATTGATATTATAGTAAAGCTCAGCCCATTGGAAAAAGATGCAAAAGGACAAATCCAGTAGTCGTAAATCAAGAAGATTGAATGGAAAGTTTAAAAAATAATTGCGATGAAGTAGCCAATTAGAATTGGCAAAGAAGAGAACTCTTAGAATCTCCCTAGTGTCTTCCAAATTTTGGAAAAGTATGTGAAAAGTATTGAGGCCGAAGAGATAAAGCCAGTCTTTAACAAAAAAGGTTATTTGTAGCGCTTTTATGAAGAAATATTTATAAGATATGAAAATACACCTTTTAGCGAATAGTTAGACGAAGAAAAGCATATTTCCGACTCTGAAGAACATTCAAATTAGCCTAAGCCATTCAAAAATAGCTCAAACTCAAGGGGAAGATCGTCCAATTTGAATACTCATACAGTTAAAAGCAGTGTTTTCTATTCTTAAAAAATAAACCGCTTTGAAAACAACCTCCGGAAATAAATGAGAAATTTGGCGGAATAATCTGAAAGAATAGTAGTTGACTAGAATAAAAAGGTGAGTAAATTTTGATTATTTTCATTATATATATAAAATATGAAAATCAACCCAAACAGAGAGATCTCGGAGATCATGTAAAATGAGAGTCAGCAGAATCCTGCTGCCTATTTTAATATCTATAAAATATCGCTAACGAGAGAGCAACAGAAAGCTCTCGCAATGCTCCTGCCTACCAAATATTCATTCCAACCATTTAAGGTAACTCGCTCGATAGATGACGAATCACTCAAATCTGAACCCAAAAATCCCAAAAGTATCACTATCCATACCAAGAAAAACCTAATCCCATCATTCTAAAAGAGGCTAAGGATCCTGACTACTCAGTTTCTCATATACCCAGTTCGAATGTTGCCAAAGAACAAAAAACCTACAAAGCTGAAAGCATCCAAGTTATCCCTGGAGGATAGGCTTTTCAGGAGTGCTACCTTATGTTGAGGAAGCTCAAAAAAGGCCTTTATGCCTGGCCCTTTAAACATCCTGTTGATCCAAAAGCTTTGGGGATCCCAGAGTATTTAAACATCGTTTTGGAACCAATAGATTTGAAAACTATTTAGGATAATTTGAAAAAAGAAGCATATAAACATCAGGCTGAATTTCATAGAGATATATATAAAATGATGATGAACAGCTACAAGTTCAACCAGAAAAACTCAGAGGTTTTTTAAGCCACAAAAGAATTTTAAGAAGAGTACTTAAAAGTAGTAAAGGAAGCTAAAGATGGAAAACTAGTCTGGCCAGAGAAAAAAATCAGGTAAGAAAGTAGCCTACCTTAAGGAATGAGCTTAAGATAAAAAACAAGTTAAGAGCTTCCCTCTCAGCCAATTAAACCCCCAAGGCAAAACGCTAAAAAATAAAAAACATAAAAATTGCCTTAGAATAAGCCATTATAGAAGATTCTGGTAAAATAAAAGTAAAAATAAAAGTAAAAGTAGAAGTAAAAGTAGAAAGAGAAAGAGAAAGAGAAAGAGAAAGAATAAAAATAGAAGCAACGGTAGAGGTAAAGATAAAGATAAAGGTAAAGATAGAGAGAAAGATAAAGATAAAGGTAAAAGTAGAGGTAAAGGTAAAGATAAAGGTAAAAATAAAAGTAAAAGTAAAGATAAAAGTAAAGATAAAGATAAAGGGAAAAGTAAAGGCAAAGATAAAAGTAAAAAAAAGAAGCTTAGAAAATAAAGGTTTAGGAAGCTCATAGATAGATTTCAAGAAATATTCCTACACTGGATCCATTTGTTACCACTTATCCAGGCTATATAAACTATATACCCTAATAACCTAAAGTATAGTTCAAACATTAAAATTTTTCAGCAGATGATTATGTTTAGTTCAAGCAAAGCAAACCTTAAAGTAAAGTAAAGTAAGAATTCTAGCCTTCATACTCAAACTAGCCTTCTAAAAAAATCAAAACTAAAATACACAAATAAAGTAAGAACAAAGAGAAAAAAAGCAAAAAAGCATTTTAGCCAAATGAAAGTCCTAACGAATTTAAGGAGCTCAAAGAAACTACTCTGGTTTAGAATGAAAAAACCCAAGTATTCAATCAAATCAAAAATAGGCTCACAGATCTTTTGAAAAAGCTAGGTGACTATCAGCTGCCTAATAAATCTAAGAACAAACATAATAGTAAAGCTGCAGATGGCCATGATCATCCGAATTTTAGCAATTTTACACAAATAACAGCGACTGAAAAGAAAAAACTGGCCTAGAAAATAGCTAATCTACCATCTCATGAGCTGAAATATGTTGTCTAGATTTGCTACAGAAATAAAAGATCTAAGTCTAGAGATTAAGAGGGCTCTTACTAAATAGATTTATAGAAATTAGACGTCAAGACTATTAAAGAACTCAGTAACTTCGTTGGAATGAGAATCAAAAAAACCAAAAAAGAAACTATAAAGTCTTTTAGAGACTAAATTAAAGCCCAACAAAATTAAAACATCATAGAATAACCTTAGAACGAAGAGCTTGATTAAATGGAAGAAGAAGAACATCAGTAAGAGCATTCCTTAGGTTAACAACTATAGTAATCTCACTAAAGATCTAGGTCTTATTAAAACCTTCTGGGGAATGATGACCAAGATTTCCAAGCTTATCATGATCGAGACAACTATGCTCCAGAATACTAAATGATTGAATCAGAACTCAATGATCGTCGAGGAAATGAGGAATATTCTCATGAGTTCCATTTTTGATAACATGATTGTGATTCATTCCTCATAAAACTTAAGTGCTACTTCATTTATCTTAAACTTTATTGGCCTTCATTTTATAACTTTATTTGAGTGTTAAATTTTGCGTTTCTGGTTGGGAATCGCCGATCAGGCTTATAGACTTTTCAAATTCAGATAGCCAAGTAAAAAAAGTTTATTAAAGAAACCAAACTTTCTTCAGGAAAGATCTTTATTAAACCTGGTAATTAGTGCATCATTGGTTATAATTAGATTATAGTTATAACAATTCATTCATGAATTAGAAACGAGTAATCGTACTTTCCACCACTTAAAATGCCGCTTCTCTAACTAAATGCAAGTCAGCTCAAGCTAATCCTCTAACCTAAGACGTTTACCGTCATTCCCTTAACAAACATTCTAAAAACGATGTAACTAAATCGGGAAGATTGTAGGCTTTAATGAGAGGCTAGCAAGAAAAAAGTGATCTCCTGAGTGAGGAGCCATAGTATATGATCAACCAAGCATATTATACTTATCTAGATCCAAGTTATGATGCTGACCGTAATAGCAACAAATAGGACTAAAATGATTAATACTTTATCTAATCAATGCACAAAAAGAAAGAAATGCAGGAGCAACACAAAAAGTATGAATAAAAGCAAAAATTATTGGAAAAGCAGGCAAAGTAAGTTACGGCTTCATTCAAATAAAAACGGTAGTTTAGACATAAATAAGCTGAAAAGAAAAGAATAAATAAACCAAACAAGTCAATATCCTCTCCTCAAAACATCTGTGTCAAGATGTACCATTAGAAAAAGCTTTAAAATAAATGCAAAAGGCCTTCCAATCAAAAAGACTAATTCCAGAATGAAAATGTCTAAGTAATCAAAAAGTAATTAAATAGTTAAAGATTAAAGCCTAGACCCTTGGATTTTGATGTCGATATGCTTGAAAAATTGCCAATGAAGCCCGGTAAAAGTAAAAAGAAAGAGTAAATACTCACTAATTTCAAGTTTGCTTTCAAATCAGCTTTAGATCAAACTGTGACGATTACCAATGGCTTCGAGAAGGATTATGACGGATAACTAACAAATGGAGAAAATAGGAATTGTCGCAAATTGCCTTTTCGATTTCTAGGAGTTACTTGATTTATTTAAATTCTTACGTTAATTTAGATTTAAATTGAGCGCAAATATAATTTGGTTTATGATATCTGAAGATTAGGACAGCTTTGATAATGGACCTAAAAAACTTCTCACGGAGTGCCTCTAATAGAATTACTCTTAGGTTAGAGGAGAAAAGCACCTAATGGGCTAGAAATCTAAATTCAAAATAGCCATAGATCATCTTCAAGAAGACTATAGGCCTGCAGAATAAGTATCCTGTAGAGATGATTAAAAACACTTTATTTACTCTTACTTAAAGTAAAGCTTGAATGCGCAAGGATGTTCGGAAAGTCTATGTAGAAGTTTCTTAAATTAGACATTTCAGGTGTTCCTGGAATAGGTAAAACCCTATGCGTTAAAGAGGTCATTGCCAAAGTATAAAAAGAATATCCTGCGGATTCCCTTAAAGTTACATATGCAAATGCTCTTAATATGAAATCTCCCATAGACATCTTTCGCTATATTTACTATGACTTCACAGGCATAATTTCATAGCCAAAGACCGCCATGTACAAGCTAAGTAATTTTAAAATTATTGAGATGAGCTTCTAGAAAAGGGAATGGATATTTAGCCTCCTCCTAATAATAGCTATCAAAAGTAGTTTACTTATAGGCTACCTTAATCCGTAAAACAAAGGAAAAAACTTCAAAAAATGAAAAAGTAATCATTTGTTAAGTAAGAATCTTAGTAATTGATGAAGTTGATTACCTAAGAAACAGAGATGAAGACGTGCTATACAACATTTTTGATTGGACTCAAAAGAAAAAGAGCCATTTGATCATAATCTCTATATGCAATACAATGGATTTCCCAGAACTACTATCTGCTAAGGTCAACTCACGCATGGGAAACAGGAGGCTTGTTTTCAAACCTTACAATAGCTTGCAGATAGAAACCATTCTCAATGAAAGAATCAAGAAGCTAGATGTTTTTGACGAATCAGCTGTAACTTTCACTTGCAAAAAGCTCGTGATTTGTAGCTCTGACATCAGAAAATGCCTTAATGTGCTAAGATAGGCCATCTTTTAGTTCATCCAAAGAGAGAAAACCAACAAGAAATCTTTAAAAGACTAAGATCTAAAAAATAAAAAGATAAGCGTAGATATACTTTCTAAAGTTCAAGATAGAATATATCGTGACTTATTTGTCAATCTATTTCCTTAGTTTCCCAACTCTTACAAAATCGTGCTCTATTTCATAGCCAGACACTTTCGAGCAGAAAATACTGTTTGCACTTTACGTAGACTTCAACAATTGGCTTCAGGCTATGCGAAAGACTACAATCAACTGCTTTCAACCCTAAATGATTTGAAATAATTGGGAATCATTAAAATAAGCTTTACTCATATCCGAAGAGATAATCATTCATCTAATGAATTCATTGATATGAAACAACTTCGATACTAGCACATAACCCTTATAGTCCCTCCTGAGAGGATAATATACGCGCTACAGAAATAGGAGCTTGGAGAGTTGAGCAAAGGAAGCTTTAGAATGGACCTTAATTTTTGATTTGCTGCATATGCCTATAATCTATATCATTTTTTATTCATAATTGCTATTAAAGCTCAAGAAAATGAAATAACCTGAGTCGAAACTGCCTTCACCACCAAAAAGTAACAAATTAACGAGCTTTCCCCATCGTACTCACAGAAAGTAGCTCCCAATTGTCGGAAATAAATCTATTCCTGTTCACAAATTGCAAATAAATCGACTTTATCAATGCTAAATGAATGATCATCTTTTTGAAAGATGGGCATTTGTCCCCACTCAGAATCATAAGTTGTCGAATAACCAATCGGAAAATAATCTATAGAGGTCAAAAAAAATAAATAAAAGTTTAGAACTCAGAACTCAAATGGAGTTCTAGACTACAAGTAAACTGTTTCTCAAGCGTTATTTGAAGCGAAAAGATAAGAAAATCTAAGCAGACACCATGTATTACAGTTTGTCATAGAATTAAAAAAACACTTTTTTTGAGAAGAGAAGATCTTCAACTCATTAGAAGGTAACAAAGAGTCTAACGGAATTGAGTCCTAATTTTATGAGAACTGAAAATCACTAAAACTGGCCCTAGATAATCGTGAAAAGCCTCAACCAAGATTGTAAAATGTATGAAAAGGCTCATAAAAGCCCTTCGAATGAAGAAACACAAACAAATAATAAGTATTATAGCCTCCATATGTCAAAATACTTATAATCAAGCTTTTATAGAGAAACTGGAGAACATGAAAATTTGATTAGATAAGAGACTTAAAAAGCTGAAGCAAAGAATCGTAAAACTTTGAAGTTTAAAATAATGTAAAGGCGACGGAGATGCTTTAAAAATATCATGTCGACTTAAGGTAATAGTGATACTTGAATTTTTCATCTTATAAAGTTAAACAAACTATCAGGGTTATATAAACAAAAAATTGTTGATCATTTGTGTGTTCAACATCTGCATCACAAAAGGGTCTTTACAAGTTTTCTTAAAATCAGCTATAATCAATCCCATCAAATAAGTGTGCTCATCTTTTTGCTAGTCTAACTGCTTCGTTTAAAATTTTTTCCTTAGATTTTCAATTTAGACTTGAGAGGGCAGCTTTTTTACTATTTAGTCATTAATGAACTGGCTTACTATATTTACTATCTTTACTCCTCTTTATTTTTAGTCTGCATTAGCTAAAACGCTGTAATCTGAAGATTAGAGTTCATATTTTATTGACTTTACCTCTTTCTTCCTTGTTTTTTTCAACTCTTTGAATAGCTACTTAAGTTATTTGTTATTCGACAGCTTTGTAGACTTATTGCTCAAGGTTTGTTTACGGTCCTCTTGATAGTAAACATCTACTTTTTCAGGACTTAGAAAGACATAAGTATTATCGTAGTTTTCTAAAATTCTTTTTTCTTCCAAAGATTTACGTCTTTTCAACATTCCATAAACAACCGGAAAGGGTGCATTCAAAAAGTCTTACTCCGCAGGTATAATACTAACTACAGGGAAAGAGTAATTGAGAGGTTTTGTCAAAGCATGAGCAAACAAATGAATAGTGTGGGTAAGTATATGAGAATTTTCACATATAAAGACCACTTTATCTTCTAGCATCACAAGAGTAAATACCTCTAAAAAGATCTCAAAAGAAAACATGCTAACGACTGAGTAAATCCATTACCTCACGAAGAAAGATTTAGCTTCATCCCAGTATGTCATTTGAGTAATCTTCTGCTGATTAATTAACCTTAACTCATATTATTTATTGAAGCTTAATTTTTTAGTTTACAAGTCTTTCATCATATCTTGGAAGTACTCTACAACTCTTTCCTTCTGGAATTGACTATCAGTTTCCTTAATGGTTTTCTTGATTTTTTCTTAGTTATGTTTGTAAACTACAAGTCTGTCCATCTTGACAATGTTTATAAGGTTCCTGAGAATATCTTAAAAAAAGCTGAAAAAAGGGAAATAGGTCATTATGCAAAAAACTCTTTGACTAATCCCTATTTCAAGTTAATTCAGGTTATCAATTCCTTCATCTATAGATTTTACTGATCCTTTTTGTTCCTAAAAGTTGCCCTAGTGTCCCTAACTTTTTATTTTTAGTTCCTCTTAAGAAATTACTTCTTTTTCTGAGTTTTATAGAACATTTAAAGAATTATTTAGCTTATCCTTCTTCTTATCTATGTAGGTGTAGTCATGAATTCCAATGCAGATGCAAAACAATCGATGATCAGGATTCATGTGATGAAGCAACTCATTATGATGAAAGTGTTCTTTAAAGTTTGGATCTGGGCATTCAAAACTCAGCACAAAACTTTTTAGATTTGTATAGCAGTAAGACATAAGCTCAATAGTTTTTTATTTAGCCTTTAAATTACTGTACTTTTTTATGACCATCCCAGTAGGAAACACCAATTTAGAAGCTTGAATTTAACTATCATTCTTCTACTTTTTCGAATACAAGATTTAGCCTTAAAACTCTATTGCTTGCATTGCCTACAGCACAAATTCTTTGATTGTTGATTCCTTAATTCCGAAAATCGCAAAGTTTTATATCATTCCAACATGCCTTTTTTGGCTAGGATCAAACTATTCTATCTTTGAAATAGTACTTGGCTCAGCATTATAGGGCATACTTGAAGCAAACTTCATTGATGATAATTTTGAGGAAAAGTTTTTGAACTCACCAATTAGTTGATTGTCATCTTTAGTAATATCCTTTTTTGATGGGGTATTGATTGAGCAATAGACACAATACTTTGTTTTAGATCTGCTATTTTTATAAAGTGTTTTAACTTTGGTTCTTTATAGCTCTAGCAATCTCTACAACTAAATGCAACGTGCTCTCTATTGATAGTAAAGCTCCTTAAAATTCACAATCGACTCTATCTTATTCAGTGTTTCTTCCTCTTTTTTGTCCCCTTACATTTTTACTTTTAACTTTTAATCTAAATACAATATCCGAATTCTCAAAAGTCAATCTAATGCAAGAAAAAACTTTTATCAAACCTAGCTTCTAACAAAACCTTAAAAGTTAGATTTTTTGATACCTTAATCAAGCATGAATATAATGAAGATAAAATAATGTACTATTAATTGATTTCATTTTTTCATCTCATTCGAAGCCAAAGGGAACGGCCTTTTTATCAATTGTTACCCTATTTTGCTCCTTACTGGTGCAGCTTTAAAAACTAAGTTCTTACTACTGGCTGTTCCCTGTGGGGTTGGGCAGTTTTTAGTGGAAAATGGAGAAATACTTCGATTAGGAGTAATATTTCTCTTCAAGTCCAAATTTAACTGACCTAGTTTACTGGGTGTTAGGTTAAATATATATTTGCTTTCTTCGGCCTAAGTAAAAAATCTTCCTTTCTCTTTATCGAAGCTTATTTTAGCCTATCTTTGAGGAATTACGGTATTTTGAAATTTAGGGTTTTAGGCAGAAAAGTTACTATTAATTTGAGTGTATGAAGTTTTTTGTTTAACTAAAGTGTTATCTAATTTCTTTAGCTACATGAATTGCTCTTTATTGATCATTTAAGGATTCTGTTTTTGAACTTTTTCTTGTAAATTTGGAATCTTTTATTTGCTTTTATCTTACATTAGTTTTGAAGGACTAAATGCCTTGTTAGGGCTAAACTTTAAAGGAAAAGTTAGAGTTTTTTTCATTCCCATTGGCTTTACGGGAACATAATCAGCTTTTTCTGGCGTAACCTTTGGAGAAAAAACTTATCTTTTTCTATTTTGCAAGAATGAAGGTGAAAAACTTTTCTTTTCCAAATTTTCTTACTTGATGATTTATCTGATTGGAGTAATCTATCTTTTTTGTGTGAGGCCAAAAGGAGAAATCTTTTTTTGGTTCATATTGCTTGTATGCATAGGACTTTTTTTATCTATTGGTCCCCAAGGTAAATTATGAATAAAGTTGTTTCTACTAACTTCTGAAGGCATAGTTTTGTAGATTTGCTTGCTTTCATCTAATGTAGAATCGTGAGAAATTTTATTTCTGCTCTAAATGAAAACTTACTTTTACTAAGTTTAAGAATATAATAGGTTTTTATAGTCGTCAACACTAAGAAGCCTTGACTAATACAGAACTTTTAACGGATGTGGAGAGGTTTTTTATTAGACTCTACCTTTGAATCTATTTATGAAAGGGTGAGCTAGTATTTCTTCCGCTGTTGGTCTTTTGAGTGGATTTATTTGAAAGATCTTTTCTAATAAGTCCAATAAGTTGTAGTCTTAAGTATTAAGGATTGTTTTGAGGTTTTTTCTTTACTTGACGTCAATCATTTTTACAACTTTCATAGCCCCCTAATATTTCATTCCCAAAAGATCTGCTTCAGTTGGCTTTCCAGTGATTTAGAATATCTTTTAAAGTTGAGAGATTGTTGAAGATCCTTGAAACAGAGGTCTTTGCATTATCATTTCTGCCAAGACACAGCCAAGGCTCCAAATATCAACCGCCTTTCCATAGTTGTTCGTACACAATAAAATTTAAGGAGCCCTATACCATCTAGTAGCCACATTCTCCGTCATCACAATTTGTTAGTTGGGTGTGTCCTTTTTCAGTGAACGAATTAGACCAAAGTCACAAAGTTTGACTTAGCAAGTCTCATTGATCAAAATGTTGGAAGGTTTTAGATCCCGATGGATGAGCTAAGCAGAATGAAGATATTGAAGTGCATTAGTTAGCTGGTAGAAAATGTAGTGTTTGTGAATCTATTTTAGAACAGAATTTCTCAAAGCTATGCAGAGATCTGCCTCCATGAACTATAGCTCAAGATAAATCTATCGTTAATTGCCAGCTTTGTGATATGTTAAAAGCTTGATAATGCTTGGATGCTCAAGCTTTTGAAGATATTTAATTTCCCTGTAAGTTTTTTGAGCGTCTGAAGCATTACGAAAGGCATCAAATATTTTTTTCAATGCGCATATAGTCCCTGTTTTTTTGTTTTTTGCTTTCCAAACTTGACCATATGCTCCTTGACCTATTTTTTTGATGATTTAAAAGTTCCGCAGCAGCTTAGTGTCAATAGTGTCATACATATTTATTGATTCTGTACTAATAAAATAATTTGTATGCAGAGGTAACCTTATTCAAATAACTAACAGCTTAAGAATCTAATATAAGCCAAGAAATAGTAATCTACTTCTCTTGTTTCTCTTTGTTGGCAAAGCAGAGTTAATCCTTGAATTTTGGGTTTTACGTAAGCCCGCCATGCGCCTAACTTGTAAAATAATGTGCTCTACTTAGCATCAAAATAGTAATAAATGCTTTTTGTGTAAATATCCCATAATCAAAGAAATAAAAATCAATCGAGTTCGTTGTCTAATTAAATTTATTTACCGTCATTTTAGTAAGTTTCATCCTCTTAGTCAACTTAGCCCATGTCTAAAGTTTTTGAGTTGGCGAATAACTACTCAATCTATTTGCCATCACGATTTTCATCGAAAATCAACTAAAATTGAAGTCTTTCAACAGGATTATCAGGCGCAAGATACTTTTGGGAGTTTGGGTAATGTGTTGGTGGAGGAAATATCACATCTAATGTCAACCTTAGCGTTTGCTAAAGCATAGTAGGTATAATCCTTCCTAATAGTTTACTGCTTAGCTCTAGGCAAGGGTTTGTGTTGACTTCAATCAACCAAACATTGTAGTTGACGTCAATCATGAAATCAAGGCCAAATATTTAAAAATTGTGCTCAGTATTGTTTGGGTCAAGCTGAAGATAAGTCGCTTTCACAGCATCTAAGGCCACTGCTTTCATTTTGGGATAAATCATTTCAGCGAAACTGAACTTTCCTTCACCACAGCTTGAATCCATGTACCTTTGAAACTAGTTATAGGAAACTTTATTGCCTTCTTCATATTTACCGTATCCACTGGAATATTTTTGTATGGCATCATTTGTCAAATGAATGATCTCATCACCAATCTATTAGATGTTGTACTCATAAGAGGAAGTTCTTATATAGCCTTAACCAAACCAATAGGCCCTCATCACTCCATGAAGACGGCTTATCATCATATAATGCCTTATATCAAACTTACGTCCTTTGTACAGTAATGGACTTTCTATGTATTTCTGGACGATGTAAGTCTTTTCAGTACCATTAAAGTGCTTCTCTTTCTTTTTCAAGATAGTGTTGAGCTAATAAATCTAGTCAATAACTGTTATGCCTTGTCCACGATTTGATAACTCTCCTGGCTTTACTATCCAGACATTCTTTTGACCATTTTTCTTGTTTTGCTCCCTTGCCAGTTTTTTGAATTATCTAGTAAAGATGTCATATTGGGGATCAGCAGTCCCTTTTTTGATATGAAAAGTTAAAGGTATGACTTCAAATACATTTTTCCTCTGTAAATCGTAGTATTGCTTCAAATTATAAAAAAGGGCTTTCTTGTTACCAATAAAGTAATTGTATTAAAGGTGGTTGTGCACCTTTTAGCTGCTCTTTTCTTCGTTCCTTTGCTTGAAAAAACTTTAGTCAAAATACTTCAGCCTATTTTGAAATTTAAGCAACTTTTCAGGGTTTTATGCTTTCTAAAGGAATTAATCATAGTACTTCTTATCGCTTTTAGTAAAAATCTTCAAATCATTTGGAGGCAAAGGAGCCTTGAATATACCTGCTTTGGTTGGTTGAGTTTTTATCTAGGCTGCATTTTTTTTCTTTTTTTTCTTTGGAGATTCAGGCGATTAGAAATCTTTATCAAGCTTATAATTTTTATGAGTGATTTAAGCCTTTTTTTGTAGCTGATATAAATAGTTAACTTTAAGCTGAGTCCATACAAAATTAGATTTCTTAGGATCTTCCTCTTCTCCCCACCAAAATCTCCTCTTTAATAAACTTTTGACTAGTAAATAGTTGTTTCCCTTCCCCATGTAAAACTTGTATTTTTGTTCAGGCTTTAAAGCTCCTCCTTCTTTCAATGTAATTGGATCAAAGATTCTATGAGCCAAATTCACCATAAACAAAAATTAGCGATAATGCCTAATTTTTAGTTCGTAAATCGACAAATCTCCTTCATATTTGAGCTCAGAAATAACCTTTTTTGTTTTGACTTTGCCTTAAGATTCTTTTGGGATTTCTCCTTCTTTGTTATTTTCTTCGTTGTATTAACTTCCATCTTGAAACTGATTGTCTTCATTAAGCTTGGATTGTTCATTCTTACTGCCATTAGCTTAGTCCCTATTCATATTGAAACTATTATTTTCAACCAGTAAAGTCAACTATTCTTTACTTTAAAGTAGACTAGAGTCAAAATAGTTTTTGTTTATAATAGCATTGGTTTACTTTTATTTCTTCTTCTCTTTGTTAGAAAAGGGAGAACTCTTCAAAAGAATATGCTTTTATAAGTAATCTTCCAAAAGTTATTTGAGTGGAGGATTATCATCTTTTTAAACTCTTAATTTGTTCTTATTGTGCATTAAATGATGCTTATTTCTTTTTACTTAGAAATGAGAGTTATTCGGAGCCCTGAATACAGGTAAAAGACCATATAACTATTACCTAATTTTAAACTTGTGTTCAAGAGCTCTTTCTTGATTGGTTTCCCATTCAGAATGACCTTTACTTTATGTATCACTCTATCTTTAGGGATTTTTTATTTTTTCTCGTTTATCAATGTTTTTTACACATTCTCTTAAGTCTACGGCGAAAAGTTTTTTTTCGGGTGAAGCCTAGATTGTGAGTGCCAAGTTTTTCTTCTCAATGATAGGAAACTTTAAGTTCAAATCTGGTTAAGGAATGGTCTGGTACCTATCCAAAGTAATGCTTTTTAGTTCCATCTTTCTACTTTATGATGATCTGTTTTTGTTTAAATGAAAAAGAAGTTCTTTGGCAGCTTAATGTTTAGCATGCCTTGTCTTATTTGTGAGTAGACTAGTGGCTATTTAATCGTTTTTTTGGATTCGGTCTTAGTAGATAGTGTTGTTATTGGTATCGTAAGCTATCGAATGCCCTTTTTCGAGGCTATAGATCTAGCTGATTTGGTTCAATTGGTTTCCTCCCAGCTGGAACTTAGAAAGGGAATCATGGATTGACCTTTAGTTAATATTCCTATTGATGGTATCAGTTTCCTGGTTAGTGTTTCTTTTGATTGGAAAAGTTCCGCTTCCATGAGACTATGATTTTGAATTGTTTGATATTTTCGCGTTCGCAAATCCATTAAACTACTATTGGCTGTATTGAACCACAATTACATCAGCTGATGATTTTTTTTTATGAAGTTTAAGTAATTTTGATTGCTATGGATTTCTTTGTGGGCCCTTTTCTTTACATCAATACTCATACGGCTTATTATATTTATTGATGGCTATCTAAAATAATTATTGACTGCTAAGCATAAGAATTTTACATTTCAGTCATTTTTCTCAACATATGCTTTATTTTTTTCAGAAGAATCAAGATCCAAAGCAAAAGTTACTTACCATTTGTACAAAAAATGTTTATCTTTTTGTTTTAGCCATCTTATTCATGAAAACTAATTGCAATTTACAATGCTTACTACGTTAAATGAATTCAGCTTTTGGCGAGGATAAAAACATATGTATATCTGTTCAGATTTATTTTCAATCTTATATTTTGAGATATGACGCAGAAGCAGCTAACTATTTTTGAGCAAAAAGCACTTCTCAGGAAATAACATGAGCAAAAGAAACTCTCAGAAACTGCTAAACTAAATTAGATTAAGCAAGTATTGGCATTTAAAGTCTCCTAGGTTTAACAGAGTAAGGCCACAATACAAAAGTTAATTACTACAATATTAGACTAGGAGAAAAATATCAGATCAATTGGCTAAGAAAGGTCATAAGCTACAAAGTTACTTGAGAAACTTAAAACAAATAAAGATGAAAGATAAAGAGATTTACTCAATGCAGGGTAGGAGAAAAAAACGTTATCTGAAAAGCTCAAGGCTCAATAGTTAGAGTTGAAAAAATTTCATGAATAGTTTCCTTAAAACAAATCTGTAGAAATGAGTCCAGAGCTATAAAATAAGTTTTTGAAAATCAATCGCTTCCCTGAGGTAATAAAATAAACTGCTGCAGCAATTTAAGCAAAAGAGAAGTTGATAAGCAGATTAACCCAATAAATCGTTGCTAAAAGCACTTAGATTTTTTAAATCCTCAAAAACATCAATGATTCGGTAGCAAGATAAAAAGGCATAGTGGAAAATATCAAAGAAATTAACCTAAACTTATCTAAGAATCAGTAGTCTTTAAAAAAGTTGTAAGAAAATTTAAATCAAAAACGAAGATAGCTATAAAATTTCTAAGAGCAAGTTAAAAAAAATGAGTTATAAAGATAAGATACTTTAAGTTACTTACCACTTCCGTCTAAAGATGAAGTAGTTTACATCTCGAACTAAGGACTAAAATGGATTAGTAATAACTTTGATCCCAAAAATCCATCAAAATATCATTTTTGGACATCTGATTATAAAGTGTAGATGCCTATTTACCTCAAAAAATCAGGAATTGGCTCTAGAAAGCCGTAAACAATAATTGAATTTTTCCGATAAACTGTGAGAAAATACGGAGATCAAAATGCTTTGACTTTTGAGGTCAGTGATAATGTTTGGAAATCCATTACATACACTGAATATTATAACTAATGCTACAAATTCGCAAAAGCTTGCATATCTTTGGAGCTTTCCTTTTATTCTGCTGTGATGATAATAGGCTTTAATTCCCCAGAGTGGGCAATTTCATTTTACGGATCAATCTTTGGCTACTTCTTACCAGTAGGAATGTATACAACGAACAGTTCAGAAACCTGTGAATACATCGCCAATCATTGTGAAGGATAACTAGTAATAGTCTAGGATAAGATTCAGCTTTCCAAATACTACGCTATTTTAGTAAATTGCCCTAAAATCAAATATTTTGTCATTTACAAGTAAAGTGTTCCAACAGATCTGCCAGATAACCTGAAAGGGAAGGTTTTTACATGGAAACAGTTTCTTTAGCGTGGCGAAAAGTAAAAAAAGTCTTATTTAGGTTCATCCCTAGCAAGGCAGAAGATACTGTTGAATACAGGTTTAACAATACAAAGCCAGGGGGCTGTGCGTGCTTCATTTATACTTCTGGAACAACTGGGATGCCTAAAGCTGTTATGATGAGTCACGACAATCTAACTTTCTAGATGGAGGGAGTAGGATAAAGGCTTTTGTCAGGTACAAAGTTTGGCAATGGGAATGGGAGAATTCTTTCTTACTTACCTTTAAGCCATTTAGCTGCACTTCTTCAAGATTTAATTGGTGGATTAAAGTATGGGGCTAATATTTTCTTTCCTCATCCTTCAGTTTTACAAAATAACATGCTAAAGTATCTTTTGGCATCAAGGCCGTAAATATAATCTAAATTAGTACCATTTTTATGGGAGTCCCAAGAGTTTGGGAAAAACTTGAAGAAAAACTAGCTGAAGCTATAACAAATACAACTGGAATCAAAAAGAAGCTATTGGACTGGGCTATGAGTAAAGGCATCTAAGGAACTTTTGCTTAAATCCACAATAAAGACACCCCAAGCGGATGGTTTTTAGCCAAAAGGCTTTATAACAAAATCAAAAGTTCTCTTGGACTCGAAGATTGTGAACTTATGATATTTGGGGCAGCCCCTATGAAATAATCTACCAGAAAGTTTTTTCTACAACTTAACTTCCCTCTAACACAGGCTTATGGTATGAGCTAAACTGCAGGAGTTACAAACTTAAGCAATAAAATGCTTTGGACTGAGTTTTCCGAAGATTATCTCAAAGAAGCAGGAACACCTGTTGCAGATCAGTAAATAATCATTTAAAATCAAAATCATTAAGGAGTTGGAGAAATTTGCATTCGAGGTAACCTAATGAATACTCAGGTCGTTTAAGATTTATGGGCTATTACAAAAACGATTAAGCCAATAAAGCAACAATTGATAAAAAAGGGTTTGTCCACTCAGGGGACTAAGGAAAAATCGATAAAAGAGGTAACATTTACATAACTGGACGAATTAAGGAACTCATTATTACAGCTGGAGGTGAAAACATTCCTCCAATACTTATTTAGAGTCAAATTTTAACTGCTTTACCCATTATCTCGCAAGTTGTAGCTTTGGGGGATAAAAGAAAGTATCTCACTTGCCTCATTTGCCTCAAAACAAAAAATGTCACCTAATTGGCTGACTAAGTGATATAGTACATACGCAAAAGAGGATCTAATGCTAAAACTATTAAATAAGCAATTGCTTGTCCTAAATTCAACGAAATCATCAAAAAGGGGATCTAATAAGCAAACAAAAAGGCCATTTCTAACGCCCAAAAAGTTCAAAAATATACAATTTTACCATTTTAGTTCACGATTGAATCAGGTATTTTGACTCCCACCATGAAACTAAAGAGAAACATAATCCATGAAAAATTCAAACCGGAAATAGACGCAATGTATTTGGATTCAAAGCTATGATTCAAAAAAATAACCTATGCCAAACTAAGCTTACATATAACCCTCCATTTACACATTTTTTTACTTTATATGATCTTGTTTCATGCCATTAAGTTTTTCCTGGTTCAGATATGGCTGCTTATTAGCCTGCAAGAATCCCAAGATTTAATTTTGAGATAAAACACTAATCGTTAATATTCTGAGCTTCAGAAGGACTCTGAATTAGCTTCTATTTCAAAGATAAATAACTACAAAAAAGTTTCAGAAGAGAACGATAATGGGCAAAAGCGAACATCCAATTTAAAGATGCTTAGTTGTCATAGATGAGGGCAGAACAAACACTTATAAATTAAAAAATAAAAGTTTAGTCTAACACCATTTTCGTGAGCTATTGAGACCGAAAGAGTGAAATTCACTTCTTCTTCTGAAACAAAATCGTTTTCTTTTTAAAGTGTCTAGATTTAGTTTTTATTGCGATTAAGATTAACTATAAAGCAAAATAATTACAGTTACAAAACGAAGATTGAGTAAAAGTGACTTTTGAAAGACAAGATGGTTATTATATACACTTCTAAGATGTTACACATCTTCTTTTCATATCAATCCTCCATTATGGCATTCAATTAATTTTATAAATCCACATTACAGGTCCCACCGCCATTTTTGGGATTCTCAATTTAAGTAGTTATATCAGAGATAGTTTTGACTGCAAATAATGTTTTTTTGTCATGATTGGCCCATTTTTGTTTATTTGGATTGCTCTTTGAGTATGATTAGCTCATCTACTCAAGAATCGTGAAATTGGAAGAATTAAGTCGCTTTTTCTTTCTTTAATTAGGAAAGATTATGACCATTTTAAGCATTGAAATGTCTCAAACCTTTAATTTGTAAACTAAATTTGAGTCAAAACCTATGTTCTTACTAATTTTTGCTGCTAGTCCAGCTTTTTAATAAAGAATTCCAATTTAAATGGCACTCTGAAATTTAATTTATAAAATAAACTTATAAACAATGTTATGCCAACCAATTAATAGCTCAAATTGCTTTCAGCCTAAAAACTTGCTCACACGTCAGGTGGAGAAAAAGTAGGGACTGAGACTGATAAATAAAAATCAAGTATTCTAAAAATACCAAACTTATAGCCAAAATAATCTTTTCCTGAGCACTTAACCGAAAAAATAAATCCAGAAGCACAAGTTTACAAACATCTCCCCTATTTAGGCATAAGTCATGAAGAGCTTGAAGAAAAATCTTTCGAGTGCCAACCTCAAACAAAAAATCTAATTCAATAAATCGATTATTCAAAAAAGTCTAAACATCATGAAGCAAATCAAATCAAACCTATCCTCTTCTAGCATAAAGCCAGAAAAAGCCTACCCCAATCAAAACAATGATAAGTATAATAATAATAATACAAACTTCTTAAGTTGCTCTCTAGAAAATTCCGACCCAAAACAGCTGCCAAAAAAAATCAAGATTGCGGGGGCCACAAATGGTCAATAAATTGCTCCTAACAGAAAGAGGCGTGAACAGCCTGAATATTTTGTACTTAGAATCAATGACAAAGTTCATATTTTCCTCACTTTAAGGTTTATTGATTAAGGAGCTTTTGGTAAAATTTTCCTTGTATCGCATGTTCCAACTGGGTTCTTAGTTTGCTTAAAGGTTTACCCAAAAGCAAGCTTCGGAGAAGATTCTTTCAGACAACTACAACGCTAAATCAAGATCCAATCATTCATGAATCATCCAAACATAGTTGCTCTTTATGGTTTTGCTGCTGATGCCGATAATATCTACCTCTTGCTTTAGCCTTGCCTCGGATCTAACGCCTATTAAAAGCTCAATGAAAAGCCTGTTTCTGAGAAGCAAGTGAAAAAATATATCAAAGAAATCAGTGCAGCCATCTAATATATGCATAAATTGTAGATTTTGCATAGAGATATAAAGGCTGAAAACGTCGTATTTCACTAAAATGTAGCTAAAATTTGTGATTTTGGTTGGGCTGTACACGCCTCAGATTTTAGAAATACCCAATGTGGCACTCCAGTATACTTGGCTCCCTAAATAATCAAATGCTAAGACTACGATAGCAAGATAGATGTTTGGAGCATTGGAGTCCTAACTTACGAGCTCCTTTTTGGTAAGAACCCCTTTTAGGTTAATTCCTTGAACGACCTAGAGAACATCATTTAGAATGAGGTATCCTTTGAAGATCATTTGTCCCTTACTGGAAAAGCGAAGTAATTCATAAAGCATTGCCTTGCCAAATTGCCTCTTGAAAGACTAACCATTAGTTAATGTCTACAGCACTAATTTTTAGCTGCCGAGCCTGCCCAAATCAGGCACCATACTAGCAACAAATGATATTATTTATTGAGTATACATTTGCATTTCTCTTTTTTTAATTTTTTGAGAAACTTTTTCAAAATTTTTGGAATATCTTAGGCGAAGTTTTAAAGAAAAAGAACAGTTTACAAAAATAAAAGAATATTTTTGTCCTTTTAACTTCATAATTATTAACTGTGATGAATAAGCCAATAACTAAATATCTTCTTTTAGGTCCTCTTTCATACATAGCCTATTGCTATTACGAAAGCTACCAGCAAGAGGCTGCCAAACAGGCAATAATCAACAAGCATAAAACTCCTGAAAACCTCAATTCATAGTATACAAGATACTCTAAATGCTAATCAACACTCGAACTCACACACATCCTAAAGAAAAGTTTGAAATACATCCGTTCAAACATTACTTGGACGTCTAACCACAGATCTGAGATTGAAGATTGTTAAGTGATAGACACTAATCCAGAAAACAACGCCATATGGAATTCCCATTATCATACCAAAGCAACATACCGTATAAATAAGCATAACTATCAATAAAACCGCAAAGAAAGCTATTACAACATTATTTGCTCTAATAATGTTCAACTAAGGCAAGAAGTAAAGCTAGAGAAAACTTAAAGCTAGGAATTAATCATCAAAGAAATGCTGGACAAAAGGTAAAGTAAATGTTTACAAATCGCAAAGCACTCTAAGCCTTTTTCTAGCGAGGAATTCTAGAAATACTTCCTCTAATGCTACAGAAAATCGTAAGGAGTGGCCCGTTTGTTATAAAAGGAACTCGCCCAAATTTAACTAATCAAAGGGTACCAAAAGTACTTGTGATGTTTTATATCTGGTTTCAGTGTTACTATTCTCGAAGTTCTCAGAATAATCTTAAATTTTTAGATTGGGAGATTATAGCTTGCTGAGTGCCTGATTAGCATTGATCAGATGCTAGTATTTATTAGCAAGAATTATAAGGGTTATAAGTTTTCATGCAGTCCTAACACACTTTCATTCAAAAGACCTTTGAGCTCACTGACTAATTTACCGGCCACGTCCACACCTACAGCCTTCAGGTGCTCTATCTTACAACAACTCGGGAAATCAACATGTCAAGAGCTTTCCTGTCCATATGCGCATTAGGTATCTTTAAACTAATTCAGGGTTAAACCTTAATAACTGCAATCTCTTTTACTTAGATTTTGCAAGGAAACACCATGTCCATATGGGAATCTTCCCTTTTAAGCAATAACTGTATCTCAAATATGAGCTATTTCTTGATAGCGCCATCAAAATCAGGTACAGAAGCATCTCAGCCGACGTTAAAAACAACAAAAATAACACAACTAGCAATCCTCAAGCAAAAAAGAAAGTAAAAGAAAGAACCATTCGTGAAGCCACCCAATATGTCAATCACTGGCGATAGCTTTACTAGAAAGTCGATGCAAACGGCAAGAGGATTTATACACTGGAAACTGCAGCTGTAGCAGTTGGGTTAGCAAAAAAGACTTTGGATGATTACTATTATCAATTAAGACAAGCTTAATACTACGGATTTAATTTTTAACTTCATAAGAATGACAAGATAGGAGTTTTAAGACGATTCGTCAAGCAAGCCATAAAAAACTAGAGTTAGGGGCACACCATCAAATAGGAAGATTAGATTGATCGTTACTTGGCTTCAAGTTCAGATAGTGACGAAGACAAAAGATACAAGTAATGATTCATATTCTTACTAAGTACTATTGATATTATTGAATCTTTATCTGACTATTATAATTCAATGGTTTAAAGAAAACGCAGCTTTCTGGGATAAGTGAGTTTATAATTACACTAAAATCAAAACTTTGCCATTTTGCTGACATTTATGTCGAGCTTTTTGTATACATTCATGTATTTGGGAGGGTTGGGGAATTATTCTCTACTCTGAAATGTTTAGTCTTTGAATGTTTTTAGCTTAGAAGTTATCACTTAATCTAAAAATGTCTTTCGCTTTTCTTTCATGAACCTAAATTCAATTAGTATTACTTTGATTTTTTGGTTGAAAACTCAGCATTCCCAGGATTATAGTACCCAGGACCTACATTTCCTTTCTAACCTTATTTTAGTCTTTCACTCTTTGACATTTTGTAAGATATTTGAGAAGGCTTGATTATCTTCTCATTTGGATTGTAGGCAGAAACAGGAACTGCTTTTTTCACTTATTACTAAAAAATGTCCCTTCTTTTACTATTTGGTATACTAAACTTAGGAGTGCAAATTTTATTAACGTCTAACTTTTCAGGGTTTATAAA
>Ga0316217_10002068_pt1 | contig 24844 bp, 20 predicted proteins | sample 1anoAmetaG_FD_203633 | JGI IMG/M metagenome (GOLD analysis project Ga0316217, IMG submission 203633) | Freshwater microbial communities from Trout Bog Lake, Wisconsin, USA - 1anoA | ecosystem: Environmental > Aquatic > Freshwater > Lake > Hypolimnion/Profundal zone | place: USA: Wisconsin...
TCGCGGCCGCCCGGATCGCCGGCTGTCGCCAGGTGCTCTCCGAAGATTTAAGCCCGGGCCAGGATTACGATGGACTGGTGGTCATCAACCCCTTTGCCGTCTGACCCATTCTCCGGCGCAACCGCCCGCGGATTGCCTTGGCAACAATTTAAACCACTTAGAGCTTGTCCGTAAATAAGGTTTTTGCGGCAAGAGTATACGATTTTGTTTGGATTTCCTGCGGATAATTTTATTTACGGATAAGCTCTTAAGTGGTTTGCTGACCAACCAATTCTTAAACACGATGTCTCTTCTCATGAACCGCGTAGCGCAAGCGTCCCGCCTGCGGGTTCGGGCACCGTCCCGGTGCCCGTTCCCCGAACTGGCGGCGAGACGCCGCCAGAACCCGCAGCCGAGACGGCTGCGCTACCGTCACGCTGGTTCATGGTTCGTGAGCAGGTCCGAAAGGTACCGGAAACTTCCCATGAACCGCTTTCGGAGCGCGGCTGTGTCGAAGACCAGCCGCAGCGGCTTGAAACCCTTGAAAGTGCTGCGGCTGGTGCCTTGTCACCCCGCCCCCAGCCACGCTCCGGTTCAAGGAGGGAGAAACGCACGCCGCCGCTTGGAAGAACCTGCGACTGGATTTGCCGGACAGTCATCGGCAATCATAAGCCACCCATCGAGCGGGCGGAGATTTTGAAAATTCATGTTCTTTTGCGTGAATTCTTGGTTACATTTTCGCGTGACGATAATCACCGATCCCGCCTGCACCGGCTACTCGCGCGCCGGGCTTCCCGAAAGCCCGCAACGCATCGCGAACACGATTGACCGGCTGAAACGCCAGACCGAACTGGCGTTGACATGGGCCGCGCCAACCGCAGCGACCGACGAACCCGTGCTGCGCGCCCATACACCAGCCATGCTGGCCCGGCTGGACCGGCCCGAGGATTTTGACGAAGACACGCCGGCCTTTGAGAATATTTCCCGCTACGCCCGCGTTTCCGTGGCGGCTGCGCTCGACGCGCTGAAGCTGGGGCGCGCCGGCCAAACCGTTTTCAGCCTCATGCGCCCGCCCGGCCACCATGCCACGCGCGATCGCTCAATGGGTTTCTGTTATCTCAACAACGTGGCCATTGCCGCGCTCGAAGCGCAGGCCACGGGCGCAAGACGGGTCGCGGTGTTCGATTTCGACGTGCATCACGGCAACGGCACGGAGGATATTCTGGTGAACCGGCCCGGCATCGAGTTCTTTTCCGTGCATCAGCATCCGATGTATCCCGACACCGGCGCGGAGAACCGCGGATTCAATTGCTTCAATTATCCCGTGGGCGCCGGCACGCCGCGCCTGACCTATCGCGCCAAGCTGGCAAATGCGCTGGACGACCTCCGCAGTTTCCGGCCCGACCTCGTGGCCGTGTCCGCCGGGTTCGATGCCTACCTGCGCGACCCGCTGGCCGACGGCACGTTGCTGCCGGAGGATTTTTACTGGCTCGGGCAAACTTTGCGCGCGCTGAACCTGCCGCTGTTCAGCCTGCTTGAGGGCGGCTACAGCCAGGATTTGCCGGAGTTGATATTGGCGTATCTGAAGGGGATTGAGGGGAAATAAATTGATCGTCAACGGTAATTGTGTTTGGTAGAAAATCCCGCATGAATCAGCCGGCCATCCTCGTTCCGCTCGAATGCATTGAGCGGACCATCCTTTTGATTCGCGGCGAAAAGGTCATGCTTGACAGCGATCTGGCAGAGATTTATGGCGTGACGACCAAGGTTTTGAATCAAGCGGTCAAGCGCAATGCTATCCGTTTCCCGGTGGATTTCATGTTTCACCTGACCGCACAGGAAGCTGGCGAGCTGAACCGGTCACAAATTGTGACCGGTTCACAAAAACACCGCGATCCGCGTTTCCCCCCGTTCGCCTTCACCGATAGGACGAGGACAAGCCCAAGGCGAAGAGAAAAAGCGAGAGGTTGTAAACATAAAGCAAAAACATGATGGCGGCGCTCGCCAGAGACGCCGCTACGAAAACCGGGCGGGCGCCCATCTGCCGGCTGGCGCGGGGCGGGACGAACGTTTAGCCTGTGGGGGTGACGGTTCTGGAAGCCATTCAAAAGTGCACCGAATTCCTCGGCAAGAAAAAGGTCGAGTCGCCGCGCCTGCAAACGGAACTGCTCTTGGCGCATTTGCTCAAACTGCCGCGCATGAAATTGTACCTGAATTTCGACCGCGGGCTGTCGGCGGCGGAAACGGATGCTTTGCGCGAACTGGTGAAGCGGCGCGGACAGCGCGAACCGCTCCAGCATATCGTCGGCTCCACCTCCTTTTGCGGGCTGGAAATCAGCGTGAGCCGCCACGCGCTCATCCCCCGGCCGGAAACGGAGCTGCTCGCGGAACTGGGCTGGCAATGGCTGGGGCAACGGGCGCAAATCGCCAAGACTCAACCTCCAACCTCCAATACCGGACCGACGGCGCTGGACTTTGGCACGGGGACCGGCTGCATCGCCATTGCGCTGGCCATCAAATGTCCGGGCGCCAATATTACGGCGGTGGAGGTTTCCGCCGAGGCGCTGGCGCTGGCGAAAACAAACGCCACAAAGAACAAGGTTTGCGATCAAATTGAGTTCTTGCAAGGAGACGGTCTGGAGTCGCTGGGCGGAGCGGGCGGCTCGCGGGCGGGCGGCCCGCGCTCCTTTGACCTCATCATCAGCAATCCACCGTATATTCCGTCGGCCGAAATCGCCACCTTGGAGCCGGAAGTCCGGGATTTTGATCCGCGCGCCGCATTGGACGGCGGCGCCGACGGCCTGGATTTTTACCGGACCCTCGCCGCGCAAGCCAAACGGTTGCTCCAGCCGGACGGAAAAATGCTGCTGGAATTCGGCGATGGGCAGGCGGACGCGATAAAAAAAATCCTGGAGGATGAAAAGTGGATTGTCGAAGCGGTGAAGGAAGACTACAGTCAGCGCGCAAGATATTTAATCGCCAAATCGTCCTCGTCCTCGTCGTCGTCCTCGATTTCTTAATCCGAGGCGGAGGACGAGGCGGATAAAGCAACAAATTATGGAAAGTTTTCTCATCAAAGGCGGCGTGCCGTTGCACGGCGAGGTCGCCATCAGCGGCAGCAAGAACGCCGCCTTGCCCATCATGGCCGCCACCTTGCTCACCGACGAGCCGTGCATCCTCCGCCGCGTGCCGGACTTGAGCGACACGCGGTTCATGGTGAAAATCCTGGAGTCGCTTGGCGCCACGGCCCGATTCGAAGGCGGCACGCTGACGATTCACGCGCGGAAAATCAAGGGCTACGCGGACTATGACCTGGTGCGCAAAATGCGCGGATCCATCTGCATCGCCGGGCCGTTGCTGGCGCGGCTGAAACGGGCGCGGATTTCCCTGCCCGGCGGCTGCATCATTGGCGCGCGGCCGATCAATCTGCATTTGAAAGGCTTTGCCGCGTTGGGCGCGAAAATTAAAATCGAGGGCGGCTATGTGGAGGCGTCGGTGCGGAAATTGACCGGCAACTCGGTGTTTCTCGGCGGCCGCGCCGGCCCGACGGTATTGGGCACGGCGAACGTGATGATGGCGGCCACCCTCGGCGAGGGCGTGACGGTGATTGAAAGCGCCGCGTGCGAGCCGGAAGTGGTGGATCTGGCGAATTTCCTGCGGGCCATGGGGGCGAACATCGCCGGCGCCGGCAGCCCGACCATCACCATCACCGGGGTGGCCAAGTTGCACGGCGCGGAGCATGAAGTCATTCCCGACCGCATTGAGGCGGCCACGTTTTTGATCGCCGCCGGTGCCACCGACGGTGAAGTGACGTTAAAAGGCGCGCGGGGGGATCATTTGCGCGCGGTGATTGACAAGTTAAGTGAAGCCGGCGTGGCCGTGGAACGCCGTGGCGCAAACCTAGTGGCCCGGCGAAAATCGCGGTTAAAGCCGGCGGACGTGACCACCATGCCCTACGCCGGTTTTCCGACCGATGTGCAGGCGCAGATGATGTCGCTGCTCGCGCTGGCCCCGGGCATCAGCATCATCACCGAACGGATTTTTGAATCGCGGTTCATGCACGTGAGCGAATTGGCGCGGCTGGGCGCGGACATTGAAATCGAGGGGCCTAGCGCGATCGTCAAGGGAGGCCGGCCCTTGAGCGGCGCGCCGGTCATGGCCAGTGATTTGCGCGCCAGCGCGGCGCTGGTGATTGCCGCCTTGGCGGCCAAGGGTTCGACCCAGGTGACCCGCATTTACCACCTGGACCGCGGCTACGAAGGCATGGACCTAAAACTGCGGAAGCTGGGCGCCCGCATCGAAAGAACTGAAGAACAAGGAGCGTAGCGGCGGGCAGCCGTGCCGGCCGTGGCGCCGGGCTTTCCTCGGCACGCCAAAGCGCCGGCACGGCGCGACGGCGGCCCAGCCTTCGCGGCACGCCCAAGCGCCGCTACGGCGCGACGGCGGCCCCGCCCGGCGGAAGCAAGCTCGCGCAAACCGAAGCGCGTGGCATTATTTGTCAGCCCCAAAGGGATAAACGTTCTTTCCGGGTGGCAGGGATGCCGCCCGCCACCCTAAATGCCACCAGGCAATTCTTGGCGGACGTTGGCCAAAAAATGCCGGCGCTGATTGCGTGCGCTGAATTGTAACCAAACTGTAACCTGATTGTAGCACAAAGCGGTTTTGTTTATGGCAGACTAATCATCTGTAATGACATGAGCCGAAACCGATTGCGCTATTTGAAAACATCCATCTGGAATACCCGGGGCACCCGCCGCCTTGGTGGTTCCCGGTTTATCCGGGCATTCACCTTGATTGAGTTGCTCGTGGTGATTGCCATCATCGCCATTCTGGCGGCGATGCTGCTGCCCGCGCTGTCCAAAGCGAAGAAAAAGGCGCAGACCATCAAATGCCTGAACAATTTGAAACAATGGAGTCTGGGCTTCACCATGTATGCCCAGGACAATGGTGATAAGGTTCCGGAGGAAGGCAACGTCGGCAATCCGATAAACGATCCGGGTTCCGCTACCACTGCGGACAACCGCGACTTTGCCTGGTATAATTGCGTGGGTCCCACAATATCGCAGCCAACGTTAATTAGTCTTTACTCATCGGGCAATGCGCCGCTGCCAGGCAGTTCCTCGATTTTTTCCTGCCCCAGTTGTGCCGACCCAGTTGTTACGGGTCCATACGCCTATTCCAACCCGCTGAAGATGACCAAGGCTTTTTTCATGTATTGCGAGAACGCCCGGTTGTGCGTAAATTTTGGCTCGGTTGCCGCCGGCGCCCCGCAGACCAAGCTCACCAGCCTTCCCAAACCGTCCGACACTGTTTTTCTTGGAGAACAAGACCCGAATACGGCATCCGATGCCGCCGATTCGGTGGTCACCGCCACCTATTCGGTGGCGCGGCACGGCAAGCTTGACAATCTGGCACTCTGCGACGGCAGTTGCCGGGGAGTGCAGACCAATCAATTCAAGAATTACAGCACCTCCGCGTTGGAGTGGGCGGATACCAGCCATCCGGCCATCTATTGGTGGCCCACACCCACGACGCCGCAGTGAGCAAAGCTGCAAATTCAACAGGCGAGAAAATTCAACAGCCCAAAAGAACACGAACAAAAAAAATAGAAATAGCAATAAGCAACATATCAAATTCACCATGAACCTCAAATCAATCATCTCCTGCATGGCGGCCGGCCTTTTATCGGCCACCGTTGCCTCCTCCCAAACCACCATTGCTGACTGGACGTTTGAAACCAGCCTTCCTTCCGGCACCCTCGCCGCCAATTCCTGGGCGACGAACATTGTGCCGGAAATCGGAACCGGAACAGGCGCGGCTCACCATATACTTGCTTCCTCCGCTTCTTCTTCTCCAGCCGGAAATGGCTCTGCGCACTCCTACAGCCTTAACAACTGGTCGGTCGGAGACTTTTATCAGTTTGCCGTTAGCACTGTGGGTGCTCAAAATATCGTTGTCTCTTTCGACTCCATCAGCAGCAGCACCGGGCCGCGTGACTTTAATTTCCAATACAGCACCGATGGCGTCACATTTACCACCGCCAGCACCTATACCAACGGCAACAGCCCCGGTTGGAGCGCCAGCACGGCTTATCCGCAATATTCCCATATTATCAACTTAATTCCTGTCATTGCGCTCAATAATGCTTCGCTCGTGTACTTCCGCCTTACGGTTGCTGACACAACCTCTTCAAGCGGCGCCACCATCGCCAGCGGCGGCACTTGCCGCGTGGACAATTTTACCGTGAGCACGGAAGCCCCGCCCACAATCTCCAGCGTATCGCCCTCGACCCTCACGGCGAACGCGGGCACCACGGCCAATTTCACGGCCGCGCTATCCGCTGGCACCCCGCCGCTGACCTATTATTGGTATAAAGGGACGATCACCCCCGGAAATTTGATTTTCACCCAGACGACCAATGGCGCCACCAGCATTTTGTCGCTGCCTAATCTGCTTGCGGCCAATGCCGCAAATTATCAGGTCGTGGTTTCCAATGCATCCACCATTAACGCCACCAGTTCCGTCATTACTTTGAGCGTCACTGATCCGGCCATCAACTACCAACCGGCGAGCCAGACCGGTTTGCCGGGCGGAGCGGTGCAGTTCGCGGTAAGCGCCGGCGGCACGGGATTAACCTACAAATGGTATTACTGCACCAGCCCCAGCGACAACACCCAGATTGGCAATCAGGTCAACAATGGGCCTTTCGCCTCCGGAGCCGGGGCTTCGGGAGCAACCACCAGCGCGCTCACGATCACGAATCTGACCACTGCGGACCCGACCAATTTCGTGGTCGTTGTCACCGGAACTTATGGTTCGGTGACCAGTTCCGTGGCGTCGTTCATCCTGGGTACGGCCCAAGTGCCGCTGGCGTTCTGGAATTTTAACAATCCTTTGTTCAATATCACCAATCCGGCCCCGTATCAGGGCATTGGCACGGCCTCGGCCATTAACCTGGCGCCGTTCTTGCAGCCGACAACGGACGCCAATGATCCCATGTCGCCTACCTACGCCTGGGGTACGGATTACTATCCGGCGGCAACCGTCAGTAACAAGCAAGCCGGCGTCCAATTTAACGTCAGCACGCTCGGGGCGAAGAACATCACGGTTGCCTATGATCTCCGCGGCTCCGGCACAGCGAGCAAGTATCACCGGCTACAGTTCACCACCAACGGCACGGCGTGGATTGATTATCCGGCCAGTTCGTCGGTGACTTCGGCCGGGACGGTGGCGAGCACATATAAATCGTTCAATTACGATCTCGCCGGTTTTCCGGGGGTGGCCAACAACCCCAATTTCGGCATTCGCATGGTGAGTGAATTTGAAAGCACGGCCAGCTATGGCACGACCAACGATGCGCAATATGTGGCGGTCGGCACCACGGCCAGCTATGGCACTTCAGGTTCTTTGAGCTATGACTTGGTGACCATCAACGGCGATGCCATCACCAATGCCAATCAGGCGCCAACCATCAGTCCGCTCGCCAATTTGACGCTGGATGACTCTTACAGCGTCACCAACAGCTTCACGGTCAGCGATGACACCACGCCAGCCGGTTCATTGGTCGTAACCCCGACATGTCTTAACCCCAATGTCGGACTTAACTTCACTCCGGTCAACGCTGGCGGCGCGTGTCAGTTGATCGTCTCGTCCAGTCTCGGCAATACTGCGCCGGTGGTTGCGCCGGTGCTGGTCACAGTGACCGATGCGGATGGTGATTCCACGGCGGCTTGGTTTAATGTGACCATCACGCCGGCCAATGCGCCGCCGACGATCAGCGGACTGGTCAGCACCAACCTGCTGGTTAACGGCACGCTCATCGTTCCGTTCACCCTGGGGGATGACCATACTGATATGTCCACCGCCAACCCGACGGTGACTTCTGGCAACTCAACGCTTTTGCCTAATGACATCGCTCATGTCTCGCTGGGCGGGAGCGGAACGACCAACCGCACTTTGATCATCACTCCGGCCGCCAATCAATCCGGCGCCGTTCCCATTACGGTTTCGGTGAGCGATGGTTCATTAGTCACTGCGAAAACAATTTATGTTGAAGTCCGCAAGAGCGCCAACATCCTGCTGGTGGACAACTTCAATTATGACGCCAATGGCGCGATCAACACGGAATCCGCCGGCTTGTGGTCACAATACAGCGGAACGGCCAATCAAATGGTAGCTGGTTCCGGAGTGGTCACGATTGACGGCGTCAATCACAGCGAGGATGTGGAGGCCCCGCTGATCGGCGCGCCCTATCCGACGAACAGCGCGACTGTTTTGTATTCGAAATTCTACATCAACTACTCCACCTTGCCCGGCACGCTCGGCTCTTACATTTCCTACTTCACGGATGGGTCCACGTCCAATTTTGTCTGCCGCGTGTGGGCGTTCACCAACGGCGCCGCCGCTGGCGATTACCGGGTTGGCATTACGATCTCCACCAACCAGAGCACCCTTGCCGTGCCGTTTCCACAAGACCTGGTTCCGGGCAGCAACTATCTTGTGGTGTCACGGCTGGTGCTGTCCACCATGGCTTCAACCCTCTGGGTGAACCCTGTCAGCGAATCATCCTCCAGCGTGACGGCCAATGACACCAACTGGACAGCCGCAACGCAATTTTCGGACTTTGATCTGCGTGAGAGCACCGCCGACGAAGGCATTCTCACCTACAGCAATCTGGTCGTCGGCACCACCTTCAATGATGTGATCGGCGTGACGCCGGCGGATGTGTCCGTGGTGCAATTCGCCCCGCCGAATGTCTTTGCCGGCAGCAACCTCACCTACACCATCACCGTCAGCAACGCTGGTCCGGGAGTGGCAAGCAGCGTGGTGGCGGCCGACACCCTGCCGGCGGGCGTGACCTTTGTCAGCGCATCCGGTGGTGGCGCCAACAGCAGCGGTGTGGTCACTTGGTCGCTGGCAACACTGAACAACAATACCTCTTCCAATGTGACGGTGACTGTCACGGCTTCCGCCAGCGGCCCGCTCACCAACATGGTCATCGCGAGTGCTGGTTCATCCGACCCCGCTTTGGCGAACAACACCAACTCGGTGGTCACCACGGTGGCCCCCATTCCGGTCGGGACGTTGTATTTCTCCGGTGGCGCGCCCACCATCAGTTGGAGCGTGCAGCCCAATGTCAGCTACAGCATCCTCTGGTCCACCAACGTGGCCGGTTCGTATTCGCCCATCGCCACGGGGCTGACATTTGGCGGAACGGCGGGTTCCTATACGGACACTGTGAAGGCCACCAACGTCATCGGCTTCTACAAGATCACCAGCCCATAGTCCCATCCGGCTGGACACAGTCACAAGGCGCTCTGGTTTTGCCAGAGCGCCTTTTCAATTAAGCCCGCCCGGTTGGGAAGAAGATGGCCTGTGCGGCCACGGCCTCAAGCCTGCGCGGCGCTTCGGCTCTGCTGGGCAGTGGCTTGTGGCTCACATGGCAAACCCAATAAAACCCATCAAGAATGCGGACTATTTTTTATCATGGAGGGGTTTAACTTGGAAAGCCGCATTCGGGACGCTAAAAGTCATTGTCTCCAGCGCCATCTCTATTCGTTGTTCCCGCGATTGTCAACCATTTCAATGTATACTTTCAATGTCCACCGGCTGCCCCGGTTTTCATAAGCCTTCATGGGTGCGCGCCAAATCTCCACCCGGAAGATGGCGAAACAACGAGGTGTGCGACATCGGCGACTCGGTTCGAAACCCAACTCAGTTTTCCAGCAGAATAAAGAAGCCGCGCGGTTTGGTGGTGTCCACCACGTTGGTCGCGGTGAAGACGATGGTGCCACCGGTGGCCGTGCTGGTCGCCACCGCGCTCCAGTTGGCCGGTGACAACGCCAGATTCGTGCCCAGCAACAGTCTAAAAACGCCATTGGTGGCGCAGTTGGTCAGCGTCAGCACCAGATTCGTTCGTGCGAGGCTGACGGCGCTGATGACCGGCGCCGGCAGGGGAATGGCATAATCCGCCACGACCGGCAGATGGTCGCTGGCATTGGTCAGGTCGAGCAGCAGTTGCGCGGCGGAAATGAACACCGGGCCGTTCGTTACCAGCCGGTTGTTCAACGCGGTGTCCGTGCCGGAATTCACGCTGGTCTGATAGGCGGTCGTGCCGTTGTTGCCAAAGGGATGATATGTCCCCGCAATCAGCGCGAGGCCGCCGCCGGCGCCGTAATAGACGTTTGTCGTCATCATTTGATAATCGTCGCGGTATTGCAGATACGTGGCTTTCTCCGTCAGGTCCGCCGGCGCCGCGCTGCCGTCCAAGTTGGTCGTCAAACTGGCCGCCGGATTCAACGGATCCAGCAACTGGTTGGCGCCGGGCGCGGTGAGCGTGACGAACATTTTCTCGCTGGCCAAGCCGGTGTTGAAATCGCCGACATGCAGTATTCTCGCCGTGGGCGGCAGGGTTGTGACCGCGTTGTTGCGGACGATGAACGCCTCGCCGGCCCGGGAATTGGTGTTGTTCGCCGTGCTGCTGGAGCCGGATTTATAATGACTGACGTAAATGTAAAATACGTTGGCCGCGTTCGTCGCCACGCCAGCGGGCGCAAATTGGTAGCGCATCACTTCGCGATACTCGCCCGAGTAGCCGGAACTCACACCGCCCAACTGGCTCGTGCCGCCCGCCGGGTCCACCGGCACGGACGCGAGCAGTTGCAGGGTGCGCGTGTTGAAGATGATGGCGTTTGGGCCATTGCCGTCGGCAATGTCGCCGCCGCTTTCCGTCGCTTGGTAACTGCTGTTGGAATACATCCCGGCGATGCCGTAAAATGTGTTCAAGGCGTTGACAATCGGCATCACCGTTTGGGTGTTGCTCGTGGTTTCCTGCAAGGCCAGCACGTCCAGCGGCTGGGCGTTCCCGTTCAGAAGTTCCTCGCCGATGCCTTCCAGCACGCCGCCCGACTGAAAATTATTCGGGTTGCTGGGTGGCGCGATCAACCCCGGCAGCGGCGCGGTCACCCCATTGATATCCGCTGCAACATTGTAGGTGACCACCCGCAAAGTCCGGGTCTGCGCCAGCAAGCACTCCGTTGCGGCGGCCAACACGACCACACTAAGACAAGCTTGAATAAACAGCGGCTTTTGCTTTAACACGCCATGAATTTACCACGCGCCGCCGTTTGCCAAGTGACATTTCCGCAAACTTTCCGTGGCTGCGGACGTGGCTGAACCCGAAAAGCGAAGCAAATTGTGCTTTGCCACGTAGCACCGGCTTTCCAGCCTGCGGGTTCGGGCGACTTTCCAGGCGCCAGTTCCCGCACGGGAACACGGGACTGGAAAGTCCCGTGAACCCGTCCACCCTCCGCAGTGCTACGGAGGACGGGCAGATAGGAATGTCTGCGTCACACCGCCGCGGCGATGAGATCGCCCACTTCGCGCGTGCCGTGGCCCATTTTGCCCGCAGCCAGCGAGGCGATCTTGGTATTGATGATCTTGACAACGGCGGTTTCGATGGCGGCGCCCGCCTTCGTCTCGCCGACAAAATCCAGCATCATGCCGGCGGCATTGATGGCGGCGATGGGGTTGATGACATTCAAGCCGGTGTATTTGGGGGCACTGCCGCCCATCGGCTCAAACATCGAGGTGCCTTCGGGGTTGATGTTGCCGCCGGCGGCCACGCCCAGCCCGCCCTGGATCATGGCGGCAATGTCGGTGATGATGTCGCCGAACATGTTGTCGGTCACGATCACATCGAACCATTCGGGGTTTTTCACAAACCACATGCAGGTGGCGTCCACGTGCGCGTAGTCGCGCTTGACGGTTTGGTACTTGGGACCGAGTTCCTCAAAGGCCCGCCACCAAAGATCAAAGGCGTAGGTGAGCACGTTGGTTTTGCCGCAGAGCATGAGCTGCGCCGTCTTGCCGGCGGCAACGTCCTCGGGCTTGAGTCCCTTCCACGGCTTGCCGCCGCGCTGCTTCTGGGCCAGCTCGAACGCGTATTTCAGGCAGCGCTCCACCCCGTGACGGGTGTTGACGGATTCCTGAATGGCGACTTCGTGCGGCGTGCCCTTGTATTGAAAGCCGCCCGCGCCGGCATACAGCCCTTCGTTGTTCTCGCGCACCACCACAAAGTCAACGTGCTCGGGACCTTTGTCCTTGAGCGGGCAGTCCTGCGCGCGGTACAGCTTCACGGGCCGGAGGTTGATGTATTGTTCCAGCTCGAAGCGCAGGCGGAGCAGAATGCCTTTTTCCAGGATGCCCGGCTTGACCTGCGGATGGCCCACGGCGCCCAGGAAGATGGCCTTGAACTTGCGCAATTCGTCCACCGCGCCGTCCGGCAGAACTTCGCCCGTCTTCAAATAGCGCTCGCCGCCAAAATCGTAATGGTGCCAGTTGAGCTTGAAGCCGAATTTCTGGGCGGCGGCCTCGGCTACTTTGAGCCCCTCGCGCGCCACTTCCGGGCCGGTTCCGTCGCCGCCAATCACCGCAATATCGTATGTTTTCATGTCGTTTTTATTCGTCAGTCGTCAATATAAGGTCCGCCATGCTAACATTTTGGCGCCGGGTGACAACGGAATTTTGCGACACGGAATTTTGCGTTCCGAAAATCCTTCGGTCGCAAAAAATCCTGCTTGTCATCCGGCGGTTTTCTGGTAGGTTAAGCACCCTTTTTATGAAGACGGCCATACATCCGAAATATGTGGACGCGGAGATTCGTTGCGCTTGCGGCAACGTGATCAAGACGCGCTCGACCCGCTCGACCATCATCGTCGGCATTTGCAACGTTTGCCATCCCTTTTACACGGGCCAGCAGAAGTTTGTGGACACCGCCGGTCGCGTGGACAAATTCCAACAGCGCCTGGCCAAGACCCAGGCCGCGCAGGCTGAGCACGCCACCAAGAAAAAGAAAAAGGTCTAGCTTTTGCACCGCTGCCGCCCGCGACGCTGGAAACTTCCGGGGTCGCGGGCGGTTCGCTTTTTCCGCGGCCACCATCGAAAAGAATGGCGGCATGGATTGGTGGATGAGTGGGCAGAGCGCCGCCGGATTCACCGCCACCTTATCCAATCATCCATCCATCCTTGCTATCGGTGGTTGAGATCCCCGGTCAAAAATGTGAAATGAAGTGAACCTGCTGCCACACATCGAAAAATTCCGCAAGCGTTTCGCCGAGGTCGAGGCCTGGTTGAGCGATGCCCGGGTTTTCGACAACCCGCAAAAGGCGCAGGAATTGTCGCGCGAATATGCCCGGCTCAAGGAACTGGTGGCGGCCGGCGCGGCGTACCTGAAAACGCTCGCCGAGCTGGAGGAAAATCGCGCCCTGCTCCAAACCGAACCCGCGGAATCCGAGCTGGCGCAGCTCGCCCGGGAGGAAAGCACCCGGCTGGAAACGGAGGCGAAACAGCGCGGGCAGCAAATCCAGTTCGGGCTGGTGCCGCCGGACCCCACCGATTCGCGCAACACGATCGTGGAAATCCGCGCCGGCGCGGGCGGCAACGAGTCGGCGCTGTTTGCCGCCGACCTGTACCGGATGTATTGCCGCTATGCCGAAGCCCGCCGCTGGAAAATCGAGGCGCTGGATTCCAACCCCTCCGATCTGGGCGGCTTCAAGGAAATCGTTTTTCAAATCAACGGCGCGGATGTCTTCAAACGGCTGAAATACGAAAGCGGCGTGCATCGCGTCCAGCGCGTGCCGGCCACCGAGGCGCAGGGGCGCATTCACACCAGCACCTGCACGGTGGCGGTGTTGCCCGAGGCCCAGGAAGTGGACGTGGAAATCAAGCCCGAGGATATCGAGGTGACGGTCTGCCGCGCGTCCGGAAAGGGCGGCCAGGGCGTGAACACCACGGACTCGGCGGTGCAAATCCAGCATCGGCCCAGCGGCCTCACCGTGCGCATTGCCGACGAGCGCTCGCAGATTAAGAACCGCGCCAAGGCCATGACCGTCCTGCGCTCCCGCCTGCTCGAGGCGAAAATCGCCGAGGAAAACGCCAAATACGCCGCGCATCGCAAACAGCAGGTTGGCACGGGCGAGCGCAATGAAAAGATCCGCACCTATAATTTCCCGCAGAACCGCGTCACCGACCACCGCATTGAACTGACGCTCTACAATTTGTCCAGCGTCATTGACGGCGAGTTGGACGGGCTGATTGACCCCTTGATGACGCATGACATGGAGGAGAAGCTGGCAGCCATCCAAACGTGACCGGTGACGGGTGGCACGCATCACGCATCACGCATTACGCATTACGCATTACGCAAATGAAAGACATCCAGGGTTTGATTTTTGACTGCGACGGAACGCTGGCCGACACCATGCCACTGCATTGGCGCGCGTGGGAGCTGATCACGCGCCGCCACGACCTGCATTTCCCCGAGGACCGCTTTTACTCGCTGGGCGGCGTGCCGTCGCGCGATATTTTGAAGATGTTGGCGGTGGAACAGGGCCGCTCGCTCGACCACTTTGCCATCGCGCACGAGAAGGAAAACGCCTATGTGCCGCTTATGGCCGAGATTGAGCCCATTCACGCGGTCGTGGAAATCGCGCGCGCGAATTTTGGCAAGATCCCGATGGCGGTCGCTTCGGGCGGCACGCAACCGATCATCGAGCAAGTGCTCACCCAACTGAAGATCCGGCATCTGTTCCAGGCCGTGGTGACCAGCGAGATGATCAAAAAACAAAAACCCGCGCCGGATATTTTCCTGGAGGCGGCGCGGCGCATTGGCGTGGCGCCGGCATTCTGCCGCGCCTATGAGGACACCGATCTGGGCCTGCAAGCCATCCGCGCCGCCGGCATGGACGCCGTGGACGTGCGAAAACTGCGGGTATGACCGGGGCCGGCGTCGAAGCAGGAAGCCTATGCCGCCGCCAACGTGAGGCGGAGTCTGCTTCACCCTCCATCCGCCATCCTCGACCAGCAGCGTTGCTGCTGCTTGCCCTGTTGGCTTGGGGCACGGCGGGTTGCGGCAGCTTCATGGCGCATCGCATGGTGCAGGCGCCGAACTCGTATCCCACCTGGTTCGCGCCGGAAGCGCCGGTGTGGCTGGCCTTCCATCCCAATGTGTTCACGAACTTCCCCCGGCAATTCGTCGCGGTTGGGCCGCCCCCCGCGCAGCTTAGTTATCGCGTCATCGAACCGGCGGATTACCACCTCACCGTTGCCCGCACAAACTGGCTGGAGGGGAGCGAGGAACGGACCCGGTTCGATTTCCGCACCGTGCTGCGGGCCAAGACAAACGCCTGGTCGGCGCAACCGCGCGGCACCGTGGTGTTGCTGCATGGCTACGCGCTGGCGCAGTTCTCCCTGATGCCTTGGGCGCTCCAGTTGGCCCAGGAGGGTTGGCGGTGTGTGCTGGTGGATTTGCGCGGGCATGGCAAATCCAGCGGCAGGCAGATTTCCTATGGCCTCCATGAAGTGCCGGATTTGAGCCAGTTGCTGGATCAGTTGGCCCACGACGGCCAACTGCGGAATCCGGTGGCGGCGTTGGGGGAATCGTATGGCGCGGCGCTGGCGTTGCGCTGGCAGCCGGCCGAGCCGCGCCTGCGCGCGGTGGTGGCGATCACCCCTTACGCGGGATTGTCCAATGCCGTGCTGAACCTCCGTTCCCAGTATGCCGGCTGGCTGCCCAAGTCGCTCCTCCGAGCCGGGTTGAAAAAGTTGCCAGCCGTATTGGGCGCCACCGCCGCCGAACTCGATACCACCACGGTTCTTTCCCGGCACCCGGTTCGCGCCCTGTTCGTGGCTGCCGATGGGGACAAAATCACGCCGGTGGGCGAGGTGGCGCAAGTCTATGCCCTCGCGGCGCCCGGCAGCCGGTTGCTGGTGGTGCCCCACAGCACGCATGAAACGGTGCCGTATCGTTTCGCGGACCTCGCGGCGCCGGTATCGTCCTGGCTATTGGTGGAAGCGAAGTAAATATGCCGCAAACTGCCGGGGCCCGGATTTTTGGAGCGCCGGCTTGCTGCGCCGCAGCGGTCGCGCGGAGGCCGGTCTTCCAACCCCGCTCGTTGCAAAATCCGCGTCATTGATCCGGGTTGGAAGGCCGGCGCTCCCCTTCCGAATCAGGGCCCGCTCGCTCGCAAAATAAATTTTAAATTTGTCAGAGATTTTATTTGTCACCGCGCGGGGGATGGTATAAAGTAGCGCTGTCAGCTTGATCGCGTGCCGAATAGAACAGTTTTGGAGGCTGCGGCAGCGGTGAAAGTTTTTTGAAAAAAGTTTGAACCTTTCTCGGCTGAAAGCAGTCTGAAAGAGTGAAGTTAAAGTTTCGCTGTCCGTTTAGGGTTGGCATAGAGGTTTTGCTTGCGGCGCGGCTCGGACAGCGTCCCCAAGTTGGTCGCGTCGCCCTTCTGAGCGCCTGGGTGAAGGCGTATTTAACCTCATCACCATTAAGGCCGGACGCAAGTCCGGCCTTCTTTTTTTTTTGATTAAGCCCGAAACCCGGTTAAACTCCCCGCCGCATGAAGCATCAGCTCGATTTTGAAAAACCAATCACCGAATTGCAATCCAAGCTGGACGACTTGCGGGCGCATCCGGACAAACATGCCTTGGGCATCAGTTTCGAAGAGGAAATGCTGATCATCGAACGGAAGATCGAGGAAACGCGGCGGCAGATTTTTTTGAATCTCAATGCCTGGCAACGCGTGCAACTGGCGCGCCATCCCAAGCGGCCCTACACGCTGGATTATCTCCACAAGACCTTTTCCGATTTCCAGGAACTGCATGGCGACCGGCTGTTTGCCGAGGATCACGCCATGGTCGGCGGTTTTGCCAAACTGGGCGAATACCGCGTCATGGTTATTGGCACGCAAAAAGGCCGGGACACCAAGGAAAACATCCTGCGCAATTTCGGTTCCGCCCATCCGGAAGGCTATCGGAAGGCGCTGCGGCTGATGCGCTTGGCCCATAAATTCGGCCTGCCCATTATCACGCTGATTGACACGGCGGGCGCCTACCCGGGGGTCGCCGCGGAGGAGCGTCACATCGCCGAGGCCATCGCTGTCAACCTGCGGGAAATGACCCTCCTGGAGGTGCCCATCATCGTGGCCATTATTGGCGAGGGCGGGTCGGGTGGCGCGCTGGGCATTGGGGTGGCCGATCGGGTGTTGATTTTGGAAAATGCCTATTATTCCGTCATCAGTCCGGAAGGCTGCGCGGCCATTTTGTGGAAGGACCGCGCCAATGCGGGCAAGGCGGCGGCGGCCTTGAAGATCACCGCCAAGGATTTGCTCCACCTCCAACTCGTGGACGAGGTGGTGCCCGAACCTTTGGGCGGCGCGCACACCGACGGGCAGGGCACGGCGTTGAACCTGAAAACCCATTTGCTCAAGCACCTCGAACAGGTGCTCGCACTCCCGGTTCCCGAACGCCTGAAAACCCGCTACCAGAAATTCCGCGCCCACGGGCACTTTTTGGAAAAGGCCGGGGACACCGGTGAAATGAAACCCGCCAAGGCCGCGGAAGCGATGGCCTCGCTGACCTGAATCCCTTGACCTGAATTCCCCTTGGCAACCAGTCAAAACCAGACTACTTTTCCGGCATGAGTACAGTTCAAGAAATTGAAACGGCCATCGAAAGCCTGCCGCGCGATCAAATGCGAGAAATTCAAGGTTGGCTGGAAGACATGCTGGAGGACGAACTGGAATTCACGGATGAATTCAAGGCTTCCATCGAACGAGGCAAGCGTGACTTGGCCGAAGGACACGTGCGCCGCAAAAACTGATCCGTGTCCCCCGCCCAGCAAATCTTTTCGCGTGAGTTTGACGCAATTCTTTACGCCCTGCCGATGCTAATCCGCGCGCAAATTGAATCCAAGATTGACGAACTTGGGTCGCGCCTTGATCGGTTTCCACACCACCGATTGAAAGGCAGTCATGATTTCCGTTTGCGTGTCGGCGATTATCGAGTGATTTATCAATTTGATTTTCGGCAGAACATTGTTTTTCTCGTCACCCTTGGCCATCGCCGCGAAGTTTACCGATGATGTACCCCTTCACCTTCCATCCGATTTTCAAAGAACGCGTCTGGGGCGGACGCGAATTGGAACGGCTTTACGCCAAAAACCTTCCCGCCGGCAGACCGATCGGCGAGGCTTGGGAAATTTCCGACCGGCCCGGCGACGCCAGCGTCATTGCCAACGGCCCGCTCGCCGGGAAAGACCTGCGCTGGCTCATGGAACAGCACGCGGGGGAAATCCTCGGCGGCGCAAAACCCGCGGCGGAGGGCCGGTTTCCCCTGCTCTGCAAGATTCTCGACGCCCGCGAAAAACTATCGCTCCAGGTGCATCCGCCGGCAAGCAAGGCCAGGGAATTGCACGGCGAGCCCAAGACCGAAATGTGGTTTGTGGCCGACGCGACGCCGGAGGCCAGTCTGTATGTCGGCCTGAAACGGGGCGTCACCCGGGCGGAGTTTGAGCGGAGCATCGCCGACGGCAGCGTGGCCGGGTGTTTCCACCGCCTGCCGGTGCGGGCGGGCGACACCATGTTTCTGCCCAGCGGCCGCGTTCATGCGATCGGGGACGGCCTGGTGATTTTTGAAATCCAGCAGAATTCCGACACGACCTACCGGGTTTTTGACTGGAACCGGGTTGGGTTGGACGGCCAGCCGCGCGAATTGCACATTGCCCAATCGCTGGCTAGCATTGATTTCAATGATTTCGAACCGGAATTGGTGGCCACAAAATTTGCGAGCGGCCCCCATTTCAAGATCCGTCACCTGGTTCAAGATCCCTTATTTAAGGTTGACGAATGGCACGTCGAAACTGCCGAAGCCATTCCGCTCGGAAAACCATGGCTGCGCATCCTCGCCGTGGTCAAAGGTGAAGTCACAATCAAAGGCGGCGACAGCAAAACGACGGTGGAACTAAAGCCCGGACAGTTTTGCTTGATCCCCGCTTGCTTGCCAGGTGTGGAAATTGGCGCCAAGCCGCAGACCTCCTTGCTCTGCGTGGAAGCGAATTGATTTCACCGCACACGCTCTCCGGCTTTTGAATCCCCAAGGGATTCCGGCCCCAAGCCCAAGGTGGCTGCACCGCGCCTACCATTGGGCCAAAGGCAGGAGTGTCGGCGCCGGGGTCGGGTCATCCGGGGCGGAAAACAAGACCGCGATGGTGGTCGGAGCGGTGGCCTGCGGCAGCCGGATGATCAGATTACGGACTCCTGGGGTGGGCCGTTCCGGCAAGGCCAGGTGAACTGACAGCGTCTCGAATTTTGCGTCGGCCGGAGCCAGGATGCGGGCCAGCAACTTGGCCGCGCCTTGTGAGAGCGTCGCTTCCCGGCCGTCGCCGGCCAGCGCCAGGTCCGCGCGAGTATGAAAATTCCAAGTGATGCCGGCTGCGGTTCGTGGCCGCACTTCATCCTGCACGAGCACCTGACGGCGGTTCAAGAGCGCGAATCCCCGCTGCCAGTGGCTTAGGTTCTGCGGATAGGCCGCCTGCAAATCGGCGATGGCGTAGGACCGGGTGGCGCTGGCGAAAAACGACGTCAGCGGAGCCTCCGCTTTCAGCTCCTGGTTTTGCCCGTCAATGGTCAAGGTGTTGTGGCCTTCCGTGCGCATCCGATAATAACTCCACCGCTGCGCGCCAAAATAGCCCGGCAGCCCGTAGCTGTCTGCGCCCAGATCAACCGCCCAGCGTTCGCCAAAAGCATCGAGGACAAAGGTGCCCAGGTCGAGATGCCCGTGGCTGGATTGGTTGTTGCCGCCTTTGCAAGCGAGATACACCGCATTCGTGTCGCCCCAGGCGCTGCGAAAAAACGCGGCGGCGATCCGGTCGAATTTCGCGCCGGCCGGCAGGTGGGCGTCCGCCAGGTTCCCGCTGTCCGGCTGATCCCAGAGCAGTCCAAAAATGGCGAAGCGGGAGAGTCTTTCGCGCCGCGGATTCAGGGCTGCCAGCGTGGCGACGGCGTGTTCGTGCCTGGCATACTCCGGATGCTTGAATTTTCCGGCCAGCCAGAACATCTGCGGCGCGCTGCCGGCCTCTTCGCCGGCATCAGCGAAATTGGCGTCCTTGCCGGACGGCCCAAGCGTTTGCATCCGGTAATTGCCGGTCTCGGCAAAGCCGCGGGATTGGGACAAGCCAAAGTCGGTGCCCAAGGCGCTATCGAGCGCGGCCAGATACATGACATTGTACGACGTGGCATAATTCCAGTAAGTCGGCCCCTCCTCGAACCCGCCATCCGGCGCGAACAGTTGCATGATTTTGGCCATGGGCGCGCGGGACAAAGTGATGATGGCCGCCGCTTTGTCCTGGGCTTCATCTGCCACTGCCAGAGCGCCGATGGTTAACCCGCCGTTGCAGACCTGCACCCAGTTATTATGCAGCCGTTGCAGCCGGCCGCCGGCGGACAACCCCGCGATGCCGGGCTCCAAGCCCTTGGTGATGATGGCCTCGCGAATCTGCCGCCGTTCCTCCGGCGAGAGATAATCAAACAGCCAGTCATAGCCGATGCCCAGGGTCGCCGTCATTTCCCCGGTATCGAGGAAATGTTTGGGATACCAATCCGGGAACTTGGCGGCGGCCAGCATTTCATCCCGGGCCCGGGCGGCCAGGCGGCGATCGCCATTCAACCGGTAAAGACCAGCCAGCAAGCACACGCGGCTTTCCGCGTTCCGGCTCACGTCCAACAGGGTGTGTTCGACCCCGCCAATGGTATAAGTCAGCGGCGGCTGCGGCAGAATTTTTTCCGCCTCGGCGGCCAAATGCTGATACCGCGCTTTGGCCTCGGCATTGGTTTTGATCAGTTCCTTGACCGCCGCCAACTGCGCGTCCAGCACCAGCAAGCGGGGATGACCGGGACGCAGCGTGGCCAGCGGGTTGGGCTCGGAGACATTGTCGGCGGACCAAGCCGGGATCGTCAGCGTGCTGAAGAGGGCAGCCGCCCAAAAGGATTTCATCATAGATGATAGCTGAGACGCGGAATCGGCCTCCGGGGTTTCGACAACATTTCGCGCCGCAGAACTCGCGAATCCGCCCCCACAGCGGTTTCAGGTCCGGATTCTCCAACGTCTGCCAGCGCAGCTTCCCGGTCTCGGCTACTCGCAAAGCTTCACGCCGCGCGGGGCGTGGTGATAAATGGTTTTGATTTCAGCCGGACTTAACGCGCGGTCATAAAAATTCAATTCGGCCATCATCCCCGAAAAGGCGTCGCCAGGGTTCGCCACCGAATTGAAGGTGGTCCGCGCGCCGATGACCAGATGCGACAGGCTGGTTTCGGGCGTGAAGCTGCCGAAGTTGATCGCCTTGACACTCACGCCGTTGAGGTAAAGCACCGCCATTCCAGAAGCCCGGTCGTAAGTGACGGCGATGTGCTGCCAGGCGTGCGTGACGATCGCGTTGAGCGGCGAGTCAATTTCATGGGACGTCCGGCCGGTGTCCACCAGGTTGAAGTCTAATTCGCCCGGACGCTCTGGATGCAACGAACAATTGATTCCGGTGTCTCCGCCATTGAAGGTGCCCAAGTTGCTTTCAAATTCATAAATCAATTCTTCGTGGGACAAGGTGGTCGGGTTGATCCAGCCGGCAAACGTCAATCCGCCGCCCAAGCCCACGTTCAAACTTGCGGGCGCATTGACGAGCAAATAACTGTTGCGGCCGTTGAATTGAAAGCACGATCCCGCTTTGCCATCGGCGAACTCCAAGCCGTTCATGAGTGTCCCGTTATTTCCCGCCTGCCAGGATGCCACCGGCTTGGCGGAGTGATTTCCGAAAATGGAACAACCCGCAACCAGCCCTGCGGCCAGCGTGATGATCGCGAAGCTGGCGCGAAAAAAGCGCGGCGATGGATTGGTGGCCGCCGCTGAATGTTCCTTAGTCATATTGCGATTATGTTTCAACCGGCCGTATTTGCCAACCGGAATCATTTCGACATCAGACTAATTTCAGCAGCGAATCATTCCAAAGGAGCCTGGTGGTTCGACAAGATTTGGGGGCAGACCCGACTCAAACCGGACCGATGCAGTTGAAAAGAACTTAACCACAGATGGACACAGATTAACACAGATGGAATGGCTGGCGCATGGGGCAGACGAATGAACCGGAACCAGATTAAACGCAGAGACGCAGAGAACGCGGAGTGAAGGCCGCGTCTTCTCCCTCTCCTCCCCAAAGGAGGAGAGGGCCGGGGTGAGGAGCCGCCGTTTCTTGCTTTCACTCTGCTCAGGCAGCCAAATTCCCCTCACCCTCAATCCCTCTCCCCGCTTGGGCGGGGAGAGGGAAGAAAAAACCGCGCGCGGCGAATGACTTTCACGCGTCAAGGACCGCCCCGCGCCGAGGCTTTGCTCTGGCTCTGCGGCGCTCCGTGGTCTCCGCATCTCTGCGTTGATTAGGAATTCCTTCCATCCGTTTTTTTATCTGTGTCCATCTGTGTCCATCTGTGGTTGAACTGAATCGTACCGGTCAAAGCTCGCGAATCCGCTCCCACAGCGGCTTCAGGTCCGGATCCTCCAACGCCAATTGGCGAATGTCTTTCTTGCCGGCCAGCGCCAGCGTCTGCTTTATATCATGCATCGCCTCCTCCAACTTCCCCAACTGGCAGGCATAGCACGCCAGATTGTAGCGCATGAGCTGTGCTTTGGGAAATTTCTCCACCATCGGCTGCAAGGTGTCATACGCCTCCTGGGTGCGCTTGAGCTCATGCAGGGCGAAAGCGGTGTAGAAATACCCCCACAGTTGGTCCGGCAACAACTGCCGCACTTCGTTGGCCACGGCCACCGCCGCTTCCCAGCGATTGGCCGCGGCATGGATTTTGTAACGCAGTTCCAAGACGGACGGATGCGCGTGAAATTGCGGCTGAATCTGCTCCAGTTCCTCGCTGGCCTCGCGCCAGCTCCCCAGCCCCAGCCAGCCCTCGGCGGCTTCGAGGTGCTGGTGGTCCGGATGGGGCAGATCGTTCATGTGAGCTCAGTCTAACGCCGTGGGAAATTTTCGCAAATCAATCAAATGGGTGAACGCCCACCCCCTGAACCTCGTAGCCGCCGACGTGAGGCTCCATTCAATATCGGGGAAGTTAGAGCCTCACGTCGGCGGCTGCGGTTCAGGGGTTCAATGCGCGAATGCCTCGGGGAAATCCCACCCCGGTCCTCATGAAGCTGGAAAAAATCCAACCTCCAGTGCCAACTGAGCTGGAACAACGCGACCGGGACGTATTTGGCACGCCTACGCGATTCGGGGGCAGAACAGGCTAGGGGCAGGGTCACGAGCCGCAAGTTGAATGGAAACACGGTCTGGACGATTGAACCGGCCAGACCAGCTAGGCAGCCAGTACCGGCACCAGCGCCAAGGCCTGAACCACCATCCCAGCCACCGCCAATGCCAGCGGGATTGCGTGAGAGGTTGAAATAAGGGGTGGTGGGTTGGGTTGGGATGGGAGGCAAAAGCATCCTCCCTGCCCCAATTTGGGGCAGATTGGGTGGAAGGGTGGAACCAGTTTCCCAATTCAACGGGGTGGGAACACCATGACTCACTTCATCTACCAGGGTCAGGGTGGACGGTGGAACCAAATATGATCCCATCTTTAAAAAATGATGTTTTATGTATGGAAGTGCAAGACGATGGTGATTCTGGGCCATTGAATTCGGAAACTGGTTCCACCCTTCCACCTAAAGTTCTTGGTTCAAGGCTCTGGCTTCCACCCGGCGACAGAGTTTTTAGCACCTACTGTCTCGTTTTGGGGCACAGATGGAAACATCACTCTAATGGATTGGAACGCGAGTAGCGATGCCGTCAGCACGCTGAAAACACTGTTTCAGCGAATCTTTAGGAAAGAGGACAACAAGCACAAGTTCAAGCTGAAATTCACGCTCCTGTCTTCGCGGCGCTGGCAGCGGGTACCTCCACGATATTCTGCGGCGGATGCCCAGCCATCCGAACAAGGACATCTGGCAACTGACGCCCGGAGGGTGGAAAGCAACCTTTGCCTCCAAGAACCCACCGCCCTGTCCCAGCGGCTGAATCCTTCAGAAGCTCGACTCAGCTCTCAGCCGGTTCGATCGCCCCGTGCAACTACCCGCCGCGCCGCAGGCTCCACACGGTTTTGCCGGACGGTTACGATATAGGGACAAACCGTAGCCAAGCCTTCATCAAGACGATTTTCATCCGAAGTGGTGGCCCGAAGGGCTGGGGGATTCATGGGAGGGGCGGCACAAGCCCGGCGGGAGATCCGCGAATGACGCAAATTGGCACCAATGTTCTAATCCGCAGTACACATACAAGAATTAGGTTGAGGGTGGAGGATGGCAGGGTTGATGCGTGACGCGGGTGGCGGAGGCGAAAAACTGAAAAGCTGAAAAGCTGAAACCGGAAAGCGGAATGCGGAGGGTGGGGTGAGGCGCAAAACCTAAACCTGCGAGCGGCTGGCCTGTGGGCGAAGCCGCTTCGGAAAGCGATAGGGAACCCCAATTGTGCGGTTCTGCGGGTTTGACCCGTTTCGACCCGTTTCTGACCCGTTTCGACCCGTTTCAGATGATTTCACATGCGGAACGAATTCAGGCAAAGCAAAACAAAAGAGCCTGACAATCTTTTCCCCTTGAATCCCGTTGCCGCTCTGCTCACCGTTTTTTATTGACTTGAAAGAATGCCTGGCCATAAAGTCGCCAGCATGAAGACAATAAAACAACTTGCGGTATTCCTGGCTTTTATTTGTGCCATTAGTTTGCCAATCAAAGCCGATATTCTCATTTTGCAGTATGGGCAAATTGTGACGGGCAAAATTGTCGAAACAAACCAAGACGGCGTAGCAATTATCAAAAGCAAATCGGGACAGGTTCATTACTCCAGTTCGTTAATTAAAGACGTTCTGATAGAACGTGACCAACCGATTACTAAACGCATTCCTTCATGGGTAAACAGTATTTCACAACTGGCAACAAATGATTGGATTGATGGCCTTAAACAGATACCTGCTACGGTTATTGACATCGGCAA
>Ga0316217_10002069_pt1 | contig 24843 bp, 32 predicted proteins | sample 1anoAmetaG_FD_203633 | JGI IMG/M metagenome (GOLD analysis project Ga0316217, IMG submission 203633) | Freshwater microbial communities from Trout Bog Lake, Wisconsin, USA - 1anoA | ecosystem: Environmental > Aquatic > Freshwater > Lake > Hypolimnion/Profundal zone | place: USA: Wisconsin...
GCAGCATGCAGATGCTCAAGCGGTTTACAGACACTTATGAGAAGTACTACCCCAAGCATCTCAAGGAGAGGGCTGGCTCCCAGTCTGACACAGAGATCCAGGACGCCAAGACCAAACTCAAGCGTCTCTTCTTCAACTCCAACGTATTCCATGCCTCACTCAGCTCAAGAAGATACTCCCCAAAGCACCCCCCATCAGGCCACCCTTCCTCGACGATGAGGCTGACTACCTGTGGATCGTAAAGCCGACATTCCTCAACAGGGGACGCGGGATCCAGGTGTTTTCGCGACTGGAGGCGTTATATAAATTCGTGAACGATAATATCGGAGGGTATGTGTAGAAGTCCCTGGTGGGGAAGGAGGAGGAAGAGGTGCACCACAAGGTGGCCGTGGACTATATCAAACGCAACAGCTAGCAGATCAGGCAGTCGGTGATGATGCGCGACCCTGCGAACCGTGAGCTGCGCGAGCGCAAGTAGTAGTCCTTCTTCGACGGCAACCAATACATCCGGGTCATCCCGCGCGGCCCCTCCATCATCAAGACCGACCGCTTTCTGGTCCAGAAGTACCTCTAGCGTCCCATGCTCATCATGAACCGCAAGTTCGACATCCGCATCTGGGTGCTCGTCACCAACAACCTCAAGGGCTACGTCTTCCAGGAGGGCTACGTGCGGCTCAGCTCCCTCGAGTACTCCTGCACCGACTCCGCCAACAACACCTTCATGCACCTCACCAACAACGCAGTCCAGAAGTTCTCCGAAGGCTACGGATCCGTGGCCGACGGCAACCAGCTCTCCTTCAAGCACCTCCAGTAATAGATGAGCAAACTGGGTCTCAGTTTCTAGTAGTGCCTCCGCAGCATCCACTCGCACATCCGGGTCAGTCTGAAAGCTGCCATCAAGTTGCTCAACCCCATGAACCGCAAATTCTCATTCCAGATCTATGGCTATGATTTCATGATTGATGAGAATGGCTACCCTTGGCTCATCGAGGTCAACACCAACCCTTGCATTGAGGAGTCCAGCAAGTTGCTCGAGATGCTGCTGCCGAGGATGCTGGATGACGCGTTCAGGCTGACCCTGGACCCGCTGTTCTACGGGAGTGCGTCGAATGGCAACTTCAAAGTGACTGGCTACCCTGACAACTCCAACATGTGGCTCAATCTCAACATCGACGAGAAATGATCCCTTTCTTTCATCATGTCCATCCAGACTATCTATCTTTCATCATGTGCATTCGAGACAATATGCGCACTGGCCAGTCCATCTGCCACAGTGTCGGAGTAGGGGTTGAAGGTTGCGAGGGTTTGCACTCGGTTATGCGTTATAGACTGGTTATATTTGAATAATCTGGCTTTTCTTCATTAAGTTGGATATTTAATCATAGCTCACGATATACTTTAATGGGGTGTATTGTATGGCATATTCCGACCAGAATATTTAATTAAGTCCCACCTGCCCTATAATATCCAATCAGTTAATGCTTAAGGAAGTCTCAGCAATATTGGGTGCAGGCTGCTTCTGGTGCGTAGAGGCCCAGTTCCAGAGAGTAAAGGGAGTGCTCAACGTCGTTTCAGGCTACGCTGGCGGCAAAACCGAAAACCCTACCTATAAACAGGTCTGCAGTGGGACCACTGGCCACATCGAAGTCATCAAGGTAGCCTTCGACCCCACAGTTATCTCCTATGACAGTAGTTCATCCCCGATCTAGAGATTTTATAGGTGTTCTTCGTAGCACACGACCCTACGCAAGTGGACGGACAAGGCTACGACATCGGCAGCCAGTATCTCTCTGCGATCTTCTACCTGGACTAGGGCCAGAAGAGCATCGCTCACGGGTTGATAAAGAAGTTGTAGGAGCAGGAAAAGATCAAGATAGCCACGAAGGTGCTGCCTCTGACGAAGTTCTGGCCTGCGGAGGAGTACCACCAGAACTACTACAACCTGAACGGCAGCAAGAACCCCTACTGCAACATCATCCCCGCCAAGATCAACAAAATCAAAAAATACTTCAAGGACTACTTCGTCGAGTGATATCTGCCCATTCATCAATAGCATCTTATTACTATTACTCAACCACCCGAAATTCCTACTATCTATTCGTTTTCCCATTACCACTCTTATCGTAGACCCACCCTTTTACCCTAGCCATTTAATCCCTCTTATCCTAAACCACATCCTGCTCTCAACCAGCAGCCAATCTTGCTTCTAACCATAATCCTAGTTCCTCTGCGGGTATCACTAATGAGCAATCATAAGAGGGTACTGATCAGCAATAGTATATTTTGGACACTGTGACGTCGTACTTGATGTTGTTGTCTACCTGCGCCATTTGAATCTCATTGTCCACCACGTACGTTGTGAAGTCCCAGTACGTTGCCACCTTCTAAAGTCTCTTGGCCAGCTTGTGGAACTCCCGCAACGACGATTGCCCGAAATCGTTGAAGTACAGTTTCAGAGAGGTCAGATTATCGTTGGTTTAGAGCGACTCAGCCACCATTTTGAGGCCATTGTCGTCTATACTGTTATGGGTCATATCGATGTGGATGAGGGTCCTGTTCTTGGCCAGTGCCTGCGCGATAGCCTTGGCCCCATAGTGTCCCAACCTATTCGACGCAAGGTTGAGCGCCTCGAGCACACAGAACTTGGAGATCAGCAAATCATGGAGTGCCTCAGCCCCCTTGAACGCAATTTTATTAGCAGTCAGGTCCAGTACTCTAAGCCGATTGTTTTCAAGGGACAGCTGTTTGATGGTGTAGATGGCATCGCAGTTGAGCAAATTTTTGCGGAGACTGAGTTTCTCCAGTCCGCGGTTGACCTGCAGCATCTTGGCATAGTGGATGGCGCACTCCTGGCCGATGCTCTTGTAGTCGGGGGAGTCCAGGTTGAGTGCGCGCAGGGAACTGTTGTTCCAGTTGAGCACACTGGTCACGCAGATGATGCCGTCGATGTCGAGCCCGTTGTCGCCCAGGTTCAGCTACTACAGGGACCGGCCTTGCTACTCGTTGCTGGAGAAGAGGAGGTTTTTGGTGATACTCTGGGTAGGGGTGGGGGTACGATTGCGCCGGGAGTGCCGATTTTGTTGTACTGCAGATTCACGTATTTGATGCTTTCGCTGGCGGCCAGGGCAGTGCTGAGTCTCTCAGCGCTGGGGGCTGTGAGGTTGTTGCCCTGCAGATTCAAGCTGACGATGCTGGGACACCTCTCCAGATACTTAGCAAATATCTCTACTCCGATATCCGAGATCTCGTTGTAGGAGAGATCGACGTGCCTGATGAGCTGGATAGGTGGGTTTTTACTTTTTCCTGTGACTCGAGGGCGGAGGCGAGGAGGATGATGTCGCGGTCGGTGAAGCGGTTGGCGAAGTTGAGTTTGTCGTTGCCGCGGAAGACGATGTCCAGGTAGAAACTTTTGACGGTGATGTTGGAGAAGTTGCGGACGAAGCTGGTGTTGGGGGTGTGGTTGATCTTTTTGCAGAGTTCTTTGTACTTCTCCAGCACGTCGTTGCGGATGGCTGCGATGTCACTCATTGAAGTTACAATTATAATCGAAGCCACACCCCCCTAAAACCCCATAACATGGTCATAACATCATCACAACCATCATAACATCGTAAAATCATCATAACATGATAGCAGACTGACGTACGGATGGTGGGAATATAGAGCTATCAGGTGGTGCGGCTGGTGTGGGGCCCATCACGCATGCAGAGGTGCAATACGGATTACAACAGATGCGAGATCTAACGAACATCTGGGTTCTTGCTGTTTCTATGCACAGCTATGCATTCTTCCATGCGCACTTTTGGGATGCTGCTCGCCAAGAACAAAATCTCATCCTTGATATGTCTTTTGGCCTCATCTGAACTCTTCAGGTACTTTCTGCTTAGTTTTAGCAGAAACACGACCTTTATGTCTTCCGCCAGTTTGTTGGAGTTGAAAACCTCGCCAACGAAACTGGCGACCTTCGTGAAATCTTACTAATGGATCACGTATTCTGCAGCTTGCTCCTTAACGATCTGGATGATAGTCTCCTCATCGAAATTGTCCGTCAAAATCGGCTCAGTCAGCAAATCCTAGACAGGGGTCAGCATCCGATCTATTTCCTAGGAAGCAGCCGCCCTCTTCAAAACCTTATAGCCCACCTCATTCCGTGCATCTTTGCCTGTTATATAGCCTTTTATGAGGTAGATCAGATCTATCCTTCGGCTGTAACTATACTCACGTTGGCTGTAGATTTGAGGTAGGAGGTTTTGCAGGAATATTGGTTTTTCGTCTTTTTTTAGCTGAGGCAGAAAGACAGGGTCGAAGGGCTGCTATCTACTCAAATAGTCGGTCACAGCCCTACTCAGCTTGCTCTCTGACTAAACCTCAAAACTCTCCAAAAACTAGCTCTGGTCTAGCGGAAACTCCTAAACCAAAGTTTCCCTGATCTGTGGGAATCCAAGTAAATTGCGCTAGTATATTTTGCTTGCTTTGGGTTTGCTTTGAAGCATGGATAGGAAGCCGCCTTCGATGCACTTTGATTTGAAGACATCTTACATCCTGAATTACTACTCGTTTTAGATCGATTTGGATGAGGATTTTCTTTGGAGGTGGCCTTAATTCTTCTGGCTGCGTGTTTTCATCAGAAATTTGTTTTGGTAGAGTTCATCGAACTAGGCAGTTCCTTCTCCGTCAGAGCTTTATTTGACCCTCAATTTTCTGGCATATATCAGACTCAATGCTTTTTCGGACCGTTCGGTAACTTCGTCGAAAGTGCTCCGACTGGGGGCGTAAGTACTCAAAGGGATATCCAAGTCATACTTAGCGTCTGTGTAGGAGTGGTCCTGGTCATTGAAAGGGTACTCAGGATACTAGCTCTTTTTGAGGATTTCTATTCTCAGTTCTGTATTCTTTTTGCGGAATTGGTTGGGATATAGCTTTTGGAGGATCACCTGGCTTTATTCTTCTTTCCGTTTGAGGTAGATTTCAGGTCTATATCTTAGCTACTAGATTTCCTGTGACTTCTTTTCTTCGTCTTTCTCGATTTACGGATTCCTTTACAGACAGGTCAACTTTTAGTTCATGATCATAATTGAACTTCCAAGCAGATCCTGGGCTGTAAGTTTAACCTGAGTATCAAGATACTCTTCTGTATAGAACAGTTCCTGGCTGAACTTCGACCCTTGTTTGTAGTTTTAGAGCACATCCCCAAGCAACATGGTTGACTGTAGCTTAGTCATCAAAGCTTCAAAAACAGCCTTGCACACCTTGAACAGCGCAGACATGTTGAAAACGGCTTCAAATCCAAGCAGCGTGAAAAGCGCGCGCAGAGATTTGACGTTAATTCCTGTCTGTTTGCGGTAGATGTACTGGGCGAGTACGAAAGGGTCATGCAGCAGTATTCTAAACATAATGTTGTAGATATAGTTGAGTTTGAACTCCTCCCTCCTGCAGGAGATCTGTCTCCAGACTGTCTAGAACATCTCATTCACCACCTTCACTTGATCGCCAGGTTGGATGGAGTTAAGGAATCGCTTGAAGGGTTCAGAGAACACAAGGTTGTTGGGGTCGATTATGAGGTACTTTGCTTTCTACTTTTGCTTGTCAGCAATGAAATCGTCGATTTCGTCGTTGGAGAAACGTAGTCCATTCGTCAGATCTATGACGATGTTGAGAAACTTGGTGTGGGAATAGAAGTAGTGAGAAATGAGTCTTAGGATGGGTTCTTGAGCTCTCAGCAGCAGCTCCTTCTGGAGGATCTAGATCAGGAAGATGGGAAAGATTATATTGAAGACTCGGTTTTCTGTTTTTATTTTGAGAATGTTTACCACCAACTCAATGGCTCTAGACAGTAGGCCTTACTTTATGAATTTCATCAAGACTATGGTATAGATTTCATGCTGTAGACGATTCTTCTTCTAGAGGCCTTATCTATTGGTGAAGGCATAGGTTTTAGTCTCTTATATGTTTTCGTATTGCTAGCCGAGTAGCTTCAACATGAAAGTCACCTCAAAAAGATTCTTGAAATCAATAGGCTCGACCTCCTACCTATTCAGACTGTTGATGAGCACCTCTATCTCTGCGACAGTGGGGTAGTAGCCCATGAAAAAAGGATACTGCACTTTGAACCTTTGGAAGGTAAAGATCTTAGCAAAAGCCTCCGAAAGTACAATAAACATGGCTTTGGCACTGGAAGGTTCTATGAGCTAAACAAGCCGATTGATAAACTCTTTGCTATCTGAGTAATTGGGGTTCTAGTAGAGTCTCTTGCGGTACAGATAAAGTACGATGTTTTCGATGAGCTTGTTGTCGACCTTGAAAGTATTTCTTAGGAATTGGTCATAGATGAGAGGTTGGCATAGGAAGATGAATCTTTCCTCTTCCATGAGGATGATCAGAAAAGATTTATAGGCGAAGTTGAAGTGCTTGTCGACATAGATCTTGGCTTGCTTTTCCCCGATGTCAGCCAATACTTTATAGGCCATCATCACAAGTTCGTTCTGCTCAGTTATTTGAGTGATCTGGTTGCGCTCGATTTCGTATTGCACCATCTTGAAGATCACCTCTTCCCCCCGTTAGAGCAAACTTCGTAGGTTCATGTTTATCTTAAGCTTTTTGAGTAGAGGTTATTCTTCATGGATTTGAGTAATTGCATAGAGGTTATTGAGAAGGTCTCCTTATTGTAGAGGGAAGGGGATGTTCTCTAGGTAAGCGATTACTTCTTCAAGGCCGATCTAAGCGGGGTTTTAGGTGCCAATTCTTATCTTTTCCATCAAACCACTGACAATGACCTCAAAGATGTTATAATTACCTTCGTGGAAATCTTGTTTTTCGTTATTGAATTTGTTAAGTATTATCTTGAGATCGGACCATGAAGAATCTTCCGTTTTGAAGAAATTGAACATGTTTTTGATAAACAGTTCCCCTCCTTCAGCTGCGAGTTCTTCGTAGATGGGTTTTATTTCTTTTAAAATGAAGATGCCTTTTTTTGCCCTTTCTTTCTTAAAGTACAGCAAAAACAGCTCATCCTCGCTCAGGGAAAAGAATTCAAAAGTTGAGAAAAACGTACATTTTTCTGCCAAGAAGTAATCTTTGAAGATTTAATAGAGCTTACAAAGGAAGTAAAACTTTCCTTTGAGTCTTTCCGGCAGCAATTCATACTGTTCCACATTCTAAATGATCTTTTTCAAGTTCCCCTCTCCAATCTTATCCTTCTACTCGTAGAGAACCTAAAAGAGCAGTGTAAAGATGTGATTGTTGTCGTTTTGTTTGATTATTTTTTAAATTTCTTTCTTGCTTCGGTTTATGGCTGCGTGTGAGTGCCATTGGTACACTTTGAAGAATTTGGAAGATATGAATTATGAGAAATAGGACTCAGTTTAAAAATTGGAGTGCTAACTTAAAATTAGGTAATCGTTTGAAGCTTAGAGATCGATTGAGGCCCAAGGTCCTTTATTAAGGTCATTCTGTGAATCTTAGCCCTTTTTAGGAGGAACAGGCAAAATTTCTGGGATTTCAGACAAAAGCGTCAAAAAATGCTGTTTCAAAGTCTTGACAAATTTAGGCAGAAGCTAGTGATAAAGCATACGAAAAATGAGGGAAAACTGAGTGAGCATAGCCCTTATCTTGATTTTCACAGGCTTCCTCTCGACACACAGCTACCCCAATAGATCCATCAGATCCTTCTCCAGCTCAATATTCATGAGATAGTAGTAATCCTGTATGGTGATGTACAAATCCTGACCTTCTTTGAGGGTCTGTCTCTGCTGTTTCTCAAACATTTCGATTTTGCAGCACAGGAAGTGGCAGACCGACAGTTGCCGTATGGCCTACACAGAGCAGTTGTGTTTGACTTTGTGCCGCAGCATTTCAAGTGAGCTTCTCAGCACAAGTGAGATTTAGTGGAATCTTATCGAGTTTTTCTTAAATTTCCTTTAGATCTCTTCCTGGATCATGGTGTAGTCTTCAGTGGCTATGAGCAGTTCGTAGTCTTTTTTGCTTGTTTTGGGACATCGGTTCCAGATCTACAGAAATGCTTCGTTTTGCATGATTCCTATTTTTTATGCCAAAAACAGCTGATTTTATAACTTCTCACCATCGTTGTCTTTATCACCAAAAATTTCTCTCATCTTTTGTTTCTTATCTGCATGGTGAGAAATCCCAACCCAATACAAAAACTCATTGTTTGTCGTAACTTTTTTTTGATGATAGATGGCGATGAGTCTACCTTATAAATGTTGTAAGGCAAAGCAAGTGCTTTACGCTGGTTTTTAGAAAATAGTGGTATTTAGGCATTGCAGAGCCATTTTCTACGGTTTTCTGCTTTCGTTCAGCGAGAATTGATATAAATCAAGCGACCCATTTTCATAATAAAGCAGTTGATCTTTAGAGGCGTAGCTTGTAAAAGATTAGTTTTTGGTGTAACTCAGCTTTAATTTATCGATAATGTAGCTATTTCTAATGGCGAACAGTTCACAGCCTTTCAAAAATAAAAAGATTCCTTATTTGTAATGTCTAAGTTGGAATTAGGGTTCATTGGTGCTTACGTAAGTAGGTATGGTGGAATACTCAGCGATTTCGGTGATTTCCATATCTTTTATGGCGTTGAGCTTGATCCGCAGCCAATAAACAGTATTAACTTTGATGCGATGGGCCTCATCCAAATTTTGATCGTTTGAGAGTTGCTCGAAGAAGACTGCTATTGTTTCCCCTTGGTTTTGAGGTAGCTCAAGAAAGCTAAGATCTTTCCTCTACTTTTTGTAGGCCTTCGACATCAATTTACTGATTTTAAACGCGTCGTGCTGGTTGTACATCTAAAAAGCCGTGACGAAATTGCCTGCAAAAACAAGTAAAGTGTTTCTTTTGGGTGAATACAGAGCATCGACTTTGGACTGGAATTTGATTTAGAAGTGATAAACGGGGGGAGACTCAATGAATTCCTGTCTGTAGCCATAGCAGCGTATGTAAGAATGAAACACTACGAATATTTTCTGGACTCAGTGATAACAAAGTTACTTTTGGTAAGCAAAAAGATGGCAGAAATCTTATCACTGTGCTCTATATTCCAAAGACTAGAGATTTCGCTATAGCCCTTTTTGGCATGGGTGAAGTCAAGCAGACTCAATTGATACTAGTTGCCAATCAGCAGATGCTGTTCCGATACTTTCTTGCAAAACCTGAGTCCCAATTCTTCCTGGACGGGCTGGGTCTATTGGATAGCTGCCAGGGGATTGAGAACTTTGACTGCTTCCAAAAGGCTGTTGTGCTTGTTTTTGAGGGCGGCTGCTTTGGCGCCCAGTCGAAAGCGCATGGGGACCATCACTTTGAAAGTTTCAGGGGTGGCCTCATTGTTATTGTGCATGCGTTTGTTAGTGTTATAACAAATTGGACCAACGATGGCTATAATTTGAATGTTCATAAACGAAAACTACGATTACCCTTCCTAGCTGCAGGATTCACTCTCGGGCAGCGAGTCACAGCACAACCCTTCGATCCGAGAGGTGCATCTCTACGAGCTTGAGCAGTAGCACTAGCAACCGGGGGTTGACTGTGAGCCGCAGTCATTGGGGTATCGGAATGAGTAGTTGGAGAGTTCGGTTGAAAGCGATGGGTTTTTGGAGATGGTTCATGATGAGGAGCAGATTGCGGGCTTGAGCAAAAAGGGCAAGGGCAAAAAGGACATACAGAGTGAGAGTAGAGACAGGCAGGTTTTGCTTGCGGATAGGACTAATATCGAGCTACTGATGCTGGAGACCCAAAGTGCACGCGAAACCATCGTCTTCACAAACATAACCTCTACCAAAATACGCATGAAGTTCAACTAATGTCCTTTCCAGATCCAGAACAACCAAATGCTGGGATTCCTCCTTGCTGAACAACTGTAAGTCGTAATCTAACCTTGGGACAGAGCAGAGTTGAGTTTTGCCATCGAGCCACAGTCTTCCAGCTTTGGAGACATCATCGAAACAGTGGTAGTGACTTCTGAGTTCATCGGTAGACAATAGTCCATTTTGCCGATTGCCATTCGCTTCCACGTGAGGTACATCTCACCCAAACTCACCCTCAAATATGAGGGGGCGACTGAGGTGCTCTCCCTCAGAGATGGGAAGCTGGCAATCGCAAACATCAAGGCCAACAAGGTGGGAGAATATTAACTAATTTTGTGCCTTGGGGAGGGGATCTAGAAAATGGAGATGACCGTCTAAAGCAGAGGGAAGGTCAGCAGTTCGGCATAGTCACTGATGTTGTACAGAGGATAGAGCGAGAAGATAAGACTTAGGCCCAGGGGCAGGCTGCTTTCAAACAAATAACGGAGCGGACTTCTGCTCAAACCTATCAACACCCAAATCTGCTACGTAATCGGACTATAGCTGACGCCCTGAGTCCATTCCCCTGATTGTACCACTGCAGTTATAGTTCCATATAATAATAACAATCCCAAAGATTTCATATGCAGATCAGCCTCGCCCTCCTCCTAATCATCTCCTGTCTGAATCCAGCAGCCGCAGCCACAACTTACATAACCGAACGACTGGTCCCCTTCGATGTGCCTGCTGATGATCTTAGAGTTGTGGTACAGAAACAACTTTCGGCTGATGATTTCCTTACTAATCATTTCAGCAATGATCATGTGGAGGTTACGAAGCTTGTATATCGGGCCACCTACAATGGCACTGGCAGAGTGGTTGACCCTCCGTACTTTGCTGCTTACTTAGTTTCTAGTCATTCAAGCACATCGTTACTAATGACTCCATTGATGTGGTTGTCACGTATCACGCAGTGGTCCACCCCAAGCTCCCCACCAAGAAAAACTACAACTGCAGCACCTCCCTCAAAATATATCTCAACTACACCAAAGTAGACATTTCACCACTCAGGAAATCGACTTGGCCAGCGAACTGACCAAAATAGAAGGGTTGAAGATGTTCGTAGACCCTTCCAGCTTTCGCATGACGTACTCTGGCAAACCAAGTGCGAGTGATAAGCAGCATTTGGACTACATTAACAAGGGGGATGCTTCAGCGACCAACCTTACAATATACTATTTGCTCCAAAACCAGTAGTTTTCATCAGCCATTACGCTTGGCTACTTCTTGGAGAACCTGGTCAGTCAAAAACTTAGTCAAACCTATGAACCTTCATATAACTACCAGTATCAATCACTCAACGTCACTTTTGATATGACCACGGCTAGGTTAGAAAATATTGAGGGTGGAGTTGCCCATTCTATGAGGGGAGCCATCAAAAATTTCAATACCCCACATAAATTCAAGGAGATTGATACAGCCATTAAGGTGGGTTCTGGATTTCATACATTGCTGACGGTTGGCTTCCTTTCAAATTTCGTGGAGTACAACATTGAGCAGAACACAGATTGGAGAAATTACTACATCGACCAGAAACGTTTCAATACTCGTGGATTCGGGTTCAGACTAATTGACTTATAGTTCATTGTGGACGATTTCAGCCAAAACTACTCAAGCCAGTACCTCAACCCCATCCTCTTCGTCTGCAACCCTTCAGCCTTGACCAGTCTCAACAATGGTGACTCTGAGGATAGCTTCCTGGTTGGCCTGAAATGGGCCTGCAGGGGCAATCTGCAGGAGATTACGCCCTCTCCTGCTATTCTAGGTATGTTGAGAGTAACCAAGATTTCGACATTACTGTCAGCCATTCGGTGAAGGTGACCCTCAATGATGGCAATCGCCTTGCCTTCTACATCGAAAGCAGTGAATTGAAGAATTGGGAGTTCAGGGAGGTTGAAGGGATCTCAGTGATTGACGAACAACTTGCAGCTCTGCACATAGACCAATATCTGAGAACGATTGTTGGGTTTACTGTGGGGACTGGCTTCAAAGTAAAGGAAGAGAGCACTCAAGTCGTATTCTACGAGAACCAAGGGTTGTGGGTTGGCTGATTATGCACTTCTGATTTATAATCCCAACTTTAAATATTTTTAAAATTAAAACAGACGATGGCCGATAGACCACAGGAGAGCGACCTGAAGATGGACAACCTGACCCGTGAGGATCTGAAGAAGATCGAGAGGTCGATGAAGCAGCCGGGTTTCATGGGCCTGCTCAACGAGTACATGGTCTAGATCTCTGATCCCAAGAACAAGAACGAGTATGACGAGTACCTGCGCCAGATGGAGAGGGAGCGCGAACTGCCCAAACACATGAAGATTGTAGAGATCAAACCTGTGTTCTGCTTCAGGACGTTCATCGTTTCCCAAAAAAACAAAAAACATGAGATGAAGTTTTTCGTGAATATGTGTGAGAGTGAGTATCTGGAGAGGCCCAGCTGCGAGCCTTCATCTGGGGAGAACGGGTTCACTGGCTACAACTGGAAGATACCCAACTCCATGGGCAAGATCCGATACGACCAGGACAAAAGTAACGCTGAACTTATGCAGAGGGTAATCCTTGCCAGGTCGTCGATATCGCCTTCCATCAGGATACCTTCCGCTTTGCCACGAGGAAGGAGTTCAAGGAGATGATCGTCAATATTGCGCTGGAGGCTGCAGAGAAGCAACTCGGAGAGCGCAAGGAGACGCTTTCGAGAGACTACGTCATTCTGCAGAATGTCAAGTGCAAGGGTGTGGACGGTAAACCTGCGCTCATGCCTATCAGATACATCGAGGGCAAGATCTATAACAAAGGAGAGGGACCATCTAACGAGCCGGAGAGAGATCTGGAAGGCCGTGAGACCAAGTTGCAGAAGGAAATCAACAAGCAAAGAGAAGAGTTCAGCAAAGACAAGCAAAAGTAAGCGCCAAAGGATGAAGAAAAACCTGATGAGTAACTCGAATAACCCAAGAAGCTCGTAGTAGATATGGAGAGTGGAGTGCAGAGACCCAAGTACTCAACCATCTTGACCTACCCTGTAGACTACTCTGAATTCATCGATAGTCCATACACAAACAGGAAGAAAGTCCCCACTGCGTTCAACCTTGAGCTGCAGATTCCCAGGGTTGAGTCAATGTAAGAGATCGCAGGTCAGACTCTTGAGATCAACTAGAAGAGAATCGTTCTGCAGATAGCTGAGAAGTACTTTATCGACCTCGAGTGGGAAGATTTGAAGATCAAATATGTACTAATTACTGCCAATGCCAAAGCTAAATACGATAAGAAAAAGAAGTGTCTGAGAATCACCATTCCCATCGACCAATCAGTCAGATATTAGCCTGAGCCTGAGGCTGAACAAAAGCTTGTAGAGCCAGTCTAGCAGCCTGCTGCAGTTTTGGAAAACGAGACCTGGAAAAACAAAGTCCTCGAATTCACAGAGCCCAGTGTTAGTGTGAAGATGTTGGAGCAAACTGAGTAAAAGGAGGTTTAAAAGCCTTCATTAGTGCAAGAAATAGATTAGGAGGATATAGTATAGGAGATTAAGGAACAAAATGAGACTAAGAAGGGCGTAAAAATGTAGGAAGAGGAATAATAAACGAATAATCCAAATAATAGGCCTGTTCAGAAATTTAGTCTTGAAAGCTACTATAAGAAAGACCAGAAGGCTGCCAAAAACAGTGAGTAGTCATTAAGGTTAGGTCACGTTTTTCAGGAAACCACAGACAAAGTGGTTATTGTGGTTCAAATGAAGAATTACAAAAAATAGGATGTAAAAAGTTTTGCTAACAATGACTAAATTCTCGTTCAGTGGAATTTGAACAACAACATAAAATACTAACATCTGAAGATTTCGGAATAGCTCAAAAACAGCATTGCAAAGGTCGAAGTAGTGTTAAGGGTCGGATTCATAGCCGTGATGCTACTCAAAGGTGAAAAATCTAAGGGAAAATACTTCCAAAAGGAGTCACTTGTCGAAATATAGCACGAGGGCTAGAACTCAGAGGAGAAAAGAAGCAAGTTTATAGCTTACTTTGAGTTTATAGAACAGCAGTAGAGGGAGAAATAGGAGCAAGAGAGGCAGCTAAAGATCCAGAGAGAATCTCTATAGTTAGCAGAGAGGACCAAAGAGCAGGGAAACAACCAAAACTAATAGCAACAAAACAATCAAAATGAAGCAAACAAACCAACGCCAAAAACTGAGCTGCAATAGATTTAAAGGAAATAGATCGAAAGCCAGCTCTAATAGAAAACTAGCAAAGATACAAAAAAGAGGCAGTAGCTGTCAGCTGCGACCAAAGAGAGTCTAACGCGACAGATACAGCCCCAGTTCATCGAATTCCGTACCCCATTTGTTGATGTGCTTGATTGATAGGAGTTACTAAAAGGTTAATATCTATAATTGCTAAACCTATTAAGAAGTGCCTTATGGTAAACTACATTACCAAATAAGGGGATCGGCATATCGAGGAGTTCACTTACAAGGGCAAAGATCTCTCCATCACCTACGAATATCTCTGGAGTCCGCTTGCCGATAAAATGCTGCTATTTACTCCGGAGTCCATCGCCCCCAATGTCCTCACGGTCGCAGGTTTCCTCATCAACATTTTCGGGACTCTGATCCTGTGTCTGCAGTTCCCCTTCAAGTCTCCAGCTCCGACATGGACGTTGGTTGTCTACGGTTTGTCCGTATTTATCTACCAGATGTTAGATAACCTTGACGGCAAGCAGGCCCGCAAGATACAGAACAGTACCCCTCTGGGCATGATAATGGACCATGGCTGTGATGCCCTGGGGCTTGTGGCTCTCGGGGCAGGCATAACCCGCATCTTTTGCGTAGATTCAGCCGCCCTCTTCCTAGTCAGCTATGTGCTCATGGTCACCAGCTTCTACATGAGCGCATGGGTGCAATACCACTCCAACGGACTCATGATCCTTGGAAGGTTCAACGGAGTTGACGAAGGAATACCCATCATTTGGATTTGCGCCTTCGTATCCTCCATATTTGGGCAGGACTTTTGGCAAATGCCAGTCAGCCTGTTTGGACAGACCCTGCTCGTCAATGAGCTGGCGACATACAGCATCATTTTTTGTGGGTTTGGTACATTTTGGCCAATTTAGTGCAGATTTATTCGGTAGTGACTGAAGCAGGCGAAGAGTTCACCAAAGAAGTAGGCAAAGCAATGAAAGACCTCCTGCATACGATTCTAATTCTTATAACTGTCGGCCTAATAACAGTTTACAGTGACTTAGCGAGCAAGCACGTAGTTGGTGTGTCACTAGGTTTGGCCTTTACGATGTCTCGGACCATTTCGTATACCCTGGTCTGCAGTGTGACGAAGATGCAGTTTCAGCAGTTTCAGCCGTCATTGCTAGTCTTCACTTTGGCCTATTCGGGTATAGATATTGTAAGGTAGCTTACATCTTGTTTTTGCAAGAAGTGGTGAGAGCTGAAGTCGTGGTCTATGGGGTGCTGGCTTTCACGGGAGGGGAGTATCTGCTGTTTGTGGTGACCGTGGCTAAGCATATAGCTCAAGTGCTGGATATCAAAGTATTCAGTGTTTTTGAGCCGAAGGAAAGAAAAACTAAGTGATAGGGATATAGTATAATTTTATCTCAAGGTATATAATATGGTATTTGTTTGTAAATTACAGATAAGTATGCTAGTGATTCAATAAAGATTTAGATGAAGTCCGATGAATGGGAGAACTGCATAAACCTTGGATTGTACGAGGGCGGGTGATAAGACGGGAGGGTTAGGCTGTGAGCCCATTCGTTAAGAATACACTTTTGGTCATAGTTATTTTTCATATAGACCATTCTATTTCGATTCTCTCTCGCCAATTTCCTAAAATGCTTATCACCAACTTATTATATCCTTTTCCTACCATTTTTCTTATTTTCTCAATTAAGCCTATTCCATCCTTTTCTTCCTGCCTAATCCATTCTTTTTTTCCTTTACAATAATACATCTTGACATGAAAATAAACTAATTTATACAAACCAGATCTTTTCCTCCTTTCAAAGCTGTTCTACGTTAGTTTTGAAATAGAAGTGCACTGGACTTTTCGGATCTATCACTTTTTTGAGTACGAACGTTTTTTACTTCTCATCTAAAATTGAATCGAGCTTCTTCCAAAATTTATATGAGCCCTTCCGCATCTGTGCAAATGCCAATGACAATGTGATTACATCATGCCTCCTCTATTCACTACTAATCTTTCTCTTTTCTAGCTTCTCAAGCAACGGTATGCATCTTCCCTCAATCAGAAGCCAAAGCTCTTACTCGCCTATCTTCCCACTGAGCAAGGCGTTCGAAAAGTTTCTAAGTTTCTCCAGTGTCACATATATTTCCAGGTTTTAGAGCGCCCCTTTGGCGAATTGCATGACGAGCTACTTGGTGGCCGTTTTAACAGTTTTGCGACTCACTAGTGCCACGAACTTGACTGCCATTTATAGATTACACTAAACGATATTCTTCTCATTGTTGTACTCAATAAATTTATCGAACCATCGGGTGGCTCTTTTCCAGAAATCAATAGTGCCCCAGGTTTTCCTGGCCAAACTCACCAGCAACTAGACAATCATTTTGGGATTGTAGTGCTCGAGCAGTTCGGGGTGGAACTCTGCAAATTTGAGTTTGTTCTCCAACGCCTTCTCCAGCATAAACTCAACCTAAAGATCGTAAGCGTTCTACTAATGCAGCATATTGATCACTGCCTTGATCGGCAGTAGGTTCTCATTGATGAAGTCTTCGAAGGATTTGGCGATGCTCAGAGTTGTTTCGAGTTAGAGCACTCTCCGCAGCTGCAGGATTTGCTTGAAAGTATCGGTAGATGTCAGTTGAATGACTGAGCGTGGGATTCTGTGAGGTTTTAGTTTGATGTTTGGTTTGTTCTTGTAAAACTGGAGGTAGCCGAGATATGCTTAGGGTGAGAAGTTGAGAATGTTCACACGATTCAGATACTGGGGATAGTACTCCAACAGAAACACGATATAATCTGATTCGAAGTGAATCATCTCAAGGTTGAGAAAGGCTTGGCTCATCTTCAAGTCCAAGAGATGGCGGATTGCCGGCTAGATCGTATAATCTATCTTCTTGCTGAGTTTGTACAGAAAGCAAATGGCGCGAAAGTCCCACTTCTTGTTGTGCTGTGCCCAGAACTGCAGAGTCTAAGGGGTGATGAGCTCACTGCAGTTCTCAAAAAGATCGCTAAGGTAGCCTCCGATCACAAGCATACAATGTGCATGCTAGGGGACAAGTTGGTACCTCTAGATAGCTGTGCTGAGGGCTGTCCTGTCGATTTGTTCTTTGACGACCGGCGTGAATCTGGATATCACCTCCAGACAGAAACAGATCTCATAGGCCTCCATGTTGGACAGCTATTCATTGAAACTAAGCATGATGATGACCTGTTCCAACTCCTCGATGATTTTGAACTCCTTGTAGAGGAGGCACTTGAAGAAGGTGGATTGCAACTTGGCCAGCAGTTCCGACTTGGTCTTCCTTGCCAAGTTGAAGGGCACTGAGCTGTTGAGGAGGTAGTAGAATTCGTAGTCTTCGATTTACTAGATCGGTTTGTTTTTGTAGAAGACTTCGAGCCGGCCCTAGCTTTGCAGTCCGGTCAAGTACTACATCCGGGGGGTGAGGTGTTTGTTGGCTTCGTATTTGTGTTTGAGCCACTCGACTTCTTCCGGTCTGCATTGAGTGAACTATTTGAGTGCGTACCAATGGCTACATTTCAGCCTCTTGAGGAGCACTGACAACATTATAATTAAGGTAATATTATAAACCTTGTAATCTGCTCGAATTTCATAGCGACCCCTAGAAACAGCCACTGGCGTCAAACCCTGAATCTACAACCTTATCAACCCTAACAAACTTCAACTGTCATAACAATCAATAAAAGTTGTTGAGTATCTTTAAAGCTGAGGCTTTCTGCAGTTCAACCCTAAACTGGAGGCACAAAGAGATTCAAATGTTTCAAATAGAGTGCATTTATTTTAAATGAGTAATTTGAAAAATCTAGCATAGATAGCCAAGGCTGAAGAAGAGTAGAATAACGAAGCAGTAGCAACCTCCACAGTCAAAAACATGAGCGCAGCGGGTACCTGAATCTTCAGATAGGCAAAAACAGCTTCCTCAGAGACCTCGTGGGCCTGAAAACATTGATGGACAAGAGGGCAGAGCAGCGAGGGCTGACCATTTTCTACTTCACTAACAACAAGGTCCAATCGGCTCTCATCTACTGCCGCCAGCTGACCTTCTCCTCCCTCAAGATATACAAAGAGTACTCTGACGAGTATAACGAATAGTTCGAGTAGAACTTCTTCGAGCGGACCAGCAAAGCCAAGTAGCACCTGAACTACTTGCTGGACAGCATAATCGCGGTGAAGGTGTTCGTGCTGGCGAAGAAGAAGGAGGACGCGATAGACATCTTCGAGAAGGTGTAGTTGAACGAGAACCAGAGGGAGAAGCAGATCTCCATCAAAAACGAGCACGATAAAGTCAGGTTCAATGAGCAGCATGAGATCATGAGTCGCATGTGTGGAGTACTGCTCACCTTCATCGATATCGCCCGACAGGAGAAACTCAATGACTACTCTTCCAAGTTTTTCAAGGTCTACATCAACTACGTCAAGAACAACTATGGCATTATTGAGTACTCCACTGCCTTGTTCAAGTATGGGGCCTACCTGCATGAGATCAAAGACTACGAGGGCGCAGAGGAAGCCTTTAAGGTCTGCGTAGAGATAAGGAAGAAGAATGTGGTGAATTCTTGTCTGGTGGATGCTTTGATCAACTTATCAGTGTGCCAGCGGGAATTGGCGGAGTACGAGGAAGCCATCAGGAACACCAAAGACGCCATCCAGATCTACAAAGACATCAAAATTAACGATGAGGGCATTGACCGTTATTACCTGTTTCTCGGCAAAGTGTGCATGGAGGCAGGTTGCTTCGAAGAGGCATACGCCAACTTGTTGAAGTGCTACAAACACCGCCAGAGTCTGGCCAGCGAAAACCCTGCGAAGGTGGAGATCGAGCTCAACCTGATGATGTTTTTCAAGGTGCTCAAAGATGTGACTGAAAAGCACAAGGAAGTGCTCAACATCGAAGACAAGAAGTTGCTGGAGGAGAGGAAGAGATAGGCTATTGCCGTTTATGATAAGATGCGCAATACTATACTCGAGAGGGAGGAGTTTTCTAAGTACAGGGATTTCAAATCTTCCAAATTCAGTCATCTTAGTCTCTACATCACCAAAGACTTCTTTGACAACCTTTCCGCAGCCCAGGTGATTGAGCTGAATGCCCTGCTTAAGAGGCTGGGGGACATTACCTACGCCCGAGGTCTGATCGAGCTCAGCAAATGTTCATTTTACGAGTAGAAAAAGCTGCGGGATCTGCTAATCGAGTCAAATGCGCATTTGAAGAAGGGCATACTGAAGAAGTCTTCGGAGGCTGGCAGCAGCAGGGTGGGCTTTTGATTGACAGCTATTCTTAGCCACATCCATCTATGACCTAACATATCAGATAGAGCTGAGCAGTATCGCCTGATTGACACAGATGATTGCAAGTGCAAGTTCAGGAGATTTGGACTAGATTATTTCCAAAAGCATAAATTATCAAAGTAGTATCCTTTCTACGAAGTCCGAAAAACTTTATTCTCCCAAGTCACTCATGGTAACTTTCATTATCAGGCCGTAGAATTGTAGGTACTTCTTTATGCGGGAAGTGTAGACTCCACGCTCGGCCATTTTTGGCACAATTTTAGATATATACGTTTAAGTATATTCTATCTGCTCCTCTTTCGTGAAATCCCCGAATTCACTTAAAGGCTCGTCTTACCTCAGCTCCACTCCTCCCAATATTTTGTTTTTTTCGTTTTACGAGCCTCTATTGAAGACCTTCAACATAAAATCTTTGGCGATTTCCATATATTTGTTCTATTTCTAGAGCAGCTTTTTATCGTAAAAGTTGAATTTAAGGCTCACCTTTGCATAGAGTTCTTAGATTTGAGAATTCAGATTTCTGAAAGCACGATGCAGATTTTCTGCGTTGTTCTTGAGTTTCTCCTTGAGTGGGCTCAAATTTTTGAAGCACCTCGAAATCAGCAGTTGCATGAATTAAATGGACTCCCTTTTCTCCATGTCTAACAAATTCTTCTCTTCAATGGGTTCGAAGATGTTCCTGTAGACGAACTAAGTTTTGAGGCATTATAGATGCAGCTAAAGGCAGTATTTGTATTCTGAGCTGGTTTCTTTCTTTGTGTCATTTTATATTTTAAAAAGCTCAGTCGAGTAAGCTCCCATTTCTCTGATTTCTCTATTTTCGCTTGGGCTAGTCTTCATCTCAACCAAATTTCTCTCACTCATTTTTCTGTTGATTTCTGCTTCTTTCTCCTCTTCTATGAGTTTGTCGAGGTCGAACCTCCTCTTTATTGTCTCCTTGCTCCCCTTCTGCCCCATTTTCTTGTCTTACTAAACTTGCCTCTTCTTCCTTACTTCATTCTCGTACTGCTTCTAGTGCTCCTTCATCTGCTCCTTCCGATTGCTCAAGACTGTCTGAGGCTACCTCCTCATTTTGATTTCGGACTCATCGATATCAATCTCTGCTGAGATGAGTGAGCCATTTGCTAGCTATTTGGCCACAACTGGAGCTTTCAACTCATGCCTCTAAGTGAATCTCCCGGTAATGGGCTCCCCTTCCTTGATCTTTATCAAAGGATGGTCGATCATCTCCCTCCAGCCTATTCTCTGGTCAGGGTCTACCTTCAGCGCACGCTTCAGAAAGTCATGAGCCTACGCTGAAAGGGTTATGTCGTTGTAGGGAGTGGGACCATTGCTGAATCGCTTTTAGATCTGTCCGAAGAATGCCTTGGCGTTGCTTGAGTCGTATGGACTGCTGCCAAACACAATCTCAAAGAAGATTATTCCGATCGACCAAATGTCAGCCTAAATCACGCAAAAGTTACTTTCAAGCCGTAGTGCTTATGCAGCATGACTTCGGGCGCCATGGTGGTGGGAGTTCCCAGTACCGTATTCTTCGTCTTGTCGCTCTAATGGACGAGCTCCAGTTTTTTGGAGAAGCCGAAATCGATGATCTTATATATGCCTTCATGCTTCATGACGTTTTCTGTCTTCAGGTCGCGATGGACGATGCTATGTCTGTGCAATTCCTATATAGATATCAGGTTACTGCGATTCCATTGATGATGTGCCTCAAGATGTCCACTGACTCCGCCTCTGAGAACTTCTTCCGAGGGTGTGCCTCTTTGCGGGCCTTGATCTCATCGGCTAGCGTTTTGCCCCCGCAGTACTCGATGATGAGTATCTTGAGGTCTCTGTTCTCGAAGATGTCGAAGAGTTTGATGAGGTTGGGACTGTCGCACTGCCTCATGAGTGTGGGTTCGGACTAGATGAGCCTCTCCCTGATGGCCTTGATTCGAGGGTTGGGCTCATCCCTGGCCTCCTTCTTGTCGAGCAGCTTCACGGCGAAGAATGTGCCCTGCTTGTTTTTGGCTTTGTAGACCTTGCCGAAGCTGCCCTTGCCCAGCTACTTGATGACGCGGTAGTCTCCGAGGGTGAGCCCTTCGAGGTTTTCGTGCCTGAGTTTGTAGTCGTTGTAGGTTAGCGGGAGGGGGTGAGACTGGTTGGCTGGCTACATAATACTTATAACTTAGCGATTGCTAACAATAAGTAAAGGTTATATTGCTGACTAAACTACGCCATCACCTCATGTGGCTGTGAGTTGGATATGGAGGGACAAACCGGGTTGTAACTACTTGTTGGTTGGGAATGGGGCTGGTAATAGTGTCTGTTAAGGTTGTAGATGTTGGTTGGTGGGATAGAATACGGTTTTTGATAGATTTTTATAGCTAATTAACTCTCTATCCATATCACGCAATCAACGCCTGAGGCAGCTCAACCAAGTTAACCCACTCATCCAACTGAGGTTAGTTGGCACTAGCCCAGTTCCATCGATTGGGAGTGACTCGCCAAGACCAGCAGCCGGTCTATTTATCACTCAGCATAAAAGTACCATATCGGTCGACAAAAATACATCCGGGAGGGGACTTGAACCCCCAACCCTTAGATTAGAAGTCTAATGCTCTACCATTGAGCCACCCGGACGACCTAACACCTTGCTCAACCCTCAAACAAAGTACATGGCAGAGCTCTTAAAATGGCTATTGCATCCATCGAGTCAAATGATTTCGTAGAGTGAGTGCTAACCACTCCACCATGTCCTATATGGCTGTTTAGATAATGGCAGAATAGTACATAATACAAGTGCAATAAGCTAGTTCATAAGCAAGACCAATCAACTCATCTAATGCTGAGCCACCGTGGTCTGCCAAAGGAGAACAGGCCGAGATAGGCTGCTCTTACCACCCTCAACAACTCCCTCATCCGTTTAATCCATCTTTTATGATAGCCAATTGAAGGCAGAATCCTTAACAGGCTGGAATCACAACAACACCTCACTAAAGCTCAGCTACAGGTCTCAGAGCTCAAAGTTATGAACCAAAAGTAAAATAGCCTCGAAGTTTAACATACTAAGTGCAAATATCCTACAGCAAAAAGTGCCAGAACATGGACACGTGACAAATAACTAACACATGACTATCTTGCACGAATGCATGAGCTACTACTAAATCTTGGAAATGGCGAAAGATAAAAGAGAAGGAAAAGGGCCTAGTAATAGCTCGCCAAAAATATCAAGACTATATTAACTATCCAATGAGTGATAAATGATGCCTAGAGTGTGAAAAGATTGCCTTAATGTCAGGCTTGATTTATCTTATCTTATCTTATCAGTTAGTTCTGATGCATTTGGCAGTGGCGAGTGCGCTTGATATTTGGCTCTGCTATAATATTTAATGGAGGAACAGGCGCAAGTTGGACTGGAGTAGCTCATCAAGGCGTTGCCCCTGGAGGAGAGGGTGCCCGTGGTTGCACTCAAGGGGCTCCACGACCAGCGGCACTCGCTGGACCAGCAGCAGGAGATGCAGTTGGAGGTAGTCAGACGCAAGTACGCCGATCGCGTCCGGCCTCTGCTCGAAAGGGTACAGTTGAGACTAGACAGGCGGCAGAACTCATCGGGGGCAGTGCTCCCAAGGCGGAGGAAGTGGCAGGATTGGCCCAGTACCTGAAGCCGGGGGAGAAGCAGCTGCAGTTGAAGGGCAAGATAATCGATAGCTACTGGAACGGAGTGCTGCAGAATAGTCAGCTCGAACAGCTCATCTCCGAGAAGGATGAGCCCGCCCTGGAGAATCTCCTCAACATCCAGTTCGCGGAGAGTGAGCCCAACTCCATCTGTCTCAGGTTCGTGTTCAGGTCCAACCCTTACTACGAGCAGACCACGGCCGTCAGGAAGCTGCGCATGAGCGAGGGGCAGGTCGTGTGTCTGGAGGGGGATCTGCTCACCCCTAAGTCTGGGTTCTGGCTGACCCATGAGTGCAAGAAGGTGACGAATAAGGGCACAGGGGAGACCAAGCAGATCCAGGGCAAGAAGATAGAGTCCTTCTTCGACATCTTCCTGAACTGGAACGCAGTCTAAAACCCCAACGAGCTGCAGAAGTGCGCAGGCATCATCCAGGAGCTGGCAGTGGTCATCCGCGACTCACTCAACTACTTCCTGGGACTGTATGAGATCGAGAACGAGAGCGAGGAGGATCTGGAAGACGAGGAGGAGGGGGAGGAGTAGGAGGAGGACAGCAGGACCAGGAAGTGATGTATATTCAATGTCACCATCGACTATAGAACTGCTTAGTTACATCAACTCTAGAACTGCTTAGTTGCATCCACTCTGTGGAGCACACCCATGTTGTGGTGGTTGGCCGACTCTGTGTTATGCGCTGACACTCACCGCAATTCATTGAGTTAGTAAATTGGTAGGCAATCCAAATAGCTGAGTCAAATCACGCAAATAAGTTATCCAAAATCACAATCTCAAAGACCAGTCAGTTTGGGACCTCCCAATCCTCTTATGAGTTTGATCCACCTTTGATTTCTTCTTATAACATTATGCGTAAACTTATAACATGTCGTATTTGGAAATCGAAGCTAACGCCCAAAATCAATTTTACCGTTAATATGTTTGCAATACCAAAATGTCTCGCCAGACCACCTACCCTCTGCAATCTAATCGCTTGATTAGAATTGTCACTAAAAGATGAACGACCCTGAGATTGGATGCGGGTTGGCAGCGGCCGGCTGTGGGCTGGGAGCGGTCGACAAATGGAGTGGGATAGGGTTGGGGCAAAAACGGGGGAGCACTTTTTATTTCTGGAAAGGCATTATGCTATTAAGCGCCGGCCTGAGAGAATAACTGTATTATATTATTGCACATGAAATAAACCAGTTTCTCGGCCAAGCCTAGAAGCAAATCCGACAATATGATATCCGAAACTCTACACAGTCTAACCGACATCAAACGGACCTACTTGAATTTGGAAACCGTGAGTTAACCCTCCAAACAAAATTCCCTCAAGCTCGGCCCGACAGTTTCAATAACTCCTGAGAGCCTCAAGCAGTAGATCTTCTCTGTTGTTGAGCAGAACCCTCAGCCAGCTCTGGGCAAGCTGGGTGAGCTGATCAGAGGGTGGCTGGGGCAGAAGTGGAAGGTCCTGAGATCGGGCGTCAGTAGTCGGCTCACCAAGTTGAAGTATCTGCTGCCCAGTCTGGTGGGGGAGAGTTTCGGGCGGACCGAAAAGGAGGTGCTGGAGGAATGGACGAAAAACGCCCTACTGGATGGGTTACAATATCTCTGGAGTCATGTCTTCGTGAATTGGAAGTTCGCTAATATAGAAGAGATCACTGAATTTTATAATTCCATCCGCCTCATGGTGGCCAAACTCAGCTACCTGCTCTTCCAGCCCAGCCTGCACGCACTGCACCGCCAAAACGTTCCAGTCGAGAGTAGACTTTATAATATGACCGCTGTTGAAGTTATCACCACTGGCAAGGAATGGGTTTATGTCGTCGAGAGAGCCATCAAACCTCGTCTGCTCAG
>Ga0316217_10002070_pt1 | contig 24836 bp, 28 predicted proteins | sample 1anoAmetaG_FD_203633 | JGI IMG/M metagenome (GOLD analysis project Ga0316217, IMG submission 203633) | Freshwater microbial communities from Trout Bog Lake, Wisconsin, USA - 1anoA | ecosystem: Environmental > Aquatic > Freshwater > Lake > Hypolimnion/Profundal zone | place: USA: Wisconsin...
TACCTCATCGGCAACCGGGTCTTCTTCGCCGTGCCGGGCATCGGCGACGCCATCGCCAACTGGTTCTACGGCCACAACATCCTGGGCCTGTGGTTCACCACCAACGGCATCGGCCTGCTCTACTACTTCCTGCCCAAGATCACCCGCAACCCGCTCTACTCGCACCTGCTCTCCATCGTCGGCTTCAGCACCATCGCCATGTTCTACACCCCCACCGGGACCCACCACCTGCTGCAGAGCCCGGTGCCCGAGTGGCTCAAGGCGGTGGCGGTGATCTCCTCGGTGATGCTGCTGGTGCCGGTCATGAGCGTGCTGGTGAACTTCTTCCTGACCATGAAGGGCAAGTGGGCGATGATGACCACCAACCTGCCCCTGCGCTTCTTCATCACCGGCCTGTGCTTCTACCTGCTGACCTGCTTCACCGGCCCCTTCCAGGCCACCCGCTGGATCAACTGGTACCTGCACTTCACCCACTGGGTGGTGGGCCACGCCCATTTCGCCCTGCTGGGCACCTTCGGCTTCGTCGGCTGGGGCGCCATCTACTACGTCATCCCCCGGGTCTCCGGCCGCCAGTGGTACTCCCGCCGGCTGGCCAACGCCCACTACTGGCTCAGCCTGGTGGGCACCGGGCTGATGATCACCGCCCTCACCGTGGGCGGGCTGATCCAGGCCTCGGCCTGGGAGGAGGGCATCCCGGTCTACCGCGGCGTCATCATGGTCGCGCCGTTCATGGGCCTGCGCGCCTTCTCCGGCCTGCTGATCGTGCTCGGCCAGGTGCTGCTGGTCTACAACATCTTCAAGACCATCGTGTTCGCCGAGGAAGCGATGGAAGGTCCGCTGGAAGAGCCCGTCGGGGTACCGCCCCAACCCCTTTCCGCCCGCGTGCAGCCCTAGGAAGCGACCCATGACCAGCCAGCGCGCCAACTACCTCTACCCCGCCCTCGGTCTCACCCTGATCATGGCCTCCATCATCTTCGTGGTGGTGCTGGTGCCCCGGTGGACCTTCCGGCCCCCCGAACCCAGGGACCTCCGCGACTACACGGCCCAGGAACTGCGGGGCCGCGAGATCTACAAGCGCGAGGGCTGCTGGTACTGCCATTCCACCGTCAGCCGGCCGCAGGACTGGGACCACGGCCCGCGGTCGAAGTCCACCGACTACTACTACGACGAGTACCACCTGGTGGGCTCCGAGCGCTCCGGCCCGGACCTGGCCAACATCGGCGGCAAGTTCCCGGACCAGTACCACATGCTGCACCACAAGAATCCGCGCTACGTCAAGCCCGGCTCGATCATGCCGCGCTTCGACTACCTCTCGGACCAGGAGCTCACCGACCTCACCGCCTTCCTCCAGAGCCTGGGCCCGAACGGCACCCGGGCCCTGGACTACAAGGGCGGCAAGGACCTCTACCAGCGCACCGGCGAGACCCGGTGGGCCAAGGTGGTGGACTACACCTGGAAGGCCGGGCCGCTGGCGGGCACCACCGAGAAGCTGGCGGTCTGGAAGCTCAGCGTCGAGGAGCAGCGGGCGGAGAACGAGAAGCTCTACGGCGAGCACGAGGAGGTCCCCTACAAGTACTCGGCGGAGATCGAGGAGCTGATGTACGGGTCCAGCCACGAGGCCGCCAACGCCAAGGGCGCGCTCCAGGGGCTGGCCACCCCCGCCTTCAGCAACCGCGAGGCCCTGGACCAGGCGCGCCAGGCCGATCCGGAGGCGAAGGCCTGGACCGAGAACAGCTTCAAGGAGGGCGCCATCTCCGACAAGAACCGGCTCCTGGCCAACTACGGCAAGGGCCTGTTCAACAACCTGTGCGCGCCCTGCCACGCGGTGGGCGGCAACGGCAAGGGCCAGGCGGCCTTCACCATGACCAAGCGGCCCGCCAACTTCTGGGAGGACAAGTTCGCCACCTACACCACCGACACCTGGTACTGGCGGATCAGCCGCGGGGTGCCGGGGACCCAGATGCCCCGGTGGGAGTACACTCTCGATTCCAACCAGCGGCTGACCCTCGCCGCCTTCCTGAAATACGTCAGCCAGAACAAGGGGCTGGGCCGGCTCCAGGGCGCCGCCGGCAACTACGACGCGCCCCCCGCCGCCCGCGCCGCCGGACCCCAGGCCCCCGAACCCCAGGCAAAGACCGAGTGAGGCCGCTATGAGCACCGATCCCGAGAAGGACATCAAGGAGGACGAGGACCTCATGGAGGAGGTATCCGGCACCAAGGTCGGGCACGGCAAGGCGCCCTTCGCCCTGGTGATCATGTATCTGATCATCCTCGTCTGGGCCGTGCTGGCCTGGATCCGGCCCAGCGGCACCTGAAGCAGCGGAGCGCACCCATGAATCCACGCCTCATCGCCTCATCCATCGGCTGCGCGGTCCTGGCCCTGCTGGCGGTGGCCTGCGCCGACCAGGGCCTCACGACCCGGCGCCAAGGGGGGCAGGAAGTGGTGCTCTCCGCCACCAGCGTCCCGCAGGGCCTGGAGGTGGGCTCGGCCAGTGTCCCCTATCCCCTGGGCCTGCCCTCGGCCCTCAAGGGCCGGGCCACCTACACCGCCAACTGCGCCTCCTGCCATGGCACCTGGATCACCGCCGCCGAGCAGGCCGACCTCGACAAGCAGGCCACCCTGCCCGCCACCCACGCCGACTACCAGGCGAAGGTGAAGGAGCTGACCGCCGAACACCGCTGGCCGGCCCAGCCCGCCAAGGCCGCCCCGGATTTCGCCAGCCGGGCCTGGCGCTTCCAGCGCACCCCCGGCCAGCTGTTCCAGCTGATCGCCTACGGCAAGGCGCCCGCCCTGGCCGGCAAGCCCGCCGCCGGGATGCTCCAGCACCCGGGCCCCAGCGGCCGCATGGGCGAGGGCTGGATCCAGTCGCTCAAGGACTTCCGCGGCGACCAGCTGGTCGCCACCGGCGACCCGGTGCCGGTGTGGAACGCGGTCTTCTACGTCTGGAGCCGCTCCATCGCCTCGGTGAGCCCCGCCCGGTTCAAGGAGGTGTGGGACATCTACGGCCAGAACTGCTCGGTCTGCCACGGCGACCAGGCCCAGGGCAACGGCCCCCTGGCCCGCACCCTCAACCCCCCGCCCTTCAACTTCTCCGATCGCAGGGCGCTGGCCGAGACCACCGACGCGTTCCTCTTCTGGCGCGTCTCCGAGGGCGGCCAGTTCACCACCATCCCCGCCTCGGTGCTGGAGTCCATGACCCCCGAGGCCCTGCAGCTCTACGTCCACCAGTGGTCCGCCATGCCCTCCTGGCGCGGCGTCCTGACCGAAGACCAGCGCTGGATGCTGGTGGACGGCGTCCGCAGCCGATCCTATGAACACGAGTGAAGGATGAACCGATGAAGGAGAACCAGCGCCGCCTCTTTCTCAAGACCGTGACCTCGATCCCCATCCTCGGCGGAGCCCTGCTGGCGGTCAACGTCATCCTCCGCTACTTCAAGCCCACCGCGGTGGGCGGGGTCAAGGGCCTGGTGGCCCCGCCCGACGAGGCCGGCAGCAGCATCCAGATCGTGGCCGAGCTCTCGGAACTCCAGAACCCCTGGGACTTCAAGGAATTCATCTACATCCGCAAGTCCGTGGAGTACTCCAGCCGGAAGATCCAGGGCGCCAAGATCCCCGGCTTCGTGGTCCGGCTGCCCGACCAGTTCGCCGATCCCAAGGACCCCAAGAGCAAGTACCTGGTCGTCCAGCGCATCTGCCCGCACCTCGGCTGCACCTTCAATTTCGTCAAGAGCCCCGAGGAACTGGCCGGCGGCTACAACTACCGGCCGCCCGCGCCCACCCACCCCTATTTCGCCTGCCCCTGCCATCTCTCCGTCTACGACCCCACCCGCAAGCAGGACGCCGGCCTGGTCGGCCTGCTGCCCGGCAAGGTGGTGTCGGGACCCGCGCCGCGCCCGCCGAGGACCATGTCCTTCGACATCAAGGACGGCCAGATCGTCATCACCGGTACCGAAGGAGGCGGCGTTGGTTAAAGCGATTCCGTATCTGCTCCGGGGCCTCCTGGCCGCCCCCGCGAGCTTTCTCGCCTGGTTCCAGGAACGCTGGGACAAGATGGACCTGTTCGACGAGAGCCACGTCCAGGAGGCCCGCAGCAACCCGTGGTACTCCATCGGCGGCATGTGGTACTGGGTCTGGATGCTGGTGATCATCTCCGGCGTCGTGCTGATGATCTACTACGTGCCGGTGACCGACCAGGCCTACCACTCCATCGAGCGCATCCAGTTCAACTGGCGCTGGGGCCCGGTGCCCATCGGCGCCGTGGTCCGGGGCCTGCACAAGTACGGGGCCGACGCCTTCATCATCCTGGCCACCATGCGGGTCTACCGCATGTGGTTCACCGGCGAGTACAAGCAGGGCAACGAGCTCAGCTTCATCATCGCCCTGCTGCTGCTGATCATCGGCATGTATTCCGGGCTCACCGGCTACCTGCTGATCTGGAACCAGCGGGCGCTCTGGGCCACCAAGGTCATGGCCACCTTCCCCACCTACCTGGACCAGAACCCGGCCTGGCTGCCCGGCGGCACCCTCATCAACCTCAGCAACCAGGGCAAGACCACCGCCCAGATCCTGCTGGGGGGCACCAGCATCGGCCCGGCCACGGTGACCCGGTTCTACGCCTTCCACTTCATGCTCAGCTTCCTGCCCATGGTGTTCTTCGAGCTGCGGGTCTACCGCAAGGGCTTCAAGCGGATGAACATCAGCCACTGGGCCAAGCTGGCGGTGTTCGGGATCATCCTGGCCATGGCCATCATGGTGCCCGCGGCCCTGGGCAGCCCGGCCAACCCCGAAGTGACCCCCAACCCCATCCTCTCGGACTGGTACTTCCTGGCCATGTACCACTTCCTCAAGCTCCAGGACCCCTACCTGGCCACCGTGCTCACCGTGGCCATCCCCTTCCTGGTGCTGCTCGCCATGTTCCTGGACCGCCGGCCCGAGCGGGCCTGGGGCCAGCGGCAGATCTTCAACTGGATCGGCATCGCCGGGCTGATCTACTTCGTGCTGTTCAGCTTCCTCATCCTCAACGGGATCGCCGACATCCACCGGGACGCCCCCATCTGGTACTACTCCATGGGGCTGTTCATGCTCATCGGCTACGGCCAGGACTGGGCCTACGTCATGAAGCGGGACGGCAAGCCCTGGTACGGGACCTTCCACCTGTTCTTCGTGGCCTTCATCCTCGTGGCCATGTCCGCCAACACCCTCTACCACTACTTCGGCGACATCCGGGAACTGAACGTCCTGGCCCGGGAGGCCCTGCCCAGGGTCCTCGCCAGCCTCCAGCAGGCCACCCCGGCGGCCACCCCCGACCAGGCCTACGACTGGATGGAGAAGAACCGGCCCGCCCTGAACCTCTGGTTCACCCACCACCCCGGCCCGAACAAGCCGCCGGGACTGGAGCTGTGGCGGCTCCACGTCGCCGCCTTCCTCGCCATCATCGCCGCCGGCACCTGGGTCGGCCTGGCCCGCTGGGGCCGGGACCAGGAGGCCAAGGCCGCCCTGGCCGCCGCCAAGGCCAAACCTAAACTGAAGACGGGAGCCTGACATGAACCGCGCCCGGCGGATCCAGCTCTGGAAGTGGACAGCGACCCTGCTGGCGGTGGTCCTGCTCAGCCAGATCTTCGCCCGCTGGCGGGCCTTCTTCCAGAGTCCCACCGGCTGGAACTACGCCGTCGTCCTCCTCGTCCTCACCCTGTTCCTGGCCCTGATGGCGCTGCTGTCGGTGGTGGTCTACGCCGAGGAGAAGGCCCGCGGCCGGGTGGCCCGGACCCGCCCCTTCTTCGAACGCTGGTCGGCCCGCTTGTACCTGACTTCCGAGGATCGGTGACCCCATGCGCAAACGGCCAGTATTCGGTGTGATCTTCCTCCTGACCGGCCTCGGTGTGTTCGTCTACCTGCTGGGGCACAGCCTCATGACCGAGGTGGGGCCGCCGCCGGGGGTGCCGGTGCCGGCGGAGCTCCGGGTGGAGACCACCAACAAGGAGCCGTTCCGCCAGTTCGACGTGGTGAAGTGGCTCGGCTGGGCCTTCGTGGCCGCGGCCCTGGCCGAGATCGGCGCTGCCTACCTGCGGACCAACCGCACCACCCTGGACGAATAGCCATGTATCGCAAATTCCTCCGCCTCACCAAGAGCCTCACGGTCAGCCTGGAAAAGCTCCTGAACCTGCTCACCACCTCGGAGCACAACCCGCTCTACTTCCACGGCGCCATCCCGCTCTACCTGTTCTGGCTCCACATCTTCACCGGGATCATGCTGTGGATGTACTACATCCCCACCCTGGACCGGGCCTGGTCCAGCGTGAACTACATCTCGGCCCTGCCCACCCCCGGCCTGCCCATCAGCGCCGAGGGCGGCATCCCCTACGGCGCGGTGATCCGCGGGATCCACCGCTGGGGCGCCGCGGCCCTGATGATCGCCACCCTGCTGCACATGCTCCGGGTCTACTTCACCGACCGGCACCGGAGCTGGCGCTGGCTGCCCTGGGTCTCCGGGGTGGCGCTGCTGGCCTGCGTCCTGTTCCTCGGACTCAGCGGCTACCTGCTGGTCTGGGACAACCGGGCCTACTTCCTGGTGGTGGCCACCCAGCACTTCCTGGCCGCGCTGCCCGGCGTGGGCGACGCCCTGGCGGCCTTCCTGGTGGGCGGCTCCGGCATCACCGACTACACCCTCACCCGCTTCCTCTTCTTCCACATCGGCCTGGCCTGCTTCCTGTTCTGGCTGGTGTGGATGCACTTCATCCGGCTGAAGGAGCCGGTGGCCACCCCGTCCCGGGCCACCAACTTCCTGCTCATGGGCTTCATCCTGGTCGCCGCCGGCACCTTCCCCGCCATCAACATCACCCACGAGCTCCTGGCCAAGTACGGCGGCGATCCCCGGATCGCCGCCCAGGCCGCCTACGTGGCCAGCGACGCGCCGGCCCACATCGGCTCCCTGGTGGAGACCATCCGCTACGACGCCTGGTACATGTTCCCCTACTGGCTGATCCAGAACCTGGGGGTGGGGGTGACCTGGATCGTCCTCCTGGGCGGCACCGTCCTGCTCTGCGTGGCCCCGTTCTACCCCAGGGACCGGCGGGCCAACATCGCCGAGGTGGTGGAGGCGAAATGCACCGGCTGCACCTTCTGCAGCCTGGACTGCCCGTTCGAGGCGATCACCATGGTGGACCGGGCCCCCGGCAGCAAGTTCAAGCAGATCGCGGTGGTGCAGGCCGCCCGCTGCAGCGAGTGCGGCATCTGCGTCGGCGCCTGCCCGTTCCAGGCCATCGAACTGCCCGAGCTGCACTCCAAGACCATCGAGGCCGATCTGCTGGGCCTCCTGAACAAGGGAGCCTGAGTGAGCGACCCCGGAACCCCCCGCACCATCATCGGCTTCATCTGCGAGCGCAGCCTCCCGCTGGACCGGATGCTGGACGCGAACAAGGCCCTGCTGGACGATCCCGACACCCGGGTCGTCGTCGTCCCCTGCTCCGGCTTCGTCAAGCCGACCCAGATGGAGCTGGCCCTGGCCAACGGCGCCGCGGCCACCTTCGTCTGCGGCTGCGCCATCGGCGACTGCCACTATCGCACCGGCAACCTCATGATCCGGGAGCGGCTCGAGGGCAAGCGCAACCCCAAGCTGCGCAAGGCCACCGACCGCCGGAAGGTGGGCATGTTCTTCGTCACCATGAAGGACCAGGCCCCGTTCCTGGAGGCCCTGGCCGCCTTCCGGGCCGGCCTGGCCCAAGCCGTCCCGGCGTCCGCCGCCAAGGAGGAATAAGCCATGGCCGCCCCAGCCAAGAAGGTCGAGAAGCTCGCCGGCTACACCGTGATGCTCCGCTATCTCCTCTTCTACCTCTTCTTCTTCGGAACCTTGTACCTCGTCGCCCTGTTCGGCGAAGTGGCAGAGAAATGAGGGAAGCCCGATGACCGCCCCGCTCGACGACTCCAACCCGCTCCGCCCCGGGAGCCAGGACCCGCCCCGCCCGGAGGGCCAGGACCCGCCGGTGTCGCTCCTGAAGATCCTCCAGGAGAACCCCTTCCTGGTGCGGATGCTGATCTTCTTCTTCCTGATGCTGTTCGTGCCCCTGGTCCTGGCCTGGAAGTTCGACTGGTTTCTGATCGCCAACTAGGAGGCGCCCCATGGAACATGCCAACTGGGTCCTCATCGTCGTCTTCACCGTGGTCGGCCTGGCCTTCGCCGCCGGTTTCGTGCTGTTCGCCCTCTGGGCCATCCGCGACGGCCAGTTCAAGGACGTCGAAGGCGTCAAGTACCGGATGCTGGAGGACTTCAACCCCAAGAAGCCGGGCGGCAGGACTCCCGACTAGTGATCAGACCTTGATGATCCGCACCCCCAGGTCGGCGATGCGCTCCGCGATGTCCGGGTCGATCCCGGCATCGGTGATCAGGTACTGGACCGCCTTCATGGAGCCGAGCGAGGCGAAGGCGACCTTGCCGAACTTGGTGGAGTCGGCCAGCAGGTAGATCTCCCGCGCCACCTGGATCATGGCGTTCTTCACCGGCAGGTCGTTGATGCCGGGATAGGTGAGCTCGAGCGCCGGGGAGACCCCTCCGGTAGCCAGGAACAGCTTGTCCACATAGATGTTCTGGAAGAACAGGGCGGCCTTGTCGCCGGTGAGGGAAAGGGTGGGCGCCTTGAATTCCCCGCCGGTGACCATGAGCTGGCAGCTGGGATTCGCCCCCATGATGAGGGCAATGTTCAGCGCGTTGGTCACCACCGTGAGGTTCTCCACCGAGGCGACGCAACGGGCCAGTTCGGTCAGGGTCGACCCGGAATCCAGGATGATGCGGTCGCCCGGGAGGATGAACTCCGCCGCCTTCCGGGCGATGGCCGCCTTCTTCTCGGGGTTTTCCCGATGCTGGAGGGTGAGCGTGCTCACCTGCTGGGTCACGGTCCGCAGGAAGGCGCCGCCGTGGACCCTGGTGACAAAGCCCTGTTCTTCCAGCACCTCCAGATCCTGGCGGATGGTCGGTTCGGAGACCTTGAACAGCCGGCCCAGCTCGCGGACCCGCGCGCTGCCTTCCTCCTGGAGCAGTTCCAGCACCTTGTTCCGGCGGTCGCTCGCGAGCAGGTCCTTGCCACCATCCTTGTTCGCCATGGTTCCAGTATTCAAATTATTCGGTGAATGGTCAATCGACCTCGGGCATGCCCAGCCAGGGGCCGAGCAGGCCCAGGCGGCCCACCAGCTCCCCGAACCGTTCCACCGGGAAGCCCATGACCGTCGCGAAGCTGCCGGCGATCCGGTCGATGAACAGGGCCGCGATCCCCTGGGCGGCATAGGCGCCGGCCTTGTCCATGGGTTCGCCGGTGGTGGCGTACCAGCGGGCCTGGCCGGGCGACATGGCCCGGAGGAACACCTCGGCGGTGTCCACCAGGGTATGGACCTGGCTGTTCCGCCGCAGGCAGAGCCCGGTGTGCACCTGGTGGCTGCGGCCCTGGATCATCAGCAGCATGCGCTCGGCGTCCGCGGCGTCCGCCGGCTTGCCCAGGATGTGCTGGTCCACCGCCACCGTGGTGTCGGCGGCGATCACCCAGCGGTCGGGGTTGGCCGCGGCCACCACCTCGGCCTTGGCCTCGGCCAGCCGGGCCACCATGGACGCCGGATCCTCCCCCGGCAGCGGGGTCTCGTCCACCTCGGGCTTCCAGACCTCGAAGGGGATCTGCAGCGCCTCCAGCCACTGCCGGCGCCGGGGCGAGGCGGAGGCCAGGATCGGCGGCGGCAGCAGCAGGGTGACGTCGTTCAATGCGGGCGTGGTCAAACCGATCTCCCTTGCCGGACCTTCCGGGCCAGGGTCCAGTCTACCGCCCCGGACGGCCCGGAACCGAAAGCCGGCCGCGGGCGCGGGAAGCGCACGCGGCCGGCCGGTGGCGCCGGGCCCGGGGGGCCCGGGGAGGATCAGATCAGCGGGGCCAGCAGCTCACGGTAGACCGGGATCGGCCAGCGGGCGGCGGAGCAGTCCTTCTCCAGGGTGTCGAGGATTTCCCGCAGCGCTTCCTGGGCTTCCCGGACCCCGACCCCGAAGGCCTCGGTGCGCTTGCCGTTGTCCTCCTCGGAGGCGTGCTCGGCGGTGACCATGGCCGCCTTCAGGGCGATCAGCCGCTCCTGGGCGGTGCCGGCCAGGGTGGCCTGGGCCTGGAGCGCATCCTTCAGCAGGCTGGGCACGTTGACGCCCACGGCGGCCAGCTTGGCCAGGGTCTCGGCGCGCGCCCCCAGGTCGTCCAGGATGGCCGGCATCAGCATGGTCTCGGCCATCTCGCGCAGCACCTGGGCCTCGATGGAGATCGCCTTCTGGTACTGCTCGTGGCGGATGTGGATGCGCGACTCCATCTCCTCGGCCGAGAGGATGCCCTTGCGGGTGAGCACCTTCTTGGAGGCCGGCTCGTCCCAGATCTTCAGGGCCGAGACGGTGTTGCGGGCGTGGGGCAGGCCGCGGCGCTCGGCCTCCTGGCGCCATTCGTCGGAGTAGTTGTTGCCCTCGAAGCGGATCGCCCGGGTCTCGAGGATCGCCTCGCGGATCACCATGAGCGCGGCGGCCCGGGGCGAGCGGCCGGTGGCGGTCTCGGCGTCCATCCGCGCGTTCATGTCGTCCAGGGCCTCGGCCACGCAGGCGTTGATGACCGTGAGCGGGAAGGCGATGGCCTGGGAGGAGCCGACCGCCCGGAACTCGAACTTGTTGCCGGTGAAGGCGAACGGGCTGGTGCGGTTGCGGTCGGTGGCGTCCTTCTCCAGGGCCGGCAGGCTGCCCAGGCCCAGGTCGACGATCTGCTTCTCGGTGGCGTCGGCCACGTCGCCGCGCTCGATGGCCTCCAGGACCAGGTTGAGCTGCTCGCCCAGGAAGGCGGACATGATGGCCGGCGGCGCCTCGTTGGCGCCCAGCCGGTGGTCGTTGCCGGCGAAGGCGATGGAGGCCCGGAGCAGGCCGCCGTGGCGGTAGATGGCCTTCAGGGTGGCGCCGAGGAAGTAGAGGAACTGCAGGTTCTCGGCCGGGGTCCGGCCGGGCTCCAGGAGGTTGTGGCCCTCGTCGGTGCCGATGCTCCAGTTCACGTGCTTGCCCGAGCCGTTGATCCCGGCGAACGGCTTCTCGTGCAGCAGGACCGCCAGGTTGTGCCGCTCGCCCACGCTCTTCATGAGCTCCATCAGGAGCTGGTTGTGGTCGGAGGCGATGTTGGCCGGCTCATAGATGGGCGCCAGCTCGAACTGGTTGGGCGCCACCTCGTTGTGCCGGGTCTTGGCCGGAATCCCGAGCTTGAAGCACTCCAGCTCGACTTCCTCCATGAAGCCCAGGACCCGCTCCTTGATGCTGCCGAAGTAGTGGTCCTCGAGCTCCTGGCCCTTGGGCGGGCGGGCGCCCTGGACGGTGCGGTTGGCGAACATGAGGTCCGGGCGCTTGCGGGCCAGTTCCAGGTCCACCAGGAAGTACTCCTGCTCGGGACCGCAGCTGGCGACCACCTGGGTGGCGCGGCTGTCGAAGAAGCTCAGGGCCTTGAGCGCGGCCTTGCTGACCACGTCCATGGAGCGCAGGAGCGGCACCTTGTTGTCCAGCGCCTCGCCGTGGTAGCCGACGAAGGCGGTGGGGATGCACAGGGTGCTGCCCAGCGGGCCTTCCATGATGAAGGCCGGGCTGGTGGCATCCCAGATGGTGTAGCCGCGGGCCTCGAAGGTGGCGCGCAGGCCGCCGGAGGGGAACGAGCTGGCGTCCGGTTCGCCCTGGATCAGCTGGCCGCCGGAGAATTTCTCGATCACCACCCCAGGTTCATCCCACGAGATGAAGGCATCGTGCTTCTCGGCGGTGGCGCCGGTCATGGGCAGGAACCAGTGGGTGAAGTGGGTGGCGCCGTGCTCGAGGGCCCACTCCTTCATCGCCTGGGCCACGCCGTGGGCGATTTCGGGGGAGAGCGGCTCGCCCTTCTTGAGACATTGCCGGAAGGCCTTGAAGACCTCCCGCGGCAACCGTTCCCGCATGGTCCGCTCGTTGAACGTGTTGCACCCGAAATAGCGGCTGACCTTCATCTGGTCTAGCCTTAGAACTTCCGAGCCCTTCACGGTCTGCACGTTGCTCATGTACCCTCCTGCTGGATGGATTGAGAAACAGAATGGCCTAGATTGAGGGCCACTAAGAGTAAACTTGCTTGTTTCTGGTGTAACACCACCCGGATTTATGTCAAGTTTCAACTTTACGGAATCTTTGCGCCACGGCCGCCGCCAGCCGCGGCAGGACCGCGCGCACCGGGGCTCCAGGGAGACGGTAGAATGATTTCATGAGCCTGTCCGCCCCCTGCCCCCTGCCCCTGGAGACCCCCGATCCGGCCCTGGATCTGGCCGCGGAGATCGCCCGCCTGCGGGTCGAACGCAAGGCGGTCATCCTGGCCCACTACTACCAGGACCCGGAGATCCAGGACCTGGCCGACTTCGTCGGCGACAGCCTGCAGCTGAGCCAGGCCGCGGCCCGCACCGAGGCCGAGGTGATCGTCTTCTGCGGGGTCCACTTCATGGCCGAGACCGCCAAGATCCTCAACCCCGGCAAGCGGGTCGTCATTCCCGACCTGGATGCCGGCTGCAGCCTGGCCGACCGCTGTCCGGCCGAGGCCTTCGGCGCCTGGCTCAAGGACTACCCCGACCATGTGGTGGTGAGCTACATCAACTGCTCGGCCGGGGTCAAGGCCCTGTCCGACATCATCTGCACCAGTTCCAACGCCGAGCGGGTGGTCCGCAGCATTCCGGCGGACCGCAGGATCGTCTTCGCCCCGGACCGGCACCTGGGCCGCTGGGCCATGGCCCGGACCGGCCGGGACATGGTCCTCTGGCCCGGCTTCTGCATCGTCCACGAACAGTTCACCGCGCGCCGGGTGGCCCAGCTCAAGGCCGCCCATCCGGCGGCCCAGCTGATCGTGCACCCCGAATGCGACGCCAGCGTCAGCCAGATGGCCGATTTCGTCGGCTCCACCGCCGCCCTCCTGCGCTTCGTCGGCGACAGCCCGGCCAGCTCCTTCATCATCGGCACCGAGGCCGGCATCCTGCACCAGATGCACAAGCTGCGGCCGGAGGCCGAGCTGATCCCGATCCCGGTGGACAGCGGCTGCAATTGCTCGCTCTGCCCCTATATGAAGCTCAACACCCTGGACAAGCTGTACCTGGCCCTGCGCGACCTGGGGCCCGAGATCCAGCTGGACGAGGCGGTCCGGCTCAAGGCCCTGGGGCCGGTGGAGCGGATGCTGGCCCTGGGCTGATCACTGCACGGTGGCGTGGACGCCGGCCTCGCCCAGGCGCAGGACCAGCGTCTCGAACGCCGAGCCCAGCCTGATCTCCTGGCCCGGCTGGCCCGGGGCCAGCCGCAGGTGCGGCGGCGGCGCCAGCAGCACCTCCGCCGGGCGCAGGGCGGGCAGCGCCAGGCCGCGCCAGGCGTCCAGCGGCAGGCGCCGGTGCTGGGCGCCCATGGCCAGGTCCAGCATGCCGTCCCAGTCCAGGTCCAACTCCAGCCAGGCCCCCAGGGCGACCCCCTGGGCGTGCTCCACCGCCAGGCAGCAGCCGGCCGGGTGCTCCCCGTGCAGGCCCACCAGGGCCAGGGTGGGCAGCGGCAGGCTGGCCAGGCTGCCACCGGGCCCCAGCACCGAGAGCCGGTCCAGGGAGGTGCCGTCCCACCGGCGCAGGGCCAGCGGCCTGGGCAGGCAGGCCAGCAGCCGGACCTGCTCCCGCCGGGGCGCCAGGGATTCCGGCAGGCCGCCGCGCTTGTGCCACTTCTCCGCGTAGGCCACCACCTGCCGGGCCCGCTGGATGGCCCTGGGGCCCCCTTCCAGCAGCGCCCGCAGGCTGGGCGGGACCAGGGCCTCCGCCATCCGTTCGGCCCAGCCTTCACCCAGCTTGGCCAGCCGCAGGTGCTCCAGCCGGTTCAGGTCCACCACCCGGTCCGGGTCCGAGGGCAGGGCCGCCACCAGGGTCCGGCGCTCCCCGGTCCCCTCGCTCCAGACCGCCGTCCCCAGTTTCATCCCTGCCCTTTCAGCCAGGCCTGCGTCTGCGGCCGCAGCGCCCGCGGGCGTCCGCTCTCGAAATCCAGCATCACCTGCACCGTCTGGGCCTCGGCCAGCACCACCGCATCCGGCTGGCGCACCACCCGGTAGGCCAGGGTGAAGGAGGTGGTGCCCACCTGGACGCAGCGCAATTCCACCCGCACCCCGCCGTCCAGGAGGCCGACCGGCTTGCGGTAGTCCACCTCCACCCGGGCGATGAGGAACCCCTCCTCCTGGAACCGGCGCTCGCCCAGCACCTGCAGCCACCATTGGGTGCGCGCGTGCTCCAGGTAGCTGATGAAAACCGCATGATTCACGTGGCCCAGGGCATCCAGATCGGAAAACCGCACATCGATGGGGAGAGAAAAGGCCATGGGCACTCCTTTCACCAATGTATCATCCTGGGTTATGGCGCCGCATGACTCCCAGCCCTGGAACCCCGATCGCGGCTGGGCCGACCCGTTCATCGCCATCCTGCTGCTGGCGACCCTCTGGCTCGCCGGCGCCCACCTGCGGCCCGGCCCGGCCCGGACCCAGGCCCCGGCGACCCAGGCGAGCCTCCAGGGCCGGCTGCTGGATGTGCTCCTGGGCGGTTCCGCCAGCCTGGCCCGGCAGGTCCCCCTGGAGGGCTGGTACCGGCCCCGGGCCCTCGCCGCCGGGCTGGCCTCGGCGACCGAAGCCGGCTGGGACCAGGCGGTGCTGGCGGTGCATGCGGCCGAGGCGAAGGACCTCGAGGCCGGCCGGCGGCTGATCCAGGCGGCCCCCGGCCCCGAGGGCGCCAGCTTCCGCCAGGCCTGGAGCTGGGCCTACCTCGGCACCGGCAGCGCCCCGGGCCCCGGGGCGCTGCCGGCGGTGGCCGCCGCCCTGGGCAACGGCTATTCCGCCCTGATCCTCGAAGCCAGGGTGCAGGCCAGGCAAGGCGCCGACCCCCAGGCCCTCGAGCAGCGGGCCCGGAGCTGGGCCGAAGCGCGCCTGCTGGTCCTGATCCTGGCCGGCCTGGCCGGCGTGCTGGTCGCCGGCGCCGGCCTGGCCTACGGCCTGTTCCTGGCGCTGACTCCCGCCCCTCCGGTCACCCTGCCGCACTTCGGCCTTTCCGGCCGGGCCCTGCTGATCGTGCTGCTGGGCTGGTTCCTCACCTTCCTCACCGCGGGGGCGGCGGTCGCGCTCCTGCTCCGGCCCTTCCCCTGGCTCAAGCCGGTCCAGCTGCCCCTGATCTACGGCCTGCACGCCGGACTGGGCACGGCCTACCTCTGCCGGGCCGAGGGCATCAGCCTGGGCACCCTCTGGCGCCGGGTGGCGCCGGGCCGGCCTGGGCCGGCCCTGGCCACCGGCCTGGGCTTCTTCGCCCTGGCCTTCGCCGCCGTCCTGGCCGTCTCCCTGGTGCTCGGCCCGCTCATCGGCAAGGGCGAGCCGCCCCAGCGCCAGCTGTTCGAACTCCTGGCCGGGCTGAAGCAGCGCTGGACCATCCTCCTGATGTTCGCCACCGTCGCCGGGCTGGCCCCGGCCTTCGAGGAGCTGATGTTCCGCGGCTTCCTGCTGCCGTGGCTCGGGGAGCGCCTGGCCGGGCGCAATCCCCGGCGCGGCTGGCTCCAGGCGGTCGCCATCACCGGCCTCGGCTTCGGCGCCATGCACCTGCAGCCGCTGGGGCTGCCGACCCTCACCACCCTGGGGCTGGTCCTGGGCCTGGCCTTCGTCCGCACCGGCAACCTGGCCACCAGCATCCTGGTCCACGGACTGTGGAACGGCGGGGTGTTCCTGCTGCTGCGAACTCTTTAGCGGGCGTATTCCACCGCGCGGGTCTCGCGCATCACGGTGACCTTGATCTGGCCGGGATACTGCATCTCGCCTTCGATCCGCTTGGTGACGTCCTTGGCGATCCAGAAGGCCTGGTCGTCGTTCACCTGGCCGGCATCCACCATGATCCGGATCTCCCGGCCCGCCTGCATGGCGAAGCTCTTCTGCACGCCCTTGTAGCTGTTGGCGATGGCCTCCAGGCTCTCCAGGCGCTTGACGTAGGTCTCCAGCATTTCCCGGCGGGCGCCAGGACGGGCGGCCGAAAGGGCGTCGGCGGCGGTGATGAGCATGGCCTCCACCGTCTTGGGCTCATAGTCGCCGTGGTGGCAGCTCATGGCGTGGATCACGTTGTCCTTCTCGCCGAAGCGCTTGAGCAGCTCCATGCCGATTTCGATGTGGGTGCCCTCCACCTCCCGGTCGATCGCCTTGCCGATGTCATGGAACAGCCCCGCCCGCCGGGCCAGCCGCTGATCGGCGCCCAGTTCGGCCGCCATGTACTCGGCGATGTGGGCGACCTCCTTGGTGTGGTCCAGGACGTTCTGGCCGTAGCTGGTGCGGTAGTTGAGCCGGCCGATCAGCTTGTGCAGCTTGGGGTGGACATCCGGGAAGCCCAGGCCGATGGCCGCCGCCTCGCCCAGCTCCTTGAGGTGCAGGTCCATGTCGATCTTGGTCTTCTCCACCACCTCCTCGATCCGGGCGGGGTGGATCCGGCCGTCGGCCAGCAGCTTCAGGATGGCCTGGCGGGCCACCTCCCGGCGGATCGGGTCGAAGCTGCTCACCACGATGGTCTCCGGCGTGTCGTCGACGATCAGGTCGCAGCCGGTGGCCTTCTCCAGGGCCCGGATGTTGCGGCCCTCGCGGCCGATGATCCGGCCCTTGAGGTCGTCGCTGGGCAGCTGCACCGAGCTCACCGTGGTCTCGGCCACCACGTCCGAGGAGACCCGCTGGATGGCGGCGGTGATGGTCCACCGGGCCCGTTTGGTGGCCTCCTCCACCGCCTCGTCCTCGATCCGCCGGACCAGCTTGGCGGCGTCCATCTTGGCGGTATATTCCAGCTGGGAGATCAATTCCGTCTTGGCGTCCTCCCGGGTGAGGCCGGCGATGGCCTCCAGCCGGGCCGACTGCTCCTCGATGATGCGCTTCACGTCCGCCTGATGGCCTGCGAGCTTCTCCTGCTCCTCCTTCAGGCGTTCGGTCTTGACGTCCACTTCCTTGACCTTCTGGTCCACCAGGACCAGCTTCTTGTCCAGGCTGTCCTCCTTGCTCTGGATCCGCTGCTCCTGCTTGTCCAGGCTCTGCATCCGCTCGTTGGCCAGCTTCTCCGCCTCCTGGCGGGCCTGGAGCGCGTGCTCCTTGGCCTTGAGCTCGGCCTCCTTGCGCAGGGCGTCGGCTTCCCGCTGGCCGCGGTTGAGCACCTTGGCGGCCTCCTTCTCGGCCTCGCCCAGCAGCCGCTCCCGCTCGGCCCTCAACTCGGCCTCCGCCTTGGCCTGGGCCTGGGAGACGTCCACCACCGCCTGCTGGGCCTTCCTCATCTGGTAGATGAAGCCCAGCAGGGCGATGATCGCCATGGCGAAGAAAATCCAGCCCAATATGTTCATGCGAAGCTCCCGAGGTGGTTGGAGCCTTCAGCACCGGAACCTGACTGGACGAAAGGGATCCCCGCTCGGTCGTGGAGGCTTGCCGTGTTCCCTAGCAAACAGGGGGGCTACCAGGATCCCAGCTTAAGGCGCGCCGTCGCGCGGAACGCACACCGCTGGGGGAAGGTCTCCCATGGCAAAATACGGAACAAGCGCTTGGCCAGTCACGGGCCTCGCAGGGATCAGAATTCAGGCCCAACCCCGGGGGGATGGTTTGCCCCTTGGGAAAGGGGGCCGGAAGGGAGAATGGATTCGTCCGGAACATCATCGAGCAGCTTGGTGAGGGTCTGTTCCAGGTTCTGGGTGTGCTGAGAAGCTTCCCTTTCCAGGCGTCCCACGTGGTGCGCCATGTTGAGGGCCCCCATCAGCAGCCATGTGGATGTATCCAGCGCCGATGGCGGAATACCCCATCTTAGCTCATAGGCGCGTTCCATGTCGCGGAACGTGTCCTCAAGAATTGCCACAGCCCTGTTTAATTCTTCAGGTCCGGCGGAAGTGTCGATCCGGACCAGCCGTCCCAACACTTCCATATGGACCTCCCGGGCCTGGGTCATTCGAGGCCCTCGACCATCTTGAGGATGGCCTCGACCTGGCTCTTCACCGCTTCCCGCTCCCGCTGGAGCGCGGCGTGCTCGGTCTGCAGGTCCTCCAGGCGCCGACGCAAACCATGCAACTCCTCGTCATGGGAGCCCTGGTCGGCCTTGAGGGCGGCCGCCTCGTCGCGGAACTGGTTGCGCTGCTGCACCAGAACCTGAAGCTTGCTTTCGAGCTGCTTTAGAAGATCCATGATCGCCTCGTCAGCTTATTCTAGCCGCGCAACTCGCAACCGAGGGATTTGGCGGCGGCCAGGGCGAGTTCCATCCAGCCGTCGACCTCCTCCCCGGTGAGGGTCCGGTCCGCGGCCTGGAACCGCAGCCGCAGGAGCCAGGCCTGGCGCCCCTGGGGCAGGTTCTTGTGGCGGAACACGTCCACGCAGCGCAGGTCCTGGAGCGGGGTGGCGGCCAGGGCCGCGGCCACCGCCTCGCGCAGCGGGCCGTAGCCCTGGCCCAGGTCCACCAGCAGGGACAGGTCGCGCTCCACCACCGGGAACCGGCTGAAGGGGGTGAACCGGGGGATGATCCGGCCGGTCTCCAGGGGGATCTCGGCCAGGGGCAGCTCGAACTGCCAGCCCGTGGGCTCCTTGGCCCCGCCCTCCCAGGGCGGCAGCTGCCAGCGCTTGAAGCCGCGGATGGCGGCCTCGCCGATGCCGAGGGCGTGCAGGATCCCGATCAGGAAGCTCTGGCCCTCGGGCTCCCCCAGCTTGCGGGGGGGCACCAGCGGGTCCTCGCCGCCGCTCTCGCCGGCCCAGACCAGGCCCAGGGTCCAGGTCTCCCGCAGGGGCTGGCCCGGGTGGGCCTCGAACACCGGGGCGATCTCGAACAGGCGCACTTCCCGGGCGCCCCGCTCCAGGTTCATGCGGGCGACCCGGCCCAGGTCCCGCAACAGGGTCCCGCGCATGAGCGAATAGTCCTCGCCCAGGGGGTTGCACAGGGTGCGCAGGTCCTGGCTGTCGCCGGGGCCGTGGCCCTCCTTGGCTTCATTGGGATCCACGAAGCCCAGGGTGACGGTCTGCAGGAACCCCAGGTTGGCCAGCCGGGACGCCAGCTTGCGGCGCTTGAGGTAGTCCGGCGCCAGCGGCACCGGATCGGCGTCCAGGGGCGGCAGCGCCGCCGGGATGGCCTCGTAGCCCTTGAGCCGGAGCACCTCCTCGGCCAGGTCATCGGGGATGGTCAGGTCATGGCGCCAGGTGGGCGGCCGTACTGCCAGGCCAGTGCCCCGCTCGGCCACCGAACAGCCGAGGCGGCGCAGGAAGGCTTCGGCTTCGGCATGCTCCACCTTGTAGCCGGCCACCCGGTCCAGCAGGACCCAGGGGAGGGTGACGGTGGCGGTGACGGCGGGGAGACTACCAACCGACCAGGCGGATTGCAGCCGGGCCCCGGCCCAGTCGTGCAGGCGCTGGGCCAGCAGGTCCCGGGCCACCTTGGCGAAGCCCGGATCGGCGCCCCGGCCGAAGCGCAGGGAGGCGTCCGTGTGCAGGCCGTGCCGGTGGGCCATGGCCCGGATGGTCCGGGGCTCGAACCAGGCGCTCTCCAGGAGCACCCGCCGGGTGCCGGCGGACACCTTGGTGCCGTCGCCGCCCATGAGCCCGGCCATGCCGATCGGGCCGCTGTCGTCGGTGATGAGCAGGTCCTTGCTGGTGAACCGGCGCTCCACCCCGTCCAGGGTCACCATGGTCTCCCCGTCCCGGGCCCAGCGGACGGTGATGCCGCCCTGGACCAGGTCGGCGTCGAAGGCGTGGGTGGGATGGCCGTAGCGGTGCAGCAGCTCGTTGGAGGCGTCCACGGCCGGCAGCCCCTTGGCCGCCGAGCCCATGGCCGCCAGGAAGCTCCGGACCTGCTCCGGGGTGCTGCCCTCGGCGCCCAGGTCCAGCACCGCGGTGGAATAGAACGGCGCCGCGGCCCCGGCCTCCAGCAGGATCGGCACCAGCGGCTCCCCTTCGGCCAGGGGCCGCACCGGCACCGGACTCAGGTCGGCGCCCAGCTTGGCCGCCAGGTCCCGGGCCAGGCCCCGGTGCGACTGGGCGTCGCCGCGGTTGGCGGTGACATCCACTTCCAGCACCGTCGAGGCCCCGGAGGTCTCCACCCCGTCGACCGGGAAGCCGAGCCCGGCCAGCAGTTCACTGAGCGCCGCCGGCGCCGTGCCGGTCAGCGCCGGCAGCTCGTTCCTGAGCGCGTTGATCTCGATCAGCATCAGTCCAGCCCTCCCATGGTCCTGAGGAACCGTTGGTCGTTTTCGAAGAAGAGGCGAAGATCCGGAGTCTGGCTCACCATCATGGCCGTGCGCTCGACCCCCATGCCGAAGGCGAAGCCGCTCCAGACCTCGGGATCGATCCCCGCCATGGTCAGGATGTTGGGGTGCAGCAGGCCGGCGCCCAGCAGTTCCACCCAGCCCGAGCCCTTGCAGACCCGGCAGCCGGAGCCGCCGCAGAGCGGGCAGCGCACATCCATCTCCGCGCCCGGCTCCACGAACGGGAAGTAGCTGGGCCGGAACCGCACCTCCGCGCCCGGCCCGAACAGCGCCTTCATGGCGTAGGCCAGGGTCCCCTTCAGGTGGTGCATGCCGATCCCCTTGCCGACGATCATGCCCTCCACCTGGTGGAACATCGGGCTGTGGGTGGGATCGATCTCGTCCTTGCGGTAGACCCGGCCGGGGGCCAGGAAGCGGATCCCGCCGGCCCGCTCCAGTTCGCTGACCCCGTCCGGCCCCCGCTGGCCGATCCGCCGGAGCACCCGCACCTGCACCGGGCTGGTATGGGTACGCAGCAGCAGCCCCTCCTCGCCCTTCAGGTAGAAGGTATCGGCGCTGCCCCGGGCCGGATGGTCCTGGGGGATGTTGAGGCCGTCGAAGTTGTGCGATTCGGTCTCCGCCTCCGGGCCCTCCTCCACGTGGTAGCCCAGGGGCCGGAACACGTCGACCATGCGGTCCATGAGCCGGGTCAGGGGGTGCAGTGCGCCCTGGGGCGGCACCGGCGGCGGCAGCTCCGGATCCCAGGCGTTGGCCAGCGCCGCCAGCCGCTGGCGCGCCTGCTCCAGCTCCGCCTGGCGGGCCTTGAGGGCCTCCTCCCACTGGTTCTTGAGGGCGTTGATGGCCGCCCCCAGCTCGCGCTTGGCCTCCTTGGGCGCGGCCTTGAGCAGTTCCATCAGGCGCGAGGCATGGCTCGCCTCGCGGCCGACGAAGGCCCCCTTGAGCCGCATCAGCGCGTCCAGATCAGAACAGGCGGCCAGCGCCGCCGGGAAATCCCGGTGGGCGTCGGCGACATCGGGTGGAAGCAGGGAGAGTTCCATGGCGTCCTCGTTGATCCTCTCTTCAAATACAGAGAAAGGCCGCGTGAGCGGCCTTTCAGGTCTGTTGCGATGTTGAGAAAGTTTCGCTCAGCCCTTGGCCACGGCCACGAGCTTGGTAAAGGCTTCAGGATTGCGCACGGCCAGGTCCGCGAGGATCTTGCGGTCCAGGTCCACGTTGGCCTTCTTGAGGCCGCCCATGAAACGGGAGTAGGACATGTCGTTCATTTCGCAGGCGGCGCCGATGCGGACGATCCAGAGCCGGCGGAAATCGCGCTTGCGCACCTTGCGGTCGCGGTAGCCGTAGGCCAGGGCCTTCTCGACGGCCTCCTTGGCGCTGCGGTAGAGGCGCGACTTGGCGCCGTAGAAGCCCTTGGCGAACTTGAGCATCCGCTTGCGGCGCTGGACTCGTTTAAAACCACGTTTGACGCGGGTCATGGGTGTTTCCTTTCCTGGTGGCAACCATTGAAGGTTTTCAAGGCCACGTCGGGGGCGGCGTCAGCCGCCGGTGGATGGAGGGATCAGGCGTAAGGCAGCATGGCGCGGACGCGTCCGAGATCGGACTTGTCGACCATCCGGCCCATATCCAACTGGCGCTTACGCTTGCTGGCCTTGCTGGACAGCAGGTGGCGCTGGTGGGAGCAGCCGCGCTTGAAGAGACCGGAGCCGGTCTTCTTGAAGCGCTTCTGGGCGCCCTTGTGGGTCTTGAGCTTGGGCATGACGTACCTCTAGGCTTGGTTTGGTTCCAGAGCTGGCGGAGGCTTCTCGACCTCGGCCTTGGCCTTCTTGACTGGCTCCACCGGACGGGGGATGACGATGGCGTGCATGTCGCGGCCATCGATGCCGGCGGGTTTTTCGATGATGCACTTGTCAGCGATGCGGGTCAGCACGTCTTCGATGATCCGGTAGCCGATGTCCCGGTGGACCACTTCGCGTCCGCGGAACATGACGATCACCTTGACCTTGTCACCCTCCTCGAGGAACCGGAGGATGTGCTTCACCTTGAAATCGAAGTCATGGTCATCGGTGCGAGGCCGGAACTTGACCTCCTTGACCACGATGTTTTTCTGCTTGGCCCGGGCGGCGTGTTCCCGCTTGGCCTCCATGAACTTGTACTTGCCGTAGTCCATGATCCGACAGACAGGGGGGTTGGCGGTGGGGGAAACCTCCACCAGGTCCAGGCCCTTGCTCTCGGCAACCCGGATCGCCTCATGGGGCGTCATGACGCCCAGCTGCGCTCCATCTTCAGCAATGACCCGTACCTCGTTGGCCCGGATGCCATCATTGATTCTTGTTTCGTTAGCTCGAATAAGGTCCTCCTCAACAACGCAAGGAAGGTAAGGTTATCAGCCTATCGCGTAAAGGCCAAGCAAAGATCACCGGGTCCGGCTGCGAATCTCCTGGGAGATCAAGGCGAAGAACGCGTCCAGGGGCTGGACTCCCAGGTCGCCCCGCTGCCGGTGGCGCACCGACACGGTGCCCGCCGCCGCCTCCCGGTCGCCCAGGACCAGCATGTACGGGATCTTCTGCAGCTGGGCATCGCGGATCTTGGCGTTCACCTTCTCGTTGCGCAGGTCCACCTCGACCCGCAGCCCCAGGTCCATGGCCTGGTCGCGGATGGCCAGGGCGTGGGCGTGGGCCCGGTCGGTGATCGGCAGGACGGTCAGCTGCACCGGCGCCAGCCAGGTGGGGAAGGCCCCGGCGCAGTGCTCGATGAGGATTCCCATGAAACGCTCAAGGCTGCCCAGGATCGCCCGGTGCAGCATCACCGGCACCCCTTCGCCGCCGTCGGGCTTCACGTAGATGAGGCCGAACCGGGCGGGCATGGAGTAGTCCACCTGCAGGGTGCCCAGCTGCCAGGGCCGCTTGAGCGCGTCCAGCACCGAGAAGTCGATCTTGGGCCCGTAGAAGGCGCCGTCCCCCGCGTTGATCTGGTAGGGCACGCCGGCTTCCACCAGGGCGCCGGCCAGGGCCCCCTCCGCCTGGTCCCACATCTCGTCGCTGCCCAGCCGCTTTTCCGGCCGGGTGGAGAGCTCCACCTTCATCTCGTCGAAGCCGAAGGTGTGGTAGACGTTCTTGATGAAGGCCAGGAAGGACGCCATCTCCTCCTTCATCTGGTCCGGGGTGCAATAGATGTGGGCATCGTCCTGGCAGAAGGTGCGGACCCGGGTCAGGCCGTGGGTGACCCCCGAGCGCTCGTAGCGGTGCAGCCGGCCGAAGTCCGCGTAGCGGATCGGCAAGTCCCGGTAGCTGTGCCGGCCGTTGCGGTAGATCAGGCAGTGGCTGGGGCAGTTCATGGGCTTGAGGGCGTACTCCCGCTCGTCCACGGTGGTGAAGTACATGTTCTCGACATAGTGGTCGTAGTGGCCGCTGGTCTTCCAGAGGCCCACGTCGATCGCCATGGGGGTGATCACCTCGTCGTAGCCCTGGCGCAGGTACAGGCCGCGCATGTAGTTGACCAGCTCGTTGTAGACCACCGTGCCCTTGGGGTGGAAGAACGGCGAGGCCGGCGCTTCCGGCTGGAAGGAGAACAGGTCCAGTTCCCGGCCCAGCTTGCGATGGTCCCGGGCCCGGGCCTCCTCCAGCCGCTGGAGGTGCTCCTCGAGCTCCTTGGCGGTGAGGAAGGCGGTGCCGTAGACCCGGCAGAGCTGGGCGTTCTTCTCGTCGCCCTTCCAGTAGGCCGCGGCGGTGCTGAGCAGCTTGAAGGCCTTGAGCTTGCCGGTGTCCGGCACGTGCGGGCCGCGGCAGAGGTCGTAGAAGTCGCCCTGGCGGTAGCCGGAGATGATCTCGCCTTCGGGGATGGCCGAGGCCAGCTCCACCTTCATGGCCTCGCCCATGGCCTGGAACCGCTCGATGGCGGCCTCCCGCGGCATCTCCTCCCGGACCACCGGGATGGCCTCGGCGGTGATCTTGCGCATCTCCGCCTCAATCGCCGCCAGGTCCTCGGGGGTGAAGAACTTCTCCACCTGGAAGTCGTAGTAGAAGCCGTCCTCGATCACCGGGCCGATGCCCACCCGCACGTCCGGGAACAGCCGCTGGACGGCCTGGGCCAGGAGGTGGGCGGTGGAGTGGCGGATCAGGTCCAGGGCGGCCGGGTCCTTGGCGGTCACCACCGCCACCGAGGCCTGGTCCGGCAGCGGCGCCTTCAGGTCGCGCACCTTGCCGTCCACCTTGACCGCCAGGGCGGCGTCCAGCAGGCGGGGGCCGATGCTCAGGGCCAGGTCCGCGCCGGTGGACCCGTCCGGCAGTTCACGGACCGAATCATCAGGAAGGCGGATGGAAATGGGCATGGCTACCTCAAGTCAAGTCGAATTCTCATCTTATCCCAGAACGGCCGGTTCCGCCCGGCCCAATCCCGGGGACCCCGGCACAGACGCAGAAAGCCCCCGCATCTCTGCGGGGGCTCTGGTTTTAACGTCGCGGCGACCTACTTTTCCACCTATGTGCAAGGCAGTATCATCGGCCCTCTGGAGCTTAACTGCCGTGTTCGGGATGGGAACGGGTGTGACCTCCAGGGTATAGC
>Ga0316217_10002072_pt1 | contig 24822 bp, 17 predicted proteins | sample 1anoAmetaG_FD_203633 | JGI IMG/M metagenome (GOLD analysis project Ga0316217, IMG submission 203633) | Freshwater microbial communities from Trout Bog Lake, Wisconsin, USA - 1anoA | ecosystem: Environmental > Aquatic > Freshwater > Lake > Hypolimnion/Profundal zone | place: USA: Wisconsin...
GCAAGATTCACAAGTCGCCTCTCACGAATAAGCATGTCGATAGTCAGCATCGTGAAGTTCACTGTGTCGGTCTGGATTTACAGTAACAGATATAAAGGTTCCAATAGGAAGACCCATTCGGCAAGAGGCAAATCAAAAAGAAGATCGGGACCTACCTGGACAAAATAAAATAGCTGAAAATTTGATCTAAGATGTAACCGAGGAAGATTATTGTCTCCTCTTGATCCTGTATTCCTGTATTCCTGTATTCCTGTATGTTAAATATTGGAAATAGGTCAGCTTAAAGTATTGAGAGCTAAGCGATTAAACACTAGCTGATAGCTAGTAGCAGCAACTTCAGAGCAGGGTACAAATAGCCTATAAACCTCAAATAGCCCTGCTCCCTGACTATGGCCGAACTTAATTGCTCATTCTTTATGACTTTATAGTTAGTGTTATCTAGCTGATAACCATTCGAGGCCAATTATATCATTCTATCGTGACCCAACTCTTATAGCTATCCATTCCCATCTGTTCTAGCTATAATTAACCCCACCAATACCACCTATCCAGCTTTAATTATTTATTTGCCATTATGATGCTGCTGGCGATAAAGTATCTGAAGCAGCTGCCAAGAAACTGCTTGTCTGGATAGAAGGATTAGTTATTAGGTAGTTCTGGCTTCAAGCCAATCATGCTCTTAATAGTTGATGTTAATAATTATTAACACATCATCGTTTGAAATAGGGTAGGGTTTGGTTCATCTTCTATGCCCAGCCCTGCCCGTCAGGGAATTTCAATTTCTAAAAAATCACCGACAGCCCCGCCCTCCCCCCTTTCATCCCCTCATTGCTCATGCTGCTACTAACCATCTGGCTATTATTAGCCTGGCTATTATTAGTCTGACTATTACTCATCTGGCTATCGTTGATGTGAGTTTTAGCCATGTCTATATGGGTATTAGGGTGGGTGCTGGTCGGGTGAGTGTTAGTAGGGTGGGTGTTAGTAGGGTGGGTGCTGGGGTGCTTGGGTCTGGCGCTAAAGCTGGTGGTTCGGTTGGGCTAGACATACAAATCGTTCTTGCGGGTGATGTCTTAGCGGGATAGTCCCCTCAGCTTGAGTTTGAGTTTGTTGCGCTAGACTGTCGCCTTGGCCATGGCGACGTAGGTTGTCTCCTTCTGCTGGTAGATGGCCTCGGGCTCGTACTAGTTCAGGTACTTCTGCTTCTGCCTCGACACTGCCAGACTGTTCTTCTTGCGTATTTTGTCCCTGATCTTGAGCATCCTCTGGAACTTGTCGTTGACCCTGTACTCCTGCTTGGGCTTGGCGTGGACTGGCGAGGTGATGCTGAACTCCTTGTAGTCGCAGCAGTAGAGGTTGGCCCTGCGGAAAGAGAGCTGGGGCGGGTCGTTGTCGGATAGCTACTCGGTGTGGGCCTAGCGGTGGCTGCCCATCCGTCTGAACTCTAAGCCGTTGTCGAACTACTTGAGCTTCTCTCTGTAGATCTGGCGGCTGCTTAGCAGGCTGGGCTGGGCATTCTCCCCCAATCCGCCTTAGTTGCTGTACTTCCGATATATCTCCCCTATCTTCTCGTCCACTGACTTCTTGCGCTGCGAGTTACTGCTGTGGGTTTGCAGTCTGCCGTGCCTGCTGGATAGCTGGGTCCTGGACGTGAGTTTGGGGTCCATGTTCCAGGGTTCAATGCAAGTTTCAGGTGCGGTCTGGTGTGGGTTGTGGTCATGAGGGGTGTCCTATGTGTGAAAGTGGGGTTGCTAGTTGTCCTCCTCGGCGATCATACTCCAGCTTATTAATTTATTGTGGTGTAATATCCACACCAAAATATCATCACACTATCCATTACAACCCTGTTTGGGAGATGCTCTACATCAAGAGAAGCAGGTTGGTTTATATCAAGAGAAGGTTGGGTAGTATGGCATCAGGTTGCTGTGGACTATCTGCTCCTAACAATCAGGTAGTAATTATTCTAGACCAGCTAGGTAAGCTAGGTATAGTGTGTGGATCTGGATAGTCTAGTGTGAATGATTGGGTAGAATTCACTAAACTTCAATCACAATAAAAAGGAGTATTGATCAAATTCAGCGGATCATGGCCTGAGCTATAGTGCCCTCGCAGTAGTTGTAGTTGCCAAGGGTTTTGTTGTCGATCATCTCGCGCCCGTTGTAAAACAGTCGGATAACCTTCTAAGCAGGGATTTCTTTGACCGACCGGAGAGCTGCCTTCACGATCTCGATTTCAGTGGAGGCCTTGAGGGTGAGCTTGATGTCATCGTTGGGGAACATGGCCGACCTAATCTTAAGAGTGACCTCGGAGTCCGAGTACTCATAGTTCAGGTTCTTCTCTGCGATGGTTTCGTGAGCGTAGGAGGTGGGCTCGTTGATGCAGAAGATGGGAACCTCGTACTTATTGAAGCGGCTGTCGACGCACATCTGAATGCTGCTGTTGAGCATGGTGACCCGGATGGACTGCAGGACGGCTGCGCCCGTCGATTCTTCGTAGCATGATACGTACGGTTGGGCTACTACACTGCCATTCTTATCGCGTTCCAGCACTAGGGCGACCCATTCACTCGCGTTTCTATCTAGCATACGCCATACCCCAGAACTATTTGCGCTTGGCCTTCAGCTCGTCAGCAGTGGTCAGGCAGTCGTAAGCTGGGGTCTACTTAAGGATCAAATACTCTCTTGTAGCCTTGTCCGACCATAGGCCCCTCCCTTATCTTCTCTAGGTGCTCGTATTTCTTATTGACGTTGAGTGGGTGGTTGAGGTCTGCGACCTGGAGCAGCTGGGTTAGAAGGCAGTACCCTATTGAGGTGGGCGGCCGGGATATTGGGCACGGATGCGTTTTGAGGTGAACTGCAACCCATCTGATAAAATAATGTTATCATCCATTCGCATGCGATTGCGCACCAGCCAACCGAAAAAAGGGAAAGACGTTAAAAGAGTGGGCAGGGGCTGGGTCCAATCCGATCCAGCCCATTCTCTCAGAATGCTCTCCCGTAACACATATAGCGATGATTTAAATTATGATTCTAGATTGAGCACAAGGTGCTTTTAACCTTGAAACTTGATCCAGTTAGATAAACTTGCAAGCTAGATTGCTGCCTCAATATACAAATGCACTATATCCAAAAGTGGAGCTTGGCTTGACCTATTAGTTTAGTCTAGTGGATCCATGGTTCGAAGCTCGCCCAATCATTACTGAGCATTGCTCTCGACCTATAGCCCACTATTTCAAAAGGTCTGCTCTAAGCCCACTATCTCAATAGATCTGCTCTAAACTTGGTCATGGGTAGCAAGTTATTCTGTGGGATGTGGGATTGCAAGTATTGCCAAGCGAATATGGAACCCGTGGCGGTGGCTTGTAATTCTGTAATTTGGGCACATAATTTGAGTAAAGAACCATGCAACACATTCTCCACTAAAGCTCTGTGCCTTCAACAATATACCTGTTGATATTATTATAATGTCAACACCTGCAGAATATTGCAAAACCTGTGGCTTCCCCTTTAAGCAAACCGGCGCCTGTCCTATGCCTGGCAAGTCCATCCTTTGGGCCTATCTCAGTGTACTCCCTTATCTCCTACCCCTCCTTGTCTTGCTGGCTTCCCTAGTATTAAGGAGTATGGCCCGTTTTAAGCTTTTTCTGGCTTTGGTTTCTGCCTACATATCAGTTGATAAACTTGTCAAAAATCTGATTAGAAGTACTGAAAATGCTAAATAGTCCCTAGGCCTTTGCATGCGTGCAAGAAAAGCTATGGAATGCCTAGTTCGCACATGGTTGTGATGTCAGTGTTTGTATTTTAGCGCATCTTGGACCCAAACATTCACTTAGGGTAAAAGTTATTTTGGATACTGATGGCCACTGCAGAAGGGTTTGCTAGGACCTAGCTTAATTACCATACATGGCAGCAAGTTCTTGCAGGAATCTCGTATGGCATCCTATTTTTTCTCATATTTGACCAACTATGGGCTTTACTGGTCTAGCCTTGCCTCAATAACAATGCTTCGTAACAACCTACCTAGCTGTATTCTTTGGGGCATTGATATTTAGCAGAAACCTCATTATTCAGATTATTTAGTGACATTAATAGCTGATGCCTATTGAGTAAGTTTAATAATTTTCTATAATTTGTATGCAAAATTTGAAATCCCCGAGCAAAAGCAGTCCGCCGTAATCGCTTTGGGCACTAATAAACAAGCACAGTGATATAGCTACGTATTTCAAAAGTAGCACTCAGTAGGCCCATTTCGAATAACTAGCTGTGGAATTGCTGAGATAAGCCATAAATCACAGAAAGGCTAACCAAAAGCACTACAATGTTGCCTACGTTAAACATAATCGCTTTCTCAGTCCTTCCCAAAAACAAAATGTAGCTCCCAAAATCACAGAAGTCATTCCGCTCACTCAATAAGCCATCAAAATCTACGGAAAGCCCAAAGTTAAATTAGATGATCAGTACTTCACTGTAATTGAGGAAGCCCAAAATTTCTATTCAAACAAAAATATCTAGGGTGAGTAGAGGACATAATCGCAAAGAAACCTTGATAAGCATCTCCCCCAGAGGGACATCAATTCCTAAAAAGCAAAAACCACCAATTAAATCGATAATGCAGAGGTTCAAGATGCCAAATAGAATGATCTGTAGATTGAAGAATCAAGATATCTCAGTCCCAGCAGTGCGCACCAAATAGTGTATCCCAAACAATCCAAGAAAGAATTGGCTGCTACGAAGGAGGAGCATTTGAAAAGAAAGATATAACACTAACACAAAAGAAAGCCTGAATCAGAGAAAGAAGAGAAAAAACCAGAAAAGATAGATTTGAAAATCGAAAGCAACTTCAAGACCACAATGAAGGGGAAAGCTCCTAAAATGTTGGAAGTTAACAGTCCAAAAAATGTTGGTCGAATCTAAAAATACGATGATGTCTAGAGCAGAATAAAGTTCTTAATAGACAGGGACAAAAAGAACAAAAAACTGGAGAATAAGCTAGAATAACAAAACAAGAAGATCGAAAAACTATAAGAAAGGCAGGAAAGGCTCCTTTTGCGGCAGTATGAGCAAAGTAAGGAGTTATAGAAGCAGGTGGTCAGGCCCAAAACTCAAGACCTACTTTGCTGCTGTTCGTCCGATGAGGAGATATAAAGCAAACTCATTGAAATGAAACAAATTCAAAATTACAAATCACACAAGGTGCTCTCAAACCTCCAATCCAAGATTTCTCCAATCAAATCCTACAAGATTAGTAGCAACCCGGTCTACCCCATGACAAGTTCTGAAAGTTCTTTAAGTTCAAACTAAGAAATTGTTATTACTGGTGCCCATTGACTGTTAAATATACTGATTATATTCTTATTTATCGAATTAACCAAATGAACAACGAATCGTCGTCCATCTGCAACCTCAATCTCGAAGAGTCAGACTTGAAAAAACTTTAAGAACTTGACCCTTTCCAGACCGATGGCTACCAAACTCACGGAAAAGTGAATTTGCCCGTGAGGATCGTTTACACAAACTAAAAAGGAAAGGAAACCTCGGATAAGCAGGTACTGACTCTTCAGATTCTGACTAGATGGCTTAAGCCGGCTCCAACCAAAGGAAAGTAGTCCAAAACATAGCCTTTGCTTGATTCAGTCAGAGTCTGCTTATTTTCCGAAGAAGATATTTTCCTCAGCATGATTAGCAAGTATATCGATGCCTATTTAGTATGAGTAATAGCACCTTTGAAGCTCTGAAAACGAAGAACTAGCTCAATTTGCATTTTAAAGATTTCCCTAACAGCCTTTTGGGAATGTTAAGAAATTGTACAGAAAACGGAGGATAAGGCAAGAACCAAGCTGAGTTAAGGCTAACTTACTAAGGAACTGGAAAGATGGTGCTTTTGCAGCAAACGGAATACAAAGTAATTGAGCTGATTGAGTTGTACTTTTCAGGCAGTAGTATCGAAAAAGCTCATCAATCAATCATCTATCGCTATAACTTCAACAAAACGAAGCTTTCGATGATTTAAAATTCAATAGACTCAATCTATAGATTGCTGGCTGTGAAAAATGCTCCTCTTTTAGCCTACATTCAGAAGACAGTTGGTGATTCTTTTTGATATTTGTCGAATTTAAAGCAATTTAAGCGAAATCAACCATAATTTCGTATTCATGCGAAAAAATACACAAATGAAGGTTTAGGAAAAGATTTGAAAGGATTGTTATGAATAGAGCAAAGTCAGAATCATTTTGAACATTATATCAATATTCTTCTTATTACTAATGTCGTTTTCTACGTTGAGTTCTTAGTTTTCTTGAAACTTTTTCAACATAACTGTCGATTTTGGCCCCGAAATATTCTTTAACTTGGGGGATTATCAAGGCTAAAGCTTTCTTTCTTTTTGCGTCATTAACTATACAGTTGACTATTTTTTGAACCTACTCACCCAAACCTTTCTCATCTATTTCATTTGACTATACCTATGCTACAATATGCAATCTATGGATCTGAGTGCTAATCAAAACCATTATATGGTCTGCAAGTTAATCCGAAGACAAATTTTGCGCTTAGAGCTTCTTCAATTCATTGAAGCCCTAAGCATAAAGCTAGTTCATTCTAGCCTTCACTTCCTCTCCAATTTCCTTAAATTACTTTTATTTTTCCTATAAAGAGCCTAGAGTTGGTATGTCTCTTAGCTTCTTTTATTTTTTAAGCTCAATCAGCATTTTCTTCAGTTTATAGAAATACTTAGACCTTATGAGTTCGGTTGAGACAAAGCTGTAGTTTTTTATCGCTTTTTCAAAGATTGGCTACAACGCTAAAGCCTCTTGGTTATAGAGAAAAGTGAATTATTTCTAGGGTTTATTTTAGGGTTTATTTTCCTTGCTAATTTATTGTTTATTCTTCGGTTCATCTTCCTTTTCATTACTTTTCTCTTAGAAATTATCTTAGAGACTCAAGAGTTCGAGAAGTAACTAAGAATATTCTTAAGCCAATGAAAATTTTTGTTTTTCTATTTCTTAGATTTTGGAGTCTCTCTTTTCTTTTTGCTATAAAGTTTCATTTGGATTAGCTTAGTTTTAAATCTTCTTCTATTCTTCATTTAAAGATTTGAGATAATGACTAATCTTGGTCAAAGAAAGTTTCATGCACTCTTTACTTTTGTTGAAGCATTCCTGCCGTTTTGCTGGCAAGACCAATTTAGACAAATAGACGAGATTATAATTCGCAAAAGTCCGCAATAACGTTATCTCATTGGTAGCTGCATCTTTAGGCTACATCTTTTTAATAAGATCAAAGCATGTCAGAAACGAATCACTAATCTACTTAGCTATTATTTTTTTGGTTTTGTTGTCTTTCCCTTATATGTGTATATCAAGATGTTTCATACTTGCTACAATGCGGAAGAAGTAGGCATTGAAATGAAGATTAACATGCTTTTTAAGCTGGATTTTAAACTTCTAGTGTTAAATTACCCTAGGCGGCAGCTATCCCCTAAAGATCCTAGTTAGTATTGTTGATATTGCTTCTTACCTAACCTTATCGCTCAACGTCGCAATATCAAGCATTATTTTATCGAGATCATTCTACATATCATTAGCTTGAATGCGCTCAAAGACTTTATGCCTTTGAGCATTAGAAAAGGACATAAAATTGGTAGATACCAAGTTGCAAGGCCTTGGAAAAGCCGGGAAGAATGTTATTAGGGGTTTGGCATAATGAAGTAATCGAGCTATTCTGAACATGCTTAGGAATGTTGAACTATAATTAATCTTAATTAAATAATAAAGTATTTTCACTTCTTTAATACAAGGTTATATTCTCCTGTGGGGATTCTTGTTATCTATTAATAGAAGGTTAATAAGAATAGATCTAAGTTCAAGGGAAAGTAACAAATAAAGGTTTGCAAATCATTGTTTTGAGGTCCATTTATCCAAGCCGTCAGAAACGGTTTAAATTTGGGTTATTTTGCCACCTTTTCCTCCGTTTCCGAAAACGTTAACTTCTTAGCCTGCTCCTCTGCTGAGTTTATGATTGAGAAAGGCATTATAGCTCTTTAAGTAATTCTCGCAAAGCTACTAGCTTAGAAGAGGTCTGTAAGAAATGTTAAATTCCTTGAAAAATTGAGAAAGAGACGTTTTTATCCATTAGTGCTTGGTATACTGTAACTTAAATAATTTCATCAAAAGATTTTGAAGAAATTTGTAAAAAGATTCATTGCCAATCAATGAGTCATTTTGACTGAGCTTATTCTAAAAGTATTAAAAATACTTCTTTTTGAACTAAATTAAGGTTTTGTTAAAGGTAAATGAGTCATCTGTGAACATTTTGCAATATAAAATCTGTAATTCGCAGATTGAAGCATTTTTTCTTAAAACAATTGAATTTTCTTTCTCTTCTTGTAGCTCTTTTTCCTACTTTTTTGTCAATTCCTAAGTCTTTATTTAGCTATTTTGTTCTTTCACTAATTTAAGGAGGCATTTTTAAAGAAGAATGAAAATTTCTAAAAATTGTTAGGTTATTAGGTTTATCTAACTAAAATTTCCAATAGCTTTTTCTTAGGTTTCAAGGAGCTTTAACAGCAAAGTATTCCAATCTGAAGGAGTGTTAATCTAGCTATTATTGACAAAGCCTGGATCCTATAAGCACTTCCTCAAAAGACTCAAAGGCTTTAGTAACTTTGATGCATTGGAAGTTACTTATAGATTCTTTACAATTTTAGACAAAATCTATACATGAGTTAGATTTTTGTTTTCTTATTTAATCTTTTTTTCGGGGGCTTTCTCTTACTTTTGCTAAATTGGCTGGCGTTTGAATCCCCCAATAGCTTTGTCAAGCAGCTTTTAAGAAGCCGTTCGTGATTAGTCAAGTCCCATGAGTTTTTTGTAGTCATTATGATAGTATTTTTGGTTGTTTGCCATCCTCTTTTAAACTATAATATAATCGACTTAACTTTAACCGAAGATAATGCGCAAGAAAAAGGAGATTCCGATTTCTACGTTTTTCAAAGAGTAGATGAAGATAAATTCAAAATCTATAGATCTCTAAAACAAGGGTATTACAGTGATTGATGAAATTTCTCCTTTCCTATCAAGTGAAATTGAAACTCTAAACCTCAAAAATAATAAGCTAACTTCTCTCAAAGGTATTGAGCAACTATCTTTCCTCAAAGAACTGGATATATCAACGAATAAAATCGTAAGCTGTCGTGAGTTGCAGCGAGTGAAAGCTCTTCCCAATTTAAAAAAGATATTTTTCAGCAACAACCCTTTCCTAAGCGAACCCATTGATTAAGATCTTTTAGATGTTATACTCCAAAAATAAACTGACCTAGATCTCTTATCTTTTGAACTTATCAAGGAAGTAGAGAATGAAGAAATCAAAATCATTTTTTTGAAGAACTATCTCAGCAAAATCAAACTACACTAATAACTCAAAGCCAACTAGATGGTAGCTGAAAACAACAATAAACTAAAGACTGATGAGTTAGTCGACAAAATCGTTCCTCAATTTTACTCGATAATTGAAAACCCTAAGTTGGCCAATTCCATAAAAAGGTAGGCACTTGATATCAAAAAGAAAAGTAATCAAACATTTTAAGGGGCCTTAGCTGTGACAAAGACTTTGAAGTAAAAAACAATTGATTAGCTAATTGCCAATATAGTGCAAATTTTACACTAAACTAGCAGCTTTACCAATGAGAGAAATTTTACTCTTGAAGTAAACTTAAATAATAGTACAATCAGTTTCAGTCCTGAGAGAAGCAAAGGCTTTAAAAATAGTATGAGAATAGAAGAATAAGCTTAGTTCAGTCCAGTCAAATATATTGACTTTAGCAAAGATGATAACACTTTAGAAGACATCGGACTGCCCAGTATTAAAGCATACTTTAGCAAAGGGAAGCAAGGAATCTCCAAAATACCCGAAAAAGTCATTGCGTAGTAAAGATAGAGAAGCCAAGATAATCAGGACACAGTGCGGAAAAACAAAATCTAGTACTTCAAACAGAATCCCAGCAATAAAATTGAAGAATAACTTCGAGGAGCTCATTAGAAGAAAGTAAAGATAGAAAGAAACATGGAAGCTAAGGAGCTGGCAGAACGCCAGAGAGAAAGATAGAGATAAATGAAAGAGACAAAAAGTAATTTCCTAAAACCAGCAAGTCAGCCAATAAAGAATACAGAAAACTATATCAAAGTTGTTTAGAGCCACATTGGAGACAGAGAAGAAAACCCAATCAGAATCTCGAAGACTTCATCAAACTTGGTCTTTTCTAAGAGTGAAACTATGAGAACCCCAAATTAAGGGCAATAGTCAACAATTAGCTGGAAGAACGTTATTCATTCAGCAGATCAGTTAACAATTGAAAATTTGGAAATAATTTACTTTAAAAATCTATTAAGGATACACCCTATGTTCAACTTGCTTCATTCACCAGTTTAATCTCTGAAGAACGAATAAAAGGATACCATTTTATAGGCTCTGAAGGTCAGCCACAAGTAGAACTTCATTTAGCTCCTTAAAGAAAAGATAATGAATCAAAGCCTAAATCGATAAATTGAGGAGCTGAGAATGATTGCCGAATAAAGAATAGAGGAGACAAAACTTTTGAATAAAGATACTTATCAAGAGAATGTGCGTCTGAAGGAAGAATTTGGCTGGGTAGATAGTCGCAATAAGACTTTACAACAAGATTATAGCAAGCTTTACGCTAGGTTTAAAGAACTATAAGCTTCTTAGAAAAACAAAACTCTGGCCATAGGAGTTATGGAAACAAGCTACAAAAAAATCAAAGAAACCTACATTCAAAAAACTTAGGAACTGCAAAAATTTCTATCAGAAGATTAAAAAGAAGAAATCATTATCAAAAAAAGATAATAACGTTCCAGATTAATCTACTTTAATTTGCTTCTAAAAAAGGCTGAAATTTGGAAAACAATCTTTTCCAAATCAATAAAAAAGCAACAAACTTTCAACGAAGAGCTCAAAATTTTGGGATTTTAAGCTTTTAGAACGAATTTTATCTTAAATAATTCCATAAAGCATTACATTAAAACAAAAAACTACTTAATTATGAAATAAAACTTTTCAAATTGGTTACTTTGTAATAGTTTAGAAAGAAGATAGGCTAAGCTAAAGAATAAAAAAAGTTCTTTTCAAATGAAAGAATTTGTGCAATTACTAAGAAAAAACTAAGCTCTAACTAAAATGAAGAAATTAAAGAACATTTGGGCTCTTAGATTTTATAAGTAGCAAAAATATAAAAAAAGCTTGAAAATGTGGCAAGTTCAGTTCAAATAAAGTCAATAACGTTGGAGAAAAGCTTAGGAGCACCAGACTCTATTAAGTTTGAATGCTTACTTTAATGCTATCAAGCAACTTATGCAGCAACGGAAAAGCAGTATCTAAAAAATATACTTTCGGCATAGCAATAGAAAGTTTAAACAGTAATTTAAGAAGCTTATATATCTAATGGGTAAAGATGTGATTGTGAATAGCTAAAAAGACAATCAAGTAAGACTCTTTTATGAAAGAAGTTGCAGAATAAAAAACTATCATCATTTCAAAAATTATACTAAAGATTTGAAAAGTTTTAGGACGAAAGTTATTAAGGCAAAAATTTAATTGTTAAGAAAACATTGGAATAGTTTTAGGAGAAGTTTTAAGCTTAAATTGAAAAGAATGGGCAAATTTTCGAATTATTGTCGCTTTCTTTCTAGACAAATAATGAAAAAGACTTTAAATAGAGAAAAGGCATCTTTTGATTATAGTGATAGACTTTTACGAAAACAAAAAAAGACATTTGTATAGTTTTTGCAGTAAAATAGAAGAAAAGAGCAAGCAATCAGAGACAGTTGGCTGAAAATCGTAAAATAAAAGCAAAATAAGCTAGTTTTGCTCAAGCTGAGGTTTCTTAAAAAGCTGTAAATCGCAAGGCTGTATGGCCGAGATTTCGTAAAACACAGATTGATTGAAGAAATGGGAGTCCAAATGAATATGAATGACAACCAAACTTTAGAAATAATACATTAGGAGCAGAGCATAATCCAGAAGTGCGAATAGCAGATAATTTTCCTGAAAAAGCAAATCCAAATGCAGTCAGGCCGTTAAATGATGCTACTTACTGAAAAAGATGAGCTAATGTTAAGCGTAAATGAAAGCTATGAGATAATCGTGGAGCTGAGGAAATAAATTGAGCTTTTGAAATAGTAACACAAGATAAAGGACGAGCAATATAAGAGCATAGTAAGGAAGTACAATTAGATAGTCAAGGCTTTGCAAAATCATGGCAGAATGCCTTCTCCTATCAATGGGGCCAAGCCTGACTGAACTATGATACTTTCCAGTTTTGTTCTTTTACCAATATCTTTGCCTTAGTCAAGTTACTTCAGTTTATCTCAAGATAAAGTGAGTTGGTAAACGATTTTAAATCGATTGCTGAAACACTCTGTGACAATCATTGTATGTTTTCTGCTAATCTATGAAACTTGTAACTCGTTTACTTAAAGATTATAGCTAATTAATAAAAACTAGTGATTAGGGATGCAACAATTAAGATCTTTATATAATTATTTGTGATAATTATGCTCAGCAAGTACTTTGCTAGAGCCTTTCCACTTACTACTAGGCCTTCTTACACTTTCGCCAAGTTCGATCGCTCCAAAGTGCACGTCAATGGTAACTCAACTTTGATTTAGTTGGTACAATTGGTCATATTGATCACGGAAAGACTACCCTAACATCTGCCATAACCAAGTATCTAGCTACAAAACAAAAAGCCAAGTACATCGAGTACGCCAAAATTGACAAAGCTCCTGAAGAAAAAGCAAGAGGTATCACCATCAATACTGCAACTCTCTAATATTAAACTGATGCCAGACACTATGCCCATGTTGACTGCCCTGGACACATCGACTACGTCAAGAACATGATAACAGGTGCGGCAAAGATGGACGCTGGTATTTTGGTGGTTTCAGCCGTGGATGGTCCCATGCCCCAGACCAAAGAGCATGTGCTTCTGTGCAGACAAATCGGAGTGAATAACATTTTGATCTTCATGAACAAGATGGACATGATCAAGTAAACCGATGTTGTCGACCTCATCGAACTTTAGCTCAAAGATTTGCTCAAGAAGCACGATTATGATCCCGAAAAGTCTGCCTTTATTAGAGGATCTGCTATTAGCTACATTCAGGATACTAATCCCGAAATCGGAGAGAAAAGTATTGAAGCTTTGCTCCATGCCATGGATACAAAAATTTAGATCTCAGGCCGAGCTATTGACAAACCTTTCTACATGTCAGTAGAAAGCACCTACAGTGCATCCGGAAGAGGCGCAGTCGCTTGTGGTACTGTAGAACAAGGAAGAGTCAAAATTGGAGACCCCATTGAATTCTACGGATATAACAAAAACTTCAAATCCTAGGTAATTGGTATCGAAACCTTCAACAAAACTTTAGACTATGGAGAGGCTGGAGACAATGTTGGAGTTTTGGTTAGAGGAGTAACTCGAGAACAAATCAACCGAGGGCTCGTTATTGCGAAACCTGGCAGTCTGACCTGTAACTCAGTAATAGAGGCCAATATCTATGTCCTCAAAACTGAAGAAGGAGGTAGAATCAATCCTTTTAGTTCAGGGTACCGTCCACAGGTATTTAAACCTATACTCAGCTTTACTTCAAGACCGCAGATACTGCTGCGGAAATCTGTCTTCCCGAGGGCCTTAAAATAGCTAAACCTGGAGATAACTTAACTATCAAAGCGAAGTTGAATTTCCCTATTACAATTGATAAAGGTTCCAGGTTTGCCCTGAGAGAGGGAGGAAAGACAATAGCTGCAGGTATAGTCACACAAATCTTACCTGAGACTACTGTTCTAGATTTCGGAAAGCCCAAAAAAGTCAAATAAACCCCAGCCCCTGCACAAACTGAAGCTAAGACAGCTGACCCTAAAGCTACAGGAACCAAAGCACCTCCCAAAGATGCAAAAAGCTCAACTAAGCCAGCAACTTCTCCTACATCAAAATCTCCACCTGCTACTGGAAAGACTCCGCCTCCTCCAGCTGGAAAAGCACCACCTCCGTCAGCTGCAAAAACTACCCCTCCTCCTACTGGAAAAACTCCTCCACCCCCTGCCGCAAAGGCTCCTTCGTCAGCTGGAAAGACACCGCCAACTCCTACTGCTGGAAAAACGCCTCCACCACCTCCAACAAAGACTCCACCACCTCCTCCAGCTGCTAAGACTCCTCCAGCTGGCAAGACTCCTCCACCAGCCCCCAAAAGTCCTCCGAAAGCACCAACCGCTCCAGCTGGAAAAACTCCACCCAAAAAATGATGTTGCTGAATCTATTACACTCTTTATGCATTAAGCGTCAGCGTCAGTTAAGCAGTTTTTCCGAATCCAAAAAAGCAATTTCCTCTGGATTTGAGTCATGATGTGGTGTTAGCAGGGTTATTCGTGAAGTTAAAAGAAAAGATAAATAAATAAGTGTAAAACTAGATTAGTATGCAAATCATATAAAGGAGCAGAGGAGAACAAAAAAGATGGCGTTTCTGGGCAGATTATAGCTGAAGTTGTTGAAATCTCCAAAAGAATCCACAAAAATGGCCAAATCGATAGGCAAAAACACGTTGTAAGCCAGTTTGTCCGAGACCAAGTATCTATTAACCAAGAAAGGAAGCAAAACGATGAGGCCTATCCCAATCAAGAATTTGTATTGAGTGGTCAGATTTTAACGTTTATAGACGAAAAGAATCAAAGCAATCAAGGCTATATTGACAGCTGTCATGAAAACTATCCAGACCACCTTGATCAGCCATAACTTTTGTAAGATGAACCAAACCAGCCCAACAATGGAAGTTAAAGCTCCCCATAGAAATCGTGGAATAAGCCATAAAATGGAAAATATCGAACCTATGAGACTTTGTGACTCTTCTTCTTTTAGAGAGTCAACCACTTGGTCAGTTTGATTGAATGTTTATGTTTGAGTTTGAGGCAACTAATCGATTTCTTACGTAAAGTATAGACTATAAAGACCATATAGTATGAGGCCGATCACTATGAACTTACATAGTTTCATTTATGATCTTGTTCTCCGAATGACTCTGGCCATTAATATAGCTATTAATAAGAAAAGTCACTTAATAAGAGAGTAAATCAAACTTATGAAATGGTGTTATGCTTGGATATTTTCATAATGAGATAGATTTAGATTAAAAGAGTGAGAGGGAATGAATAACTTTAATCTTGCTAAAAATGTATTTATAAGTAGTGGAAGCATCAAAATAAGTTATCTCAACGGAAAATGCTTTCCTAGTATTGAGAATCTCTCCTGAAACCCAACTCCATTTCCGGCAGGATCCGCATTTCAATTTGACTGTCTTCGACTAAATAACCTAAATATTACAAAAGTGGTACTCTTCTTTCTAGGCAATGCCTTCAGAAAAGCGAGAGTACTTCGAAGTTTCTTTTTTCATAATCAAAGGGTGAGGTGGTAAGTTTTAGTCCTATTCCAGAATTTGGAGCCCTTCAAGTATACCCTAGACCTAAAGTTCTTGGACATGTTCATTACCATAAAGTGTTTGGTTTTTTGTTAGTTCCTCTTTTTCATCTTTCATCTGGCAAGTTTCGTCTATGCTACTTGACTATTTTTTGACATTTTCATTAGAATTGCCCCTAGTTCTGATTCTCTGCACTTAAATAGCGGAACCTGCGGTATCTGCTGAGTTCCTTCTCATCTTTTTGTTCTGATTGTTCTGATTATTGCGGTTTATCTACTCATCACTGAGATCTTCGGAGTTGCCCATATCTGAGGAATTTAAGATAGAATTGCTTTACTCTTCGTTCTAAGAGTGGCACTTTTTGTTTTTCATTTAATAGCGATGTGGGGTCAGAAAGTCTTGCTAGTAACCTGACCCTCTTCTCTCCTTTTTTGATTTTCTTTTGTAGCTTGCTCCAAATTAGGAGATCTTTTCAACTAGACTTTTGGCCATGTCAACATTTACGACCTAATCTTAGAAATCTTCATCTTCTCCATCGTAAGAGAAATCCAAAAGTATATTCTTGAGTTCTAGGTGAGTTGAAAGGTACCATTGGAAAAGCAGACAAACTATTTTTCGAAGGCCGGGTTCAGTTTGAACCTTTCTTCAGAAACCTATACTATCCTGTATAGTATATTAGGTTTTATTTCCTTATACTACTTGCGAAACTCATCTTGGATAACTTTGTTTATCTTTCTCAAAGACTTCCGCAAACGAGAATAAAAGTGGTTCTTCACTGAATTGTCCGACCTATGTTAGATATCCTTTACTTTCCTCCCAGTTTAGAACCTATTATCGCCCATTTGTTTCCTAACTCATTATGCAGCTAGAACATTTTCTGCTCCTCTTCGTAGGGCCATTCCTCCTTAGGATGAGATGGGTCGATAAAAGTGGTATACCTAAGTCATGGAAATTGTACCTTTCTTTGCATTGTTTGCCATTGCGTCCCTTGAGTCCGAATTCTTCCTGGAGCCGTCTTGCGATGTAGCTCCATTTGGTTACCTTAGTCGCCTAAAAAACAATTCTGAGGGCGCGATCTTCCTCCTCAGTCCAAGGCCGTTTTTCTGCCATTATTACGCTGATTCCAAACTAAATTATAAAGAAGCCTTAATTTTACTTCACACTTCTCTCAATAGGGGGTATACTCACAAAACAAACCAATTCGCGGCTGATTCTTAGTAAGGTGGCAAGAAGAGGTTGATAGTGCTTGTCAAATATGCGAGATGGGGAAAAGGTCTTGAAGATAATAAGAAATAGAAATTCGCAAGCAAATAAATAATACATTGGTTATTGCAAAGTATTTGAAGAGAAGAAATTCTAAATTAACTGATTATGACTAGTCATAAATAACGATTCAGTTATTTTTTGATGAAACCATTAATTTATAACAAAACAACACGACACCAAAGTCCGGTTTCAGAGCCTCCATACCACTAAATAACTATCACAGTCAGCCACATTCTCAGCAGGAAGCGGATTTTCAGATCATCTGCTTACAAATAGAGATGTGGGATTGCAACGGCAATTTTAATCCAATACTAGTAAAATCAATTTATTTATCATCAACGGAGCTTATAGGAATTGTAAGAGTAATTAGAACGGCCTTTGCTTGAGGCAGACACTCCAGAATTGTAACTTTTTTTGCTGCTATTGAAAGAGTTGTAAGAACGAACACTTCCAGCCGAGGAATACGGTCCTTTACGCCCACCTTTTCGAAGCACTTCTTTCTATGAATTAAGTTTTTTGGCCTTCAGCTCCAACTCTTTGACATTTACTTTGCTCGTTTAAAGTTCCTTTTTCAACTTTTAGATTTCAGCATTGTTTTTCTTAGTGTTGTTTCTTACTTGATTGAGCTCTTTTTCAATTTCCTAGCCTTTTTTCCTGGCAAGGACCTACTTTTCAGAGGTCAGCAATCCACAGATCTTTTTGTGGAGGTGGGTCAGTTCCTTTTTAAGGGAGTTTTGTTTTTATTCTTGGTCAGCTACGTTATTCTTCCAATCTACAAGCTATAAGTTTGCGGTTTCGATATTTTCCTTAAGAAGCTTGGTTCTTTCAATGGCAGCCTCTATTTCTATGTTTGCCTTTTTCTTTTCCACTTGTTCCTAAAGACGAACTAACTTGGCTTTCAAAATTTAATTTTAAGATTTAAACTGATCGATTTCTTTGAGTTTTGATTGGTTTTTACTGTTCTTCTTGCTTTAGTAGTTGATTGAGAAAGAATTATCTGTCTTGGCGGTGTCATTGAGTGCCGCTGTCCTTGCGGATTACAGCTAAACTCTCAACTGCGCATAAATTTACTTGAGTTACGCAACTGTATACTCTTTGTTGACTGAAGTAAGAGACAGTGGAAAATGGTATTTCTGGTCATTCGTCATGTAGGTGAGAATGGCGTACCTTTTGTTCGACTTTGAAACCTGCTTTGAGGTGTTTGCTGAGGATGACTTGCTTTTTAAATTTTGCAGATCTTGTGATGAAAGTACGTCAACGTAGCAATTCACATCTTTTTGCTCAAAGGCTCTCACTAATAAGCTCCAAAAGTCCTCAAAGGCTAAATTATGCCCAGTTTTGGTAGTGATTTACATTATGGCTTCTGGTGAAAAGTTGCCTTCCCACTAAGTGAGGCCGTATTTTTCGATAAGTTTGATTCGGAGCTAACCGTCGATGGTAAGGGTGACAGTGTAGTCGGTTTTAATGTTGGAGTGGTTGAATGTTTTCTATAAATTCATTTTATAATGCCAAAGTTATTTAAAGTCAAATTTGGAGAAAAAAGATAATGGTCTGATATGTCTCATAAAAAAGAATAAACAAAGGTTCTACTAAACCATCACATAATCTTCTACCGCTCAGTATTGCAGCTAAGTTAACAAAAGTACTTTTTCAGTAACTGTATTCAAGCATCCTGTAGTGGATGTTATTCCAAGGCAGCTTGGAGCATTTGTTTGAACAACTGCTTAAATTAGCATTTTTAAGCTAACTTATAAAATCTTAATATATCTAAAAAAACAACTAGAAATAATGAGCTACTATTCTCAAGATTAGTTGGGCTGTAAGTCCCCAATAGGAATTGTAGAAGTCATTTCGATCGTGGCTGTCTTCTGTGTGAGCGGAATCGTGTGGGCAATTCGAAACGTTCGCAAAGTCACCAAAATCAACTTACGCCTATAATTGGACATTGACCTCGACGATCATGAAAGCATGTCTTACGATAGTGTCACCCCTTCGCAAAAAAAGCTGCTTTTGGAACTAGGCTCCAAAATATCTGAAGTACCCATTAAATGAGTTAGGGCTCGAAATAGTTTCTCAAGCAAGAGTATCTTATTTGCCTCATTTTTGTGGCAATTATGTACTTTGTCATAGCTTTCCTTACGCCTCAAGCTTTCTATACTGCCAACGCCTTTTTATTAGGAGCCATAATTTCAATAATTTCGGGGTCAATCGGCATGGCAATCGCAACTTCTGCAAACTATAGAACCACTTTCGCCGCAAAAAAGAGCCTTTCTTTGGCTTTTAAAACTGCTTATAGAGCCGGAGTCGCCATGGGATTCGCTCTTGTTTCATTAGGCCTCTTATGTACTTATCTTTTAATAAAGCTCTAATGATACTTATCATTGCCTACAAATCTTTGCTTGGGCTCGAAGACCAATCACCAGAAAGGTAATACTTTGGCCCTCTTTTTGAAGCCATTGCAGGGTATGGACTTGGAGGGTCATTTGTGGCTCTTTTTGGAAGAGTAGGGGGTGGAATCTACACCAAAGCAGCTGACGTTGGAGCAGATTTAGTTGGTAAAGTGGAACAAGGCCTCCCTGAAGATAGTCCCAAAAATCCTGCTACTATTGCTGACAACGTCGGTGATAACGTAGGAGATGTGGCAGGAATGAGTGCTGATTTGTTTGGTTCCTTCGCTTAATCAACCTGTGCTGCACTTGTGTTGTCCTCTACTTCTCTGGTAGGTATAGATTCGCAATGCCAGTACCAGATTTCAAACTTCATGTTCCCTCTCACTTTAATAGCCTTTGGCATTTTCGTTTGCATCTTCGTAAGCGCCCTTTCTACTGACTTGATGTAAGTCAACTCTTTGAGCAAAGTCTAAAAAACATTAAAGTACCAACTTATCATTTCTACTTTTTTGTTGCTTGGAGTCATTGCTCTCGTTGCTTATATTTCATACCCAGATCAGTTTAAGCTTCTTGGAAATGGAACTTCTACTGTAAGATATTACCATCCTTACATCTGCGCCATTACTGGTCTTATTTCTGGGTTGCTGATTGCTGCCTTCACAGAGTATGTCACATCTCATTCCTATCGTCCTGTAAGGGAACTCGCCGAAACATGCAGAGCAGGTCCTGCCTCCAACGTTACTCTTGGACTTGCCCTGGGCTATATGAGTACTTCTCTTCCTGTCATCTTTATTGCTTTGACTGCTTACCTATCAAATAAGCTGCTGGGATACTATGGTGTATCAATAGCTGCACTTGGAATGCTTTCTAATTTGCCATTAAGCTTGGCGATCGATGGATATGGGCCGATTAGTGACAATGCTGGAGGTATTGCTGAAATGGCTTAGATGGGCCCATAAGTGAGACAAATTACTGATGGACTGGATGCTGCAGGCAACACTACAGCTGCTATAGGCAAAGGCTTTGCGATTGGTAGTGCTGCTTTAGTTGCTTTGTCACTCTATGGAGGATTTCTGCATAACGCTAATCTTGAAAACAGCAAAAGTATCACCCTTACAAAGCCTGATATCTTTGCAGGTTTGCTTATAGGAGCAATGTTACCTTATTTGTTTTCTGCTTTCACCATAAAGTCAGTTGGAAAAGCAGCCTTTGGAATGGTTGAAGAGGTTCGTAGGCAAATTCGAAACAACCCTGGAATCCTTTAAGGCACAGTGTAGCCAGACTACAAAGCTTGTATCAGGATATCTACAAGATCTTCCTTGAAGGAAATGATTGCACCTGGAATTCTTGTAATTTTTTTGTTATAAAGGTCATCTTCTCACCTTTAGCTCTTGGCTTCATCTTTGGCCCAGTTGTTTTGGCAGGTTTCTTACCAGGAGCAATCGTCAGTGGAGTGCAGATGGCAATTTCAGCTGCCAACACGGGAGGTGCTTGGGATAACGCTAAGAAATACATAGAAAGTGGGGCGATGTTCGACTAGTAAGGAAAAAGAGTATTAAAAGGATCGGAAATCCATAAGGCCGCTGTAGTAGGAGATACTGTAGGTGACCCGTTGAAAGATACATCTGGCCCAGCACTGAACATTTTAGTCAAGTTAATGGCTATCATTTCTTTAATCTTTGCTAGCAAATTTGCAGAACTGCATCCAGAATGATGTAATTATTGTATCTGAAGCACTATTCAGTCATATATAGCTTTGAAGTTCTTTCTTTAAACATGGGATAGCCTTGTGAACTAAGAATTGCTTCTTTTTAAATTAATCTAAGCTGATTTTATGCATTTTATGAGTTATGAGAAACAAAAGGTTATGGCATATCATGGCTGTGTACTGTTACTAGTTTAGTCAACAGCAGGCAGTCTCCTCTTCTGTGGCCTGAAATAAGCTCCAGTCTAAACGGGAATTCTCCTCTCTTGTAATTTTGCTCTAAATAACCCATTTAACTATTCAATTTACTTAGTACGTTAGAAAAGCTAGTGTTAGTAAAAAGCAACTTCTTGCTAAAGCTAGGCAATGCGGTACCTTTAAAAATCATCTACTATCTTCTCCTCCTCTTTCAAAAGTTGGTATTCTCTCTCCAGAGCTTAAAGTTCTTATTCTTGACTGAGGTAATTAGATGATCTGGAGACTTGTGAGTGGCTTACGGATTTTGAGGCGTTGTTTCTGAAGGAAAACTTTTGTTTTTGTGATTGCTAAGGTAAATCGTAGGCGGCTGTGAGATATATATTTTGTTGTTGCTTTTTTTCTTGAGGTATGCAGCACCAATTCATAATTCTTAAAATATATAATCTAAGCTAGAGTTTGAGGAACTTTAAGAACTTTTGAAATGGTATTTGTTTATTTAAGAATATATTTGTTTTATGGAAGATTCTTAAAACAAGCAGGCTACAAATTTCTAAAAGGAGCTCAGAAATATCTCAAACCTTTAGTAACGCATAAACCAAGCCAAAAGGGAGCTCAACCAGCTCTTCAAGATATAAAACCATTAGACCAAGCACATCCAAACCATTTACAAACAGTCCCTACTGACTACAAGGAACAAACTCAACTTTTTTCAAAATCATCAACTTTTGTCACAACACCACGAAAACTTGAGTCAGGACCTAAAAGAAAAACAACAAAAAGCTCAGGAAAACAAAGCCAGAGAAGAAAAAGAACTTAAAGAAGCTATGGAGTCTTTGAAACAAAGTAGAGAAAAAGAAAGACTCATTATCAGGAATAACAGCCTCCGCTACGATGAGGCCATCAGGAAAAATAGAAAATAAGAGCAAGAGGCTAAGCAGAAGTTAGTAAGAGAGATGAAGAAGGAGAAAGAAAATTATAAACAAAGTCTAAAGGAATCTCGGCTTAAAGAGTAAGCTGTTATTAATATAGGTAAAAACAAAAGTAGGTTTCACTTTTTAACCAAACTTTGGCAAAAATCTAGCGGCAACCTTCTCTCATGAAGGAGTTGGATCGTCTGGATAAACAAAAGTAGATGATCGAAAGTAGGGTAAAAGAGAGGCAGTTGCTGAAGCTAAAGCTAAAAGAAGAAGTGTAAAAGATAAAAAAGTTGGAAACTAACGAGATAGCTCAGATAATAACAGAGAGAGAATAAGAAGGTCGAAAAAAATGCCTTTATTAGCTCGATTCATGGAGGCCAGACATTTCCCAGCAAAAGAAGTTGTTGAAATCAGTGGAATCCCTTCAGACTCTACGTCCTTTGATTCAAGAGGGAAAACTTGATATGACATTGCAGTGATTAATGAATAAAAGACCATACTTTAAACTCTTTCATAAATGATTTTTCGCAGTACACTCTACAAGCATTTAGTATTGAATAAAGCTCAAATCTGCTGAAAGTCAAGAAACCTAGTATAATCCCAAAGGATTAGTTATATAAAGTAAATTTATAAAAATTCAGCAAAGGAAATGGAGTTAAATCCACTTCTAATAGAAGAATTACCTGAACATCAAATACTCAGAGAAGATGATCATCAGTTCAGAACTTCCTCTTACTTCCAAATTCAACCTCAGAACTTCGAATTCGATTCCTATGATCATGGGACAAAGGCTCTCAAACAAAAATACAAAATAACTAAGCCTCTCTACAGATACTTCAACAAAAGGAATTTTTTATTTAGTAAATTCGAAGCAGGAATAGCAATTGATTAGGAAAGTTGGTATTCTGTGATTCCTTAACCTGTTTCCCTTTATCTTAGAAAGCGCTTTGAATAAACTGGTATAAAAAAAATATTTTAACCTTTTTCAGGAGTTGGTGGAATTGCCATTCATCTTTGTGAGCATTTTGAGTAATATATAGTTAACGATATCTCAGATGAAAAGCTTTTGATGCTGAAGCATAATATGAGGATTTATGGGAAAAGCGTTAATAAGCTAAAGTTTATCAACAAAGACTTTTTAGAAGTTGAGCCTTTTTCTACAGACGCTCTTATCATATGTCCTCCGTGGGGTGGAATAGGTACTGACCTATATTCATATGCTGACCCAGATGATATAATGAAGCCTAAGTTATCGCATATACTGATTCATGCGAAAAAGTTTAGTGGAGAAATAATGTTGCAAATGCCCAAACATACAAACATTGGCAAACTTATCAGGATTTTTCAAAACGTAGGCTTATGTCCAATATTTACAGTCGAAAAGATACTAACAAACTAAAAGTGCTCCCAACTTTTTTTTTACTTGGGTACAGAGAACTTCACCAGAATCGGAAAAAGTCAATTTTTCACAAAAATTTACAAAGATATGAACATTTAAGAAAAATAAGAAAAGAAGAAGGTAAAGTTAGCTTTAAAGTAAAGCCCAAATTTAGTCCTCAGAAAGGTATACAACTGTATGTATCCAAATAAAAGTATCTTTTTTGATTGATTCAATCTTTTAAATAGCAAATGTTCAACTACAAAGAACATAAATCAATACAAGTTATAATTCTCAAAATATTTTTGGAAAGATGTGACCTCATCGATTTAGAAATTGTTGTTTTCTAAGATTTTGGTTTGCAAGGGAACGTCAGATTCTATCTTTTTAAGCAGCTAGAATATAAAGAACTCACCTAACTTTAGCGGGTTTGTATAAGTTTTGTTAGATTTCCTTTCTTTTCTTGCTTTTTTGATTCTTTTGCACTCAGATCGCTATTATTTTGAAAAATTCGTATTCTTCAAAATTTTCCATTTTATAAAAAGCTCAGGGCATTAGGTTTCTATATGTTAACCAAGGCAAACAACGCATACTTTTCCAATGAGTGCCAAATTTCGTTAATATAGCACACAGTGCTTCATTTTGTGAAACTATTCCTACTGTTAAAAACTGAGTACTTAGATTTCTAGCTCAATCACTATCTCCCAAAAGTCACTCCATTTCAAGCTTTGAATCAAGCAAAGATCAATGCTCTTGCAGCAAACTGAGTAATTTTGTCCAGTCAAGAACTAGTAAATTCCCAAAATCTTTTAAACGTTACTTAGATTCAAGATCTTCTCTTTTTTGTCATTTTTTTAAGTGACTGATGATTTCTCTAAGCAAGAATTCCTTTATGTTATGTAAAACATAGCCATTCCTGAATATGACCTCAAATACCTTATTTGATGTAATAAAGTTTAGTTTGGTCTCTTTCAACAACTTTGGTTGTTTCTATGATGCAAGTATGAGCATCAACAGTGAATCTTTGTAATTTGAGAGAAATCAGTTTTTTAAGCCTATCTTCTTGAGGAAGGTGTTCGGTAAAATGCAAATATTTGGTGAATCCGATTTCTAGCAGCAGCTCTTCCTTCAAATTATAAGGTAGTTTATCTATCATCTCTTGCTGCTCTTCAGATTCCATTTGCAATTAGAGCTCCCAAACAAGCTCAAAATAGCTACTGACCTTGATTCTAACATCTTTTGTCACTTATTTTACGTGCATAAAGTTGTCAAAAGTCAGAATGTCCTCCTGATGATTCCACTTACGCTAGAAGTATATGTAAGAGAGGTCAACTAGCATATCAGCTATGTATGAGGCGAAAACGACGAAGATTAACATAACAATTATCACGTATAGCTAAATAAAATACCAAAATTACTGCTTCCCAAGGATTTCTAGGAAAGGGACCAGGAGCCAAAGTTGAGAGAGTGCCAGCTGCATAAGACTG
>Ga0316217_10002073_pt1 | contig 24810 bp, 42 predicted proteins | sample 1anoAmetaG_FD_203633 | JGI IMG/M metagenome (GOLD analysis project Ga0316217, IMG submission 203633) | Freshwater microbial communities from Trout Bog Lake, Wisconsin, USA - 1anoA | ecosystem: Environmental > Aquatic > Freshwater > Lake > Hypolimnion/Profundal zone | place: USA: Wisconsin...
AGTCAATGTTGATGAAAATGGGTTTACTTCAACGGTTGCGTCAGATTGAGCACCTTGCTTTTTTCTGGAGAATACTTCACTAAGTTTCATTAAGCAACACTCGTATCTTTCCCATGGTCATCGCCCATGTAATCACGGTGAATAGAGCCACCTTGTCTATTGCTGTTGTCATAATCAGCCTGTAGAGAACCTGTAAATTTATTTGCTATAGAACGAAGAGATGTAGCCAATTGAGCGTGCTCGCCTCTATCATCTTTATAGTTGACATCACCAGCAGAGACACGATCATTACCTCTAGAGTCAAGGTGGCAAGCCCAGCTATTTAGCGTAGTGATAAGATTCTTTACATGTAGGTTGCGCATACCGTTACCTATCATTTTATCTGGGCTAAGAATTCCTCTTAATGATTCCAATGCAAGTTCTTGATGCTTCTTACATGGATCGCAGCTAAAACATTCGTCATTTGCGCAGTGTTGTAGGTTATCTTCGTTTATTCTTGGGATTCTCATTGCTTCGTAACCTTGTCGAGGTTGCTTACGTTGCAAAAATTGAGTATCTGTTTCTTTTGTTGGATCATATCTAAGAGAGAAACAATCTGGTGGTGATAGAACTTGTCCTTGGCGATCAATCTGTTGATGAGAAACTAAATTAACAAGCTCAGGCAAAGATTTATTAAAGTGTCTAGAGAATTCTGGAGAATGACTAAAATGATGCAATTCACCATCATAATTATGATCTAACACAGGGTATCCACCGGCACCCATGTCTTTTACTTTTTCTGCGTTCTTCAATAAGTTCTTATAGAGAAAAGACATGTTCCATGAAGACGTGTTCCTAGCAAAAGAAGAAGAAACACTTTCATGCATATCACGGTATTTCTTCTCAAGCTTACCTATTTCATTTTGGCTTGACATTATTTCTTCGCGCCTCTTCTTTTAGCACCGTAAGGTTCGCCAGATGGATTCATGTCATCACATGACCCACTCAAGCATACAAATGCAATGCCTGGATGATATGGATCGATTTCTCTTAGTTTTTCTAATCTTTTACCTGTAATTGATATTTCACGAACAGTTTTAGGTGCCACCGATTGACCACACCTGTCACATTGCACTTGGCGTATGATACCAGGATTTATTGCGCTTGTTATGCTCCAAACGGTTGGATGCCCAGTTGATTTTTTGTCAAGACGTTCTGAAGAGCTACTCAAGCCAACCACTGCTTCACCAGCGGATTGATTTCTTGATCTATTTTCTTCATCTCTAGCATTTTCACTAGAAGGTATCATTTTACTTTGAATATCAGGATTTTTGCTATCTGGTGCTTCCATCTTAGCAATAGGGTCTATAGAACCGTATATATATGGCCTACCAAAGGTGGACTTTTTAGGTACTACTGTTAGTTCCAGGTCTTCTGGTGTATCATTAGCCATAAATGCCCCTATAAGTTACAGTATCTGTAGCGTTTTAAAGCATTTTTTACATTAAAACATAGATTTTTGGGTAGTTTATGCACATACCCAGGTGCGATTCTGTGTCTACGGGACGATCAGATTTCTAGACTGTGTTGACAGTTATTACAACGGTGTCCGCCAAGGTCACGGATAGCATTACCACCAAGAACCTGTAGCTTTTCCAGCTGATTAGAACCTTCAATGCCATCAGCATGCTGGAAGCTAGTGATTAGGTTAACAATGTCGTAGTAAGAGTCATTGGTTAGGCTAGAAGCGGCCTCCATGATGCTACTTTCAAGCTTAGAGTTGATACCATTTTCCTTCGCAAGACGGTGAATCAACTGTTCAGGATTAGTACTCTTGATAGTAGTCATCTTCTTCCAGTTGTTTAAGTAATCAGGAATAGTACTGTCAAGTGCTAGGTTGGTCAAAAGCTTCATGTTTTCAATAATTTCGCTATTGCTTTGTCCAGTTACGCGCACCTTGTCATACTCACTTAGAGCAACCATACCGTTAGAACATACTAGACGCTCCATGTATACACTGACCGTGGGTACTTCACCAAAGAGTGAACTAACGTACACGCCGCCTTGAGTTCTATCCCCTGGTCGTGCATCTACGTATAGTTCTGGTGTGTGAATGAAGGCTTGAAAACCATTTACTAAAGAAAACTTGCTAACGTTATCGGTAGGCTTGAACACAGTACTAATCATCTCTGCAACTTTGTTCTGCATAATCAATGGCTTATTAGAATTATGGATACCAAGCATAATGTTATTGTTAAGAGTAATGTTTACTTCCTTGTTACTCTCTTGCTCAAGGAAGTGATTGATTAGATCTTCACGCATTTTCGGCGGTAGTTTCATAGCTAACTTAGATGGTACACCTAAGTGCTTTGATAGATTATCAAATCCATCTGTTGCAGTTCCTACATCATAACTGTAGCCATTGTGTTTATCTGTGAGCAGTTGCCCACCTGCTTCACTGTATGTAAAATCAGCTAGAACTACTGAATCGTATGAGTTCTTGTACCTCATTGTCTCATCGATCATTTCTTGCACTGTAAACATTATGTCCTCTCTTAAAAATCTTCTTCTAAATCTTCATCAATGTAGTCTATATCATCTTCTGCGCCAGGCAGTGCTGCTGTTGCAGGTTTCTTCTTTTTATCAACAGATTGATACTCTTCAATCCTACGAAACAATGCTTCCTTCATGTCAGCTGGTAGCACTTCACGGATAGCAGTCAAGATCATGTCAAGTTGATTAATAAGCTCTTCTGGACGATACTCTTCGTTGGCTTGTTTCTCTAGGCTTCGTAGCATTTCCATAGCAGCCATAGTTTGTGTTAACGTTGGCCTGTTATAACCACTGGCTAGGTCTTCCCAACCTTTAGCAACAATAACTTCGTAAAACGCTTCAGCGGTTAGTAATCTTTCGCTAGTGTCAAGAATGCTAAGGTTCTTTTCTTTAGCACGACGTTCAACAATATCACGAACAATAGCTTTTTCAAAAGGTAAGTGTCTCTTTTGGTGATTGCGAATATTCTCATAATTAATACGATCGTCACCCTCAACACCTAGCTTATCTTGGATAGGTTGAATGGCTTGAAGTACTTCTTTATATGGCTTTGGGAACAAAAGCAATGAATCAATGATATTTTTTAAATCATCACTAGTGTTACAAATTTTGCATTGTGGTGAATATTTATACAGGTATAATTCACCATCAATTTCTTCACTTAACAACTCCTGAGTAGTCGGAGTCATCTTTACTAGTTCTTTATATTCTTTAGTTCTTCTGTCCATCATCACCCTTAGGTTTACGGTCTTCTGGTTTTATGTGGTTTTCACCGGTTTGAAGAGTATTCTTATCGATATGAACACGACGGAATACACCTTGTCTTGGTGGTAAATCATCCCATCCACCAATTAACTTGCTTTGTACTTCTCTTCTTCTACGACGTTCTAGTTGATACTCGCTGAGGAATCCCCAGTCTCTAGTAGCATCACGCCCAGCTTCTTCACGAAGATCTAGTAGAATACGATGACCAAACCAATCAAGCCTTGCACCCATATTCATTTCATCCCAATTCTGTGGGAGTCGTTCTTTATATTGTTCTTCTAGGATAGTGTATTGTTCGTAAGAAGACTTTAATCTATCTCCGATTTCCACACTGTCTCGCATAATGTCTTCAGAGCTTTCCTCTTGTACATCCCCACTTGACTGCTCCATTTCGTAAAGCCCATTATCCTCGCTACTTCTACTTCTTTTCGATTTTCCAAACATGATAGTACGACAGCTTGCTTCTGGCGAGGAGGCAAGCGATCTATTCCTTTCAAAATATCATAGATGTTAACGGTAACTCCGTTATCAAGTTGTAATTCTGGGTTACCACTTGCTCTGTATACTTCGTACCATTCCCAATAGTTATTCAAAAGTCGTTCAAGAATTTGCCATGTCATCTTTCCTCTGATGACTTCTTGTTTACGACTTTTTCTTGGGGCAGTATTGTCAGTCACTTTATCCTCTTCGATAAATTTGATTTTGGATGTGACGCTGTGTAGCTTTGAGACTTTGTACCTTGTCGTTGATAATACGCCAAGCAGCATATTGAACAAAATAAAAATAACGATCATCTCTCGTCTCTAAACGAGCACGAGCAGTAAGATCATTTGTTGTACCACTCACTGGCTTGCGATAAGCATCCCAGTATTTATCATCTAACATATAATAGCTAAACTGAGCTTTGAGATATCTGCGAGTAACTTCTTCTTCAATTGCTACAATAGCGCTCTGAAGATTTAAAAATAAACGATCTGCTTCTGCATCATTCAAATATGCATCAGTATTAAATCTAGCAATGATGACTTCTGCAGGATGAATATATTCATGAAGGAACTGCTCTACAATAAGTTCTATACTGTCTAGCATATCTTTTTCGTCTGGCTTGCCTTCCCAATTAAAAGCACGGACAGCGAATTCATGTAGCTCATTGAACTTGTCATCATGGTTCATACCAAGCTCTGGCTCAGTAAGACCACTCAAACCTTTGCGTAGTGGTTTATTGGTACTCATCTACGCAAATTTATCACTAAAATACCTTATTTGTAAAGGTTAATCAATGATTATTTTGATAAAAAGAATAAAGATCTATCCATTGTTCTAACGTCATAACAACATATGCTTCTTTAGCACTCTTGTTACGTCGTTTAATGATGCTAATACCAAATCGTTTCTTAGCATTCTTTTGTTCAACCAATGCTTCATCCATAATTGAGGCCAGAGTGATCTTAGCTACGTTCTTGCATTCAACGGCTGTATCTTTAACACCATTGATATCACCCTTATCAAGAGTTGCTCCAGCACCGTAACGTCTTTCTACTTCTGGGTAACCACGTTCATTAAAATACTTAGCTACATCACGTTCCCATTGAGAACCTTTAGCCTTTTGTGGAGAAGTCATAATGGGAACCAATGTTGCCATGCTTGATTTATTTTCATCAATTTTGAATAAGGAATTACATCATAAGCAATCGTAATTCTATTTCCATCAAAATCCCAATCACCCATTGTATGTGGGTGTCCTACTTCTGAAAGTATGGCTCTATTATTTTTATTTATATTTTCAAAAACTTCACCGTTAATTTTATAATAAGTACTTGAAGGTTCAGCATTTACACAATAATATCCATGAAATATAGGAGCTCGATCATATGTTTCAGCATGATCATGCCAATCAAGTTTGCCTTGCCCACTAACATTAATATTATACCAACCTTGTATATAATATTTTTGTTCATTAAAATCAAAATTATAATATTCGCAAGCTTCTTTAACCATGCTTTTTACATTTTTGTAAAGATTATGTATCCCAAGGTTATACAATTGAAAAACATTATATTGATTCCATTTTTCTGTCGTAACACTGTTTATATATGAAAAATCATTTGGCAATGATGGAATATCTTTAATTATTTCTCTAGCATTTAAAAGTTCTTGAGTTAATTTTTCTAAATCATTATTAAGATATCGCTCAAAAAATTTATGTTGTGGTGATGTCATTCCTCTACCTTTACAAAGTTTCCATTCCAGAACAATTCAACCACGCAACTTAAAAGCTTCAGCCTTATAATCATGTACTAATCGAATACCACAATCAGGACAAAAGATATTCTTATAAGGTTCTTCTTTAACTTCACCATCAAGATTGGTAAATTTATTAATGTGTTTACATTCAATCATTATTTATTCCAATAGCTACATATCTTACGTGCGGGACAAACGAGAAAAGTCTCATCAGTGGGACCATTGCAACAATGCTTAAGTCCAGAGTTATCATTCTTACCGATAGCAACTCTCACTCTATCCCATTTATCATATAGTTTGTCAAGCTCATCTTGATCTTTCATCACTTCAATCGTTTTGATTTTATGAGGATAAGATTTTTGAATAAATAACAATGCCATGCGGTCAGGAGCACCAGGGCAATTATCCTGATAGGTTCTTAGCTGCATTTGGTATTGATAGCTAGCTTCTTTAGGTAATTGATTACAACTTTTTATATCTACTAAGAATTGTTCTCCATCTGGAGTTCGTAGTTTCAAGATATCTACTGCGCCAGCGCACATTCTTTCTTCGTTTTTGAACTTTACTTCTACTTCTTCCATAGTCGTAAAACCTAAATGGATTAACATGCTCTGAATAATACTGTGAAAAGCTGAACCCACTTGAAAGGTCATTTGCAGTGTTGGACTTATTCTTTCTTCTTGACATTGTAACCTCAATTCTGGATGGAATTTATAATATAATTGCAACTCACCAGCTGTTACGTCTGATGAGGGATGATACATGTTATCAAACTTACGTTCTTTATTAAATACCTTTACAGGGTATTCTTCAGGCCAATCAGCATGAAGCAAAGCTTCCTCAATATGAGGAGTAATTGGTTCATTGTTTTGGTATGTTGCTAGAGTGCGCTCTAGGAAACTCATTCTTTGTCTTTCTTCCAGTTTAGATAATTCCTAATGTATGCACCCATATATAGAGCAGAGGCAAAAATAAAACCATATTGTTTTGTATGTAAAGCATAGGCTACCCAAAGACATTCATTCAAGAATAAGATAACCCATCCATAGATATTTTTACTACCTATGGTAAAGACACCGAAGCCTCCGACGACTGCCAGTATCCATGACCACATTATTCTTTTTCTTTCAATCTTAAATAGTCTTCGTATAATTCAAGAAAATCATCTTTATCCATTACTATTAGATCAAGTTCGACCGGTAGAGTCTCGGCAGTGTTTTCTCGTTCACCCCACTCAGTCATTTCAATAGTAGGGCCATACAAACGTACAGCGAGCACTGGTCGACTAAGCCAACTTTTATTTTGAGCGTGACTCTTAACAGTATTCCAAATAGTTTTAGTAATAGAAAAACTAGAGCTTTGTGTGCTCTTGCATTCAATCATAAACTCTATCTTTTGATGTTCTTGTGTTTGAAGGTCTGCCTTCTCCCACTTAGCACCTGAACCAATAGTTCTCTTGGCCATTGGCCATTGTTCTTCTAGCTCACGCTCTTGACGTTGGCTAAACTTCTGTTGGAACTTACCCATTTTCTCTTTCTAATTGGTTAATCCATTCAAGAACAATATGATATGTATCATAACGTCCTCTATCATAACTATGATAGGATCCATCAGCACCAGTCTCCATAAAACCTTCTAGGTTTCTTAGAGCTTCAACTACTAGTTGCTTTAGCGGTTTCATTATTTTCCTCCACAGGTTCGGCTGCTTCGTTTTCTGGATTAAGTTCTTCTGGCAATGTTACAACAAGCAATGTATCTGGTTCTTCTTCAGTAAATTCATTGCCGTTCCATTCAATCACTGGCAAACCAAGGCTAGATACTCCGACAATAGTACCTAATAGGTTTACGTGTGCTACACGGTCTCCAATATTCATCATTCGTCCTCTTCTTCAAACACAGGTTTAATTATATTATACTGTACAGCAAACTGGTTTTGCAAGGGATCACACCAAGTATCATTGGTGGTATCATGAACCCACCAAACATTGCCAACATGTACTTTTTTCTTACAACGATCACAAATCATTAGTCTAATTCACCACAATTGCTGCATTTTTGAGAAAAATCTGGTCTTAGTTGCTTGCATGTGGGGCATTTATACCCATCCAAAGCCTTTACTAGAGCATAATTGCAGTATTCTTCAACATTCATACCAAGAATGGAGGCAGCATGTTTTGTTTTTACGAACTCGTCATCATCTAATTCAAATTCAAAAGTTTCCCAGTTGGTTTTATCTTTATTACGGAATTCTTTTAACCATTGTTGTGCATCAATCATTCCGCCACGCCCCTCAAAAAACATTCTGGGTTATTTGCTAAATCAGCATCATCATGAATCCAATAAACATTGGTTCCTTCTGTAATAAGCCGAAGGTCCTCGTTGCATTCAGGGCACTTATTATATCCCATTTTCTTCCCTAAATAAGCATAATGCAATCATTGTGTAAGTTGCTAAATCAAGTAACGAGTCTTCAATGCTTTCGTTAACAAGGTTTTGTCCACGAGCGGCTGCTTGTAGACGCTTAATCTTGTCCGTTGCTCGAGTCATACAACCTACCCAACCTGGAATACCCCAATCTTCACTTGCTCTTACGTTTGCAAATGGATCACCTTTTTTACCATAGTCAGCTTGCTTCTTATCATGCATATCTTGTATTTCTTTAAGGATATGTTGAAATGGAGTTAAATGATTATGATCATCTAAAGGAACATCATCAGCAAATTTTATTTTTTCATCATACCAATAATTATTATGTGTTTTTCCCATTATTCTTCTTCCATTGGTTCTGCTACCCATTGTTCAAATGGATGGCATTTTATTGTGTAATCAAGAAATTGATGAACCCACTCACCATTAGCACCTTGAAGAATTTCTTTACGTTCTCCATTTTTGCGAAAACAATTTTTGCATTGTGCTCTTGGCGCAATGTATTCACTCATTTTTTAATCCTTGCAATCATTACCATGCCAATCGTCATGATAAGAGTATCAATTATCATAACCCATGAATTCATGATTTAGTTACCCAATCTGGTTCAGCTTTATGAGGTCCATGGGGGCTTGTGTGAACCCATTGATCATCATCACCTAACCTATCCCAATCAGTTGCATCGGAACTATATTTAACAATCTCTTGCCCACAGTGTTTACACTCAGTCATGCTCTGTTACCTAATAGATTCCAAATGCGAACAACTGCGCTAATAGGTTCTTGGTCGTAAGTGTGAATAATCTCAAGAATGTCAGCATCTTGTTTGTCGTAAAAATCAAGTACTTTTATTACATCGCAGGGTGACTGAGTGATGCAGGTGACGCACACTGGGAACCATTGCGTGTGCGGTTGGGGCTGGTGCTTGTCTCGTAGTGCTTGGCGTTCAGCTTCAGTCATACTCATCCCATTCGTCCTTAGAAATAGATTTTTCTATCTCTTGCCCACAGTGTTTACATTCGGTCATTTTCTTTTTTATCCTCTGGAGTAAAATATTCTACAGCAACTTTTATTTCTTTACATTTATGACTAATAAAGTCAACAGCTCTATGAAAATTAACATTACAAACATGACAAAAATGCTTAATCGTCATGAACTGCACCAAATACCCAGATAGGATCGCCGGTGATCTTTAACATACCATCTTTAATGTAAAAGCTTTTACCATTGACTAATATGCCAGCAAGGTCTTCAGGCCAATCATCTGGTTCAATATTTACTGTTACGCCTTCGTATTCTTCTTCATGTTCTTCAGTCATCATCACACATCCGGATCATTAACATCATCGCTGTCCACGGTCAAAGGTCGACCAAAGAATTCATCATGCTCTACTTCAGCAAAACTTGAACCCTTTTTGATAGCAGCAACGATTTCTGCTTCAAACTCTTCACCACGACCGCTAGACCATATCTGTTCAAAGAATGCGTCACGGCCTTGTGCTTTTATATCTTGCCATGTGAACCATGCACCAGCACGTTGTGCTACACCTAAAAGTATACCCATACGAGCGAGGTCACGTCTAGTATCAACACCAGGGTGGTCTAGAAATACACATGGTTGGTTATAGAAGTCAGTCCAACCTTCACGAAATGGAGGACCATAACTATTTTTTACTGTCTTCATAACCACAGGGAAGCCAACTTGTACATTCTCACCATTGATCTTGTCAAAATACTTGTCACTACCAGGGCGTAGATAGATACGTACACTCATAGCATGCTTGACTGCGTGACCACCAGGAGTCATGGGGCGATTATATCCATCCATGTCAGCACGTAGCTGGTTTAGATAAAAGACGGTGACACCATAGAGGTTAGCCAATGGGGCAACGGTCTGTACATTGCGCTTCATAACTGCAGCATTGCCACCCATACGGTCATTTTTATCAGTCAACTGTTGCATGCTGTGTTTTGTAGCTGCAGCACCGGTTGAGTCCCATACAATTGCACAAACCTCTTTAGATTTGATAAGACTGACCATCATGTCAGTCCCTGTCTCAGCATCTGGTGGTTGAACAACGATAAGGCTCTCGTCTACCTTTAGCCCAAGCTTCTCAGCCCATTCTGGGTTAAAACGATGTTCAAGGTCTACGTAAGCAACAAGTTTTTCACCTTTGTAATAGTCATAGCAATCTTTCAATGCCATCAAAGCGAATGAACTTTTACCTGAGTGTTCCTTACCAAAAAACTCAATGAGCTTACCTTCAGGCCAACCACCCACTGCAAGTAGGTATGAGAGTGCTGGAGTAAACGTAGGAATAGCATTGATACGTTCAATATTGTTACCACGGAAAGCAATAGGCTTAGTGCTACCTTCAGGGGTAAATTTGTTTAGATCCTTAATCAATGATTCAATAGCATCTTTAGCCATATTCTTCCTCCAGGTGGTTTTCAATAAATATTTCTACATCCATGTTATATGATTCAGCTAACTTAGTCAAGCGATCATAAAGTCTTTTATCAATTGAAATTAATAATTGTATCATTATGCTCCTATTGGCCAAACGTATTCAAGATTATCTGGTACATTTGTAAAATATTGTGAATAGTGTTCTGGAAATTTACGTAAAAGATTGCTTTGGTGAGATTCATGAAACTCTACGTCGCCTAACCATTCTGGTTTGGTTATGCCAATAGGATAACCAGCAAGTAAATCTATAGATTTCTCAAGGCATGTATCTTTGTATCCACGACCAGTCCATTCATTGCAAATAGCTTCTTGGTACTTAAGAAGCGTGTATTCGTGACCACGCCACATCTTTACTGCTGGGTGATTTTGCCAACCGTATCCAGGAGTAATTAATGCTTTGATTACTTGTAGGTTTTCTACACGTTGTTTCCCTAAACGTTGACGGTCAAGCACAGAAGCAGATTTAGTAAAACTTTCGTATGGTAAAAATGTTTGCATTACTTTACCTTAGCACTTTTGTATTCTTCTTCAGTTGCAAATTTTAGGCAACAACCATCACAAGCATGTGCACCATCGTCAGCACCATTGATAATATTAATATCATCTGGGTCTGGGTGACCAATTCCATGAGTGCATTTGCGTTCCATGATCCCACGATCGAATCGATAAAATTGTGGGAAGCCACGCATATGGTGATCACTACGCATATGGATAGTGCATACATCACCTAAACATTCGCCATCCTCATGTGTACGGAGGCTAATATGGCTGTGTTCTAACTCATTGTACTTCATACTCATCTTCTCCTAAAGTCTCGTAAATCATAGTAGCTACTGCTTGCAAAATAAAGTCATCAGGTGTTAAACCTGATTTCCTAAGAGCTTTACCATAACGAATTAAAGCTATTGGACTTAATTTAAGGTTAGCATTGATGATTATTTCATTCATCTTTGCCCGCGCTTTCCCACTGAACGAGAAGGTTCTTATTGCTTGGGCATCTGTGTGTCACCTCAGTTGCAAGAGCTTGTATTTCTTGCTTACATTTAGGACAACGCCACACTGGTAGTTTTGACATATACTTTCCTTTCTTACTGTTATCAGATTACACTGCTGGCTTTAATAAGTCAAGTCGAAATAAACTTCTTAGACTTAAGCCATCTTTGAGCTTTTCTACTTCCACCAAGACCGGTGTACCGATCTCAAGATCTTTCTTGATTCTTGCGTACGTTGTTGGGAAGGCCACGATTTGAACGCTTTCATCTTTCGTAGCGCTATCTTCATCTTCCTCTTCAAGCAATCCATCCTCATCAAAGTTATTGATAGGTAATTCTACCCACAATTGACACATTTCAGACCCAGGGTTCTTACCCTTTTTAGTTATAAGTGGTTTAATTTGGGTAACCATGCCACCTAGCATAGCTTTTTCACCCTGGAACATACGCTTCTCTCCAGGGAACGTCTGTTCTTCCTCAATTACGTCAATATAAGCAGCAAGAGGATCAATACTAACCATAGTTCCCAAGAGCTCCTGCTCGTGCTGCCCCCGAAGCGTGACACACTCTTGGTTTTCGGCAAAGCATTCAAATATGCTAAGACGCCCAGCACAATAGATACAGTCAGTATTGCAGTTATCATCTAATTTCCTAAACTCTTTCCTTGTCTTACAGTACTCGTAGAGTGCCTGTTTAGCATCACCACACATGCTATCAAATACACCACATTTAATCATGGACATAACAGCACGCTTATTTACTTTTCTGGTAGGTACACGGGCAAGAAAGTCATCCATGTCTTTGTACGGACCAAGTTTCTGGAGTTCAGCTGCAGCATTGGCAACGTATTTAACGCTACTTAAGCCATAACGGATAATGCCAGATGATGTGAGTGTAAAGTTGTCTTCACTTTCATTGATGTCAGGACCAAGAACTTGGATACCCATTCGACGTGCTTCTCGAGTATATGTAACACTATCTGATGGGTTAGTGCGAAACAAAGCAGTCATAAACTCTCTCGGATAGTAATGCTTAATCCATGCAGTCCAGTAAGATAGCATAGAGTAACCATAACCGTGACTCTTGTTAAACCCGTACATACCAAAAGCTCGCATGTCGTCAAAGATAGATTCAGCAGTCTTACGATCAATGCCATTGTCAACACACTTTTGGACAAAGACTTCTGCTTCATCCTTCATATCTTCATAGTTAGATTTAGATACAGCCTTACGAACACGGTCAGTCTCAGGGATGGTATAACCAGCTAGTATATGACAAGTCTCCATAATCTGCTCTTGATATACAAACGACCCATATGATACGCCGAGAATCTTCTCTAACATTGGGTGCTTATATTTAACAGAGCGTTTACCTTCACGCTTCTGCATATACATTTCAAGTAGATTAAGCCCAGTCTCACTGTCTACAGAGCGGGTGATACCAGGTCGGTAAATAGCAATCATTGTGCAAAGGTCTTCAATACTACGTGGTTCAAAACGCTTAACCAAAGAACGCAAGCTACCAGTCTCAATCTGAAACAAACCAATATTATGCCCTGTGCAAATAGCATCCCATACTGCTGGGTCATCGTAATAGGTTTCCCAGTCATGGTCCCATTCATAGAAGTGTTTGAATGGCAATACGCCATTGTTGTTACGCTTAATAAGATCCAATGCAACCATTAATGTACTAAGCGTACGCAAACCAAGCAAGTCGATCTTTACAAAACCTAACTCATCTATCTCATTCATGTCAAACTGTGTACGGATATCATCATTCTGTGGGCTATAACGCAATGGCATAACACCTAGAAGAGATTCTTTGCTGATTACAATACCTGCAGCGTGTGCACTAGTATGCCGGATGTGATTAACAAACTCAGGTAAGTTCTCAAATAGCTTTGGATATTTAATAATATAAGGTGCATACTCTTTAGCGTATTGCTTTTCTACGTCTTCCCACGTAGCTCCACGGTTTTTAATATTCCAATCATCATCAATAACATCGATCATCTTTTGTGTATCATCTTTGTCAATGCCAAGGCCGCGACAGATATCACGCAAAGATTGCTTTGGCCCAAGGGTATTCAAAGTACCAATACTCGCAATGTTATGTTTACCGTAACGCTCTTCTAAGTGTTGACGAACAAGATGCCGTTCATTCTTAGGCATGTCAATGTCAATATCGGGCATACTCACACGCTCAGGATTTAGAAAACGTTCAAAGATAAGGTTTGCAGGAATAGGGTCTACCGTTGTGATATCCATACAGTAAGCAAGAAGACTACCTCCCACAGAGCCACGGCTAGGACCAACCAAGAATTCATTTTCTTTACTCCAATTAATAATTTCTTGAACGGTCAAGAAGTACCCAGGAAAACCACGAGTAACAATAACATCAATCTCAAAATCAAGACGATCACGATATGTCTGTAGCATATCTTCTGCTACATGACCAACAACCTTACGGTTAAATCCTTCTTCTACAGTCTCACGAAACTTACGCTCGTCCATAGCAGGTGATGAATAGAACACTGGCATTTTACGTGAGCCAGGAATACGTGCGTCACACATCTGTGCAACTTCATTAGTACGATTGATAGCTTGGTCAACAATTGATTCAGGAAGGTAGCTAAGCCTGCTGCGAGTATCTTCCTCAGAAAAAATACATAGTTGATTAGGCCCATAAGAAAAACGTGAAGGATCATGAATGGTTTTACCCATCTGCACCGCAGTCATGAGTTCATGAGCAAACCATTGCTCAGGCTCAGCGTAGTGAGAATCACTAACAGATAAAAGAGGAACGCTGTAGTCTAATGCTGCTTCAGCAACACGAAGATTCCATTCATTGCTTTCAGGGTCAAGATAAGTATGCAGTTCTAGATGGAAACGGTCACCAAAGATAGCTTGGTACCTAGCAATGCGTTCAATGGCTTTCTCATGGTTCTCACCATCTTTAAGGTGTTTACCAATGCAACCACCCATGCAACCGCCAGTAACAATCAAACCTTCATTGTAACGCTCAAGCAATTCCCAGTCGAAACGTGCGTTGGTATAATAACTACCTTCAATGTAAGCAAGACTACTCAATGCCCAAAGATTCTCGAGTCCCTTGTTATTCATAGCAACAATAGTCATGTGGTCATAATTTTCACCTTTGCGACCACTCTTCTCAAAACGATCTTCGGTGAAATAACCTTCCATACCAAAGATAGGTTTGATGCCAGCTTTGTCAGCTGCTTTTTGAAGACGAAGGTGACCGCTACATTCACCATGATCAGTGATAGCAACAGCTTCTTGCCCAAGATCTACAACGCGGTTCACTACCTGGTCAATCGTTGAAAGACCATCTAAAAAACTATGCTCACTATGCGTGTGTAAGTGTACTAACCGATCTGTCATTACTATTCTTTTCTACTAATTGTTTTTCTACTCTATCAATATATTTGGGGCTAGTTACAATATATTCCCTAAATTTATCATTAGGCAAACATTGATAAATAGTTGTGATTATTTTTTTACGTTTACGTGGCAACCGTTTAGCACCAACTATATGGATGCTTTTACCATCATACTTAGTAACCCACTCGGTGTTCATGCATATAACCACTTGAGAAAGAAAACTATTAGAGTAACAATCCCTAAAAATATAGCCAAGTAGAATGGTAAAAAGATAATGTATTTCCAATCATCTTTATCTTTGGCACCCATAGCACCAATGCCTAGGTAAGCTAAAATAGGTACAAGTATTTGAAGAAACAACTTCATAGTTACTCCTCTACAATAGCTAGAATGTGATCTGTAAGGAACACAAGGTATTCTTCTTCATCGAGTTCAACCTTTTGAGCAGCTCGACGTTCAAATATTACTTTGTCCCCAGCTTTAATTCCAGTCGGTATAATAGATCCATCCATGGCAATTCTTCCTGGTCCAACAGACACAACGACACCAGTTTCAGGCATAGCAGTAGCAGTATCAGGAATGTACAAACCACTCTCAGTAGTCTCTTCAACTTGAGCAATCTTAATGATTACTTTATTTTCAATAGCATTGAATGCCATAATATCTCTTTCTTCAAGATGTAAAGTCAAACCTTCTTGTATGTGAAAGTAAGGACCTAAATCAATAATTTTATTCACGTTAATTGAGCTCCTGGTAGAGGTATGCGGTCGGGTTAACATTCCCCTACCAGGACTCAAACCTTATTGCTGGTTAGCCATCTTTCGACGGAGTCGCTCAGCAGTGGTCTCCTCTTCAATTGCGACGTATTCTTCATCACCATATTCTTCGTCATCACTTACAGCAGTAGCAGGTGTGCTTTTAGCATCATCCTTCTTATCTGCAACAACGCCGTGTAGCTGAGCATCGTAATACTCTTGACTACCAATACGGTTTAGGAATGCCTCAACGTCAGGGACAAACTTTGCATAACGTGCATCCATGTTCTCGATCTCCTTCTCAGGAAGAGCGAATGCCATGTATGTAGTATCGGTTCCAGCACCTTGACGCATGATTTCGATTTCACGGTCACGGAGTGAACCATACTTCTCTGAGATAACAGCAATCTGATTCCAGAAGTTACGCATACCCTGGGATACAATACCCACGTATGGCTTCTTCTTAGTAACAACCTTGCCATCAACGGTCTCTGTATATTCAGAAGTAACGTCACGGTAACCAGTAACCTTACCATCTTCACGTACTTCTTCACGGAGAACAGCTATACCATAACCAACGTCACGACGATACTTTCCAGGAGTACCCTGCTCACGAGCACAAAGCTCGCACTTAGCTTCAAATGCCTCACGGCATACAAAGGTCTTCTTCTTACCATCGTGTGAAGGTACATTCTCGTGTACTGGTACAACATAAATATCATTTGAATCTGTCAGAAAACGTAGAGCCTTGCTCTCGCCACCCTGCCAATAGAACCAGTTGGTTGCCTCGTAAGTACGAGGACCACTGCTCTTTTGTGAACGCTCAATGCTTTCACGTACTGCTGCCATACCTTTTTTTAGTGCCATTTTAGTTTATTCCTTTGGTTTATATTTTAGTTTATTAATTCAGTTGTCCTAGGACAATTACTACGGTACCACATGTCTCCACCATAAATCAAATCATATAACAGATTGTTTTAAAAAATAATCTTCAATAACAGCCATTTTACGAATATGCCGTGCAGATACCCCAGTATGGAGTGCAATGTTTATCCCAGCATTGCGAGCTTGTTCACAAAAATAATCATCTTCGGTAATTATATTAAATCCATCAACATCTAAACCATTCCAAAACCATGGTGCTTTAGAGTTAAGGTTATTTTCTTGTATTTTTTCAAATACACTTCGATGAATTATCATCAAACCAGTGGCAATTTGTTTAAGACCATCAACAATAGTGTTTTGTGGATAAGATAACAACCATCCTAGATGGTTATCTGGCGTTGTGTCAAACGTTTGTGCAGATACACGGAATTGATTATCGTCTCCATGAAAATAAAAAAAATACTTACCAGCTAATAATGGGTATTTTTCAGAATCTGCCGCATCAATCAAAACATCAAAATTTACTGGATCTAATATAACATCAGTATCAAGCATAAGTAGCCAATCAGCATCTGTTTCCAAAAACTTTTTAGCTAAAAAATGTCGATTGACGTTGATATAAGGACCAACTTCATCAATAACACTATGTATTTTTTCAGGTCGTTGTAATAACAAAGTATTAATACTATTAACAAAAGCAGCCCATATTAAACCATGAGTAATATACCCAATAGCTATTTTCTCATTAGGCTTCATATTTACTTAAAAAATTCTTCTAGCCCAAGCATAAAGCCAATAGGCCAGTACCATATCAAAAACGTGGCTATTAAGCCAGTGATGAATGCTAGTAATAATACTCATGCTACTCCTTGATGTGTTAGTTGCCACTCCATAGAATTAATTGAACTTGGAATCTCCAGCAGTGTAGCAGGATCTTCGTCGTCCGGTGTTTCAATGATAGCAACTTTAGTATAACAATTCAACTCTTCCACAAGATGTTGCGTAGCAGCTCTACCAGGCAAGTCGCCATCCATAAAGACAGTCAAACTATTAAACCTGCGAAGCAGTTCAAGCTGTTGCTTATCAACTTTTGCGCCGAAGGTCGCTACGACATTATCAATCCCTCTACTCTTCAGCACGAGCACGCTCATAGGACTCTCCACAACATACACGTGGTCGTTATCGAGGTTATTATCAAGATTGTATAGCCATGCTCCACGAGGGAACCCTTTAGAATTCCTGTACTTGGGAACCCCTGGCACATCTTGAATCTTTCTAGCGACCCAGCCTACGAGCTTGCCTTTCATAAAATGTGGCAGTACGACCCTATCCAGGGTCACGGTTATATCCCCTTCTGGGGATTTAGCAATTTCGGGTCTTGCTCTCTCCACGCCCGTGCGCATCTCCCGCTGAACGGCCTCTGAGACCCCTCTAACGGTCAAATAGTCGCAGGTTCCTTGCCACCTATTAAGGAGGTTTTCGCTATAAACAGGGATCTCTACCTTGCTCTGCTGAGCAGTTCCAAAGACACCCTCCAGCTTCTTGGTAAAGTCCTCAATCGATATAACCTTGAGTTCGGTTACCTCGTTTTTTAGGACAGAAATAGCCTCATCCCTAGTGACATTTAAGCAGTTCTGGACTAGCCAAATAACACTGCCTCCACCACAAGTAAAGCAGTTGAAAAGGAGGGTATCCTTATTTATGCTAGCACTTGGGTTTATATCACCATTCTTGTGCATACCAAATGGTAGTGGGCATGAGTGGATATACTCATCACCATTCTCTATTAGCTCTCCTACACCAATGATGTCCTGTAGGACAACCCTGGCATCAAGATTAGTAAAAATATCAGATAAACTTATCATTCTTCAAATGTTCTAGAAAATCTTTATTATCTTTTTTGACCTTCTCTAAGAATGCTTTATCTTCTGGGCTTAAATCTCTAAGGGCATCATTGCCCATTTCTTTAGGGGTTTTTTCATTCATTGTTATCCTCATATTCACGAACAACTTGAAGTGATGTGCGATCCTTAAGTTCAAAACCCATCATCCATGATTTTAGGTCACTACGACGGCTCTTAAGGATGTCCATAACAAGTGCTTCTTGCTGTTTCATTTCCTTGGTAGCACCGATACCGATGGCCATATCAACAATCTGTTCAATGGTACTGCTCAAACCAATTTGAGCTAGGCCACCACGACCCTTCTTGTTCTTCATAGCTTCACGGTTGAATTGAGCAAGCCATACAGAGGCCATACCCATTTCTCGGTTGGTTGAGGCTACGTCAGTGATAACTTCTGCCATCTGAAGGCTTTGGAAGTTACTAGCTGTACCGTAACTCTTCTCATTGCTAATCCATGACAACTGGTCACCAACCATAAGGTCTGCTCCCCAGTGCTTAGCCTTTGAGTAAAGTTCCATAACACCACGCTCAGACTTACGGCTAGGTGAGTCAATAAGCAAATACTCACCAAACTCCATAACTTCTTCGCGAGCTTCTTTGAGACGTTTCAACTCATTAGGTGTGAGTTGCCCACGTTCATAACGAGCATAAGGTACACCACTTACCAAACAGTCAAGGCGCATCAATGTCAGTTCTTTACGAAGTTCTAGAGATGCAAAGTATACCTTTGTCTTACGACGTGCTGCTTCAAGAGCAATGACTGACCCTACCCATGACTTACCAACGTTTGGAATACCTACAACAACTGCAAGCTCACCTTTTTGGATACCATACATGTGGTCGTTCAATGCATCCCAACCAAGATAGATGCCCTTCTTATCTTTAGTTGGGTTAGAGACTTCGTCCATGTATTCATTGACACGACGGTCATAACCATCACCATAGATTTCAATGCGCTCACGTGTGCTTGTATCGCTTTGAATACGTGCAAGGCTATTGAGTGCCATGTTGATACCAACTTCAGGATCTTCTTCTAATGCATTTGCTGCCTTAAGCAATGCACTCTGAGTAGATGCTTTACGGTATTTAGTCATCAGCTCTTCAATTAGAACACCAACTAAATATTCTTCTTCAGGCCACTCATTACGAGCAAAGTAATCATCGAACTTAGTCTCCAGAAAATCCTGGTCTACCGTCTGCTTAAACTCACTACGAACGTAATAATCGATACTGTAATCGAATAGCTCTCGCACGCCTTCGTCAAAGAAGTGCTCACTGCGCACTCCCTTATCCCAAATAACGTTAAAGCTTTCTAACTTGGCAAAATGCCGTACTAAACTCTTTTCAATGTCCATCTTCTTACTTTCTGTTAGATAATCTTACGTACTGTACCGTTCTTGATTTCATCAAGCGTACGGTTGCGAGCGAACTCACGGTAATCAACTCCATCCATGGAATGTACAATCATTCTTTCCTTTAGGAGAGAGAATATAGCACTACCATAGCCATCATTCAATTCCTCAATCGTCATGTTTGTAGTAATAAACGTTGGACGGTTGTCTAATGCACGCTGTCTTAAAACATGATCGAATGTAGCTTCGCTCAAATTGTTCTTTGTACGAAACTCTTTACCAATATCGTCTAGGAAGAATACATCACTCTTAACAACTTTTGCTTCAAACCTAGCTTTGTCTTCATTGCTACCCCAACCTCTTGTGAACTCATCAACCATTTGTGTAAAAGTAGCAAAGTATACGGTATACCCAAGCTTTACTAATTCTTTTGCAATAAGACTGGTGAGCAATGTCTTGCCTGTTCCCCAAGTGCCATGATACATGAGACCCATGCCACCTTTAACAAATTGTTTGTGTTGGCTCAAATAGACATTGGCAAGGTCTAATGCTTTAGGATCACCATGGAAATCTTCAAAACCAAGTCGTTGATAATTAAGTCCAATGCCTGCACGCAAGTAATGTTTATATAATTGTAGCTGTGTCTTGCAATCACCACATGAATGGTCTTCGCATGATGGGCAACCCTTCTTATTAAAGGTTTCAAACTGTGGATGTTTGAGTTCTAGGTAAGCAATCTCTTCGTCTGATAGAAAATCAAACCTTAGATTTACGTACTCGTTTTGCCAATCAAACAGCGAATCGTTTAAGGAAGTCATCTGTATTCATTAACCCTTCTGAACTTGTTTTGTTCTCTTCTTTAAGTTTATCCTGTTGAACCTCTATGTATAGAGTATCCTGGATCCACTTACTACCTTTACTGAATGCAGTTATTGTCATAACCACGTCATTAATCTTGCCTTTGTGCTTATCAAATAGCAGAGCAATCATAGGGCCAGAATCTTCTTTGTAACGTTCTTTGTAGGCTTTGAGGATAGCAGACTCTTTAATCCACTCTACTACGTACTCATAACCATGTGTCTCTTTGTAACGAGAAGCAAAGTATATCAAAAGTTCTTTGGGTGATGCGTTAACAAGATCAATGTCTTGTAATAACTCTTCTTTGCTTTCTGCTGCTGAGACTTCAACAAAATCATCATAACTATTATCATCATAGTTAGACAACGGACCGTCAAAGCTTTTACTTTCGTTCATCATTTCTCTTAATACCTCTAACTGATAGAAACTTATCACAAACATCGGAGAACATTTGAATCTTTTTACCAATAAATTCACGAGTAACAGCTTCAATGTCATTTAGGTTGTTGCCATTCGGACCAATTGCAGATACATTTTCTTTGCTGATTAACAAGAAACGCCACATAGTAACAGCATTATCTTTGTCACCTTCTTCATGGCCATATAGTTGGATCCATTTAGTATCAAGACCGCATAAGTAACCAACATAAACAAAACCATCGCTGAATACCTGGACTTCTTGTTTTCTACTCGCAATAATAGCTATGTTTCTTTCAAACATAACTTCAGATACTTGAGCTAAGTTTTCCATTATTTTCCTTCTGTCTTATTCCAACTAGAGAACTTAGAGAAATCGAATGCATATTCATCCCACATGTCTAAATCTTTATCTACCTTCTTTTCAAGTATTACTCCTGAAAAGGTCCATGCTAAAACGAATGGTACGGACAGAATAATCAACGGTGTTAGTGCGATTGCACCAACGGCGATTGTTACTGTCATAAACACCCTTAGCATTTTTGAATTAGGATCGAGCATCTTTTTCATGCTTTTTCTACTTAACATTTTACCTTCCTTATTTCTTACTTTTGTAAGTTCTATTAATAAAAATGAGGTCCATCTAACCCCTCTTCTTCAGAATAGATGTTAAAATCATCTACACTATCGTACTGCTCAAAAAAACCTGGGAACTGCATTGTACCTATATCACAAATACGCACAATCATGGAAGATTCTAGTAGGTCTACAAATGCTGGATCATCGTCAAAGTTCACAGCTACGGTACTTATGTTATCATACCATTCATCTATAAAATCTTCAACGTCTTCAACGTCATCAACTACTATAAGCCTTGCATCACCATAAAGACTATCAAAAAGAGTGTTTGAATTCAAGTCGTCAATGCGAAGATATTTATAAAGATAATGTGAGTCAAGCAACTTTTGCACCAACTCACTTTTCCTTGTCAAAGGTAACTTATTCCTATACTCTTCAATAAATTCACCATAAAAAGTAACCATTGCTGCACTAAATTGTTGAGCAATTTTTTTGCTTAAAGTACCCACTATAAAATAAAACTTTGGGGCTAGGCATCCTTCGCCATAAAAAGAAAAGAAATCAAAGCAGATTTTATTAATCATTGTAGGGGTTAATTGTTCTGCCCTGATCAATCCAAAGCTAAATTTAAAACCGTGTTCCCATACACGACGATCAACCGTCTCGTGTTCTCTAAATGCTTCCATAGCATTTTTATCACCAAAAACAATAATGTCAGTAGAGTTTTCAATCTCATCTCGCCATTCACTACTTAGTTTAAGTTCATCACTATGGGCTACAAAGATTTTATTACGTATATCACCAGCAAAGTGTTCAAATACATTTTGTACTAAAAAGCTTTCGTCAAGATTTGACAATTTTACAACTACGCTATCTGGTCCAGCTAACTTAAGACAGAGATAGACACTCTTAGCTATAAGCCCTGGTGTCTCTTTTGATCCAACTATTAAGAATTTACGTCCTGTATTCTCTGTATATTCTTCAAAACTTTTTGGAACGATTAGATGTTCAATAACCATACGATAATCATTTTCTAGAAAACGTCCATATTGTGCTAAAACACTAACCATATCAACCGATGGGTTAATAACCATATGAGTTTTCATCGAAGTTTCCTGCCAAAAGGTATTACATCATTCCATAATGTATTATGCTTCCAACGATCTTTCACTTGTATAAAACCAAGATCATTAAATACTTCTTCTAACTCGCTTGCTTGATTAGTATTTGGTTGCACTGGATTAAATTGAAGGCTACCCAATGGTGGCATGGGCAAATCAGGGTCTTCACCTAATTCAATTAATGCTTTAGCCATTTTTACAACATCGACATGCTCAGATATTTTTGGGTCTTTTAAAGACAATACTGTTTCTAAGTCACCATTCTCAGCAATAAGTTTTGTTGCTTTCTTAGGGCCAATGCCAGGTATTCCTTTTATGTTATCACCTTTATCGCCCATTAATGCCCAGATCTCAGGTAACCTCCAAGGTTCTACGCCCCAATCTTCCATAACAGATGACATATCATTAATTTCTTCATCGATGTCTTTATAACTAATACTTGGTTTTACCACAATAATGTTTGGCCTAATTAATTGATGCAAATCATGGTCTGCACTGACAATTATAATTTGGTCAAAAACACCTGCATAGCTCATTGCCGCATTGGCAATAATATCATCAGCTTCTACACCTTGTACACTCATAAAAGGTATACCACTTTGAGCACATAAATATTTAAATGCTTCTAATTGCGGTTTAAATTCCAATGAGAATGCGTTATCCATTGGTTTATTTGAATCACGTTTTTTATCACGGTTAGCTTTATATTCAGGATCAATAGCTAAACGTTTAACGCTGCGACCTTTATCAAAAGCAACAAGAACATGAGTAGGATTATGTTTTCTAACCATACTAGCAATGACATTAAAAGCACCATAGATACCCCAAGTACCTGAACCATCTGGAGCACTAAGCCCCTGACGCATCAAACCACTGAATGATCTAATGAACACATTATGCCCATCAAACAGTAGTAAAGTTCTTTTATTCATGATGGATTATTACCTTTGCGATATCTTAAACGATGCTTTTTCACTGGTTCTTTAAAAGCATCAACTCTTAAAACTATTAGTCTTAGTTGCCTGTCTGTCATCTTATTAACTCTACGTAAAGAATGAGCAATTTTAAGTATGTCATTCAAACTATAACGTCGATCACCATTCTGCAATCTATTTATTATTATTTTTTCACCAGTTGAATCAAACAGGAATTTTTCTTTATCTCTAAATGCTTTTGCAGTTAAATCAAAAAAAGCTGCTGCCATGCCTTGAGAGAACATGGGGTCGTCATCTCTTAACTTGAATGTTCTTTTTGGTCTAGAGGTTTCTGACATAGAAAGCTGAACGAACTTTACCAGGCATTGTTGACTGGACAATCTGTTCCATACCTATGTTGCCCAATTTAAGTTCTTTTTCCAATGCTTCTTCATTGAGTTCATATTCTAGACTGTAAGTCGTTTCTGTATTGCCATTAGGATACTTAACAGTCTTATTGATACCAATCTCATTAGTAACACTAGCAAATTGGTCTGAGTCAAGCTTTTTCTTAAGAAGGTCAATATCAACGTTTAGTTTACCGCCTGATACTTCTTTACTTAATTTCACACCAGTCTCGGAAGCTATAAGGTAACCACTCTCAGTAGAAAAATCTTTGCCAGTTGATGCAATGCGCAAGTTAATTACTTCTGTTGCATAAGCTTTGAGTGCACTTTCACGACCTTCAATGATGTCTTTAGCATTTCGTACAGCAACAAGTTCTGTTGCAAGCGTATCAATGTGAAAAGGTGAAATGTCAACACTTGGTTGACTAATGTCTGTATTGCCAAGTTCTTCTAGCATTGATCCCATTACTTCATCAACGTTAGTTAAATTAACATCGATAGCACTATTTCTACGAGTCTCTGCTCGTGTTACTCCCTTGGGTGACTCCCCATACAAAGGTTCTGCAACCTCCTGCAGGGGTGTAGTAGTAGGTACCTTGCGCTTTGGCATAATTGGTTGACCCATTGTTTTTCTCCTTACTTGTATTTGTATTTACATTAACATAATAGCTGAAAGGAATCAAGTTGATCTAAGCCTTCTTGATTTCCATATTCTTTGTGGTGACATAATAAATGTCTCCACCAACGCCTACAGCTGTCTTTGCTGCATTCCGTGCAGCTTTAATAA
>Ga0316217_10002074_pt1 | contig 24809 bp, 16 predicted proteins | sample 1anoAmetaG_FD_203633 | JGI IMG/M metagenome (GOLD analysis project Ga0316217, IMG submission 203633) | Freshwater microbial communities from Trout Bog Lake, Wisconsin, USA - 1anoA | ecosystem: Environmental > Aquatic > Freshwater > Lake > Hypolimnion/Profundal zone | place: USA: Wisconsin...
GCTTCGAAACTCGGATTCATGATCGGCACATCGTTGGTATCCCGAGGCACTATGGTGACGGCATCAAACAGGGCCGTCCGGTCGCCCACGGTATTGACGTGGAAGGTAAGCGTGCCGCTATCCACGTCGGCCACGAAAGCCACGGTGCGCGAGTGGAATGGCACCGTGATGGGGTTGGTCCCCTCATTCGCGGTCACTCGTTGAATATCGGTGATGGTATCCAGATCATTGCCATTGTAGCGAGTCGTGATATCGCAAGTGCCGGTTAGCACATCGCCGCGGGTATTGTAATAGAACTGGATCCAATAAAGTTGCCCTACCGTCAGGCCGCTGATGTCCTGCGACAGGTCGCCGCCTTGTTGCTTGAAGGCCACCCGGTTTCCATCGGGAGTCAACCCATTATCGTCAAAGGGGCCGCCCCGATCCAAAGAACGGTCATTGACGCCGTTTCCGCCGTTCCAACTGTCAATCGAGCCGTAATGCGGCCACGTGGGGTTCCAGTTGCTTTCAAAACTGGGGTTCTGTACAAAAGCCCCTTGGGAGGGTTGAGAGGCCAGCAGCAAAGAGGCCATGACGATGGTGGAAGATCTCAAGAGTGGTAAGGGAGAGAGTATTCTCATAGGTTTTCTTGGTGTCGGGAGACATGCTAATCGAGTTTGGCGCCTGTGTCAAGATGTTCTTCGCAAACGATTTTTGCCGGCCACGGATCCTCCTCGCCTCTCGGATGGTCCCCCTCGGGGCGAACCCAGCCCGGACGCGAGGATCGGCGGCTCGCTATTCCCCTTGACTATGTCCTTTGCGCGCCTAATCTGCAGGCATGGATCAGACGCGAGGTGGTGTTGGCCATTTTAGGAGCTTACGCCGTGTTTGTTTCTGGCTAATCTTGAGCGTTTATTTTGGCGCAGGGGCGGGCGGCTTGAACGCTCAAACGACAAACCTTGCCCTCCCGTCTTTTGATTTCACCGATCCGGCGGTGACCCAGGCGTGGTTGCCGACGCACGACATTGCCAGCCTGCAGACGACCTCCACGGGATTGGTGGTGAATATCAGCGGCATGGACCCTTATCTGACCGGACCAGCGCGCGATTATCCGGCCTCGACGCCGCTGTGGGCGCGACTAAGGCTCTACTCGGATCAGGCGGGGACCGCGCAACTGTTTTACTATCAAAGCAACGCGAGCGAACCCAACTCCGTACGGTTCGGTTTTCCGGCGCAAACCTGGGCCGAAGCGCGCGTTCCGGTGCCGGCGCTGGGCCGGAACTACCACTTGCGCTTTGACCCGCCCGGCGTGGGCGGGAAGGCCGTGCTGGGTTTGCTGAGTTTCGAGGCCCGCGGCGACTATCCGGATTTTGATTTCAAGACGCTGCCCGACGCCGCTAGTTGGTCCTCCGCCCACGACATTGCCAGCCTGCAGACGACCTCCACCGGATTGATAGTGAATATCAGCGGCGGTGATCCCTACCTTTATGGTCCGACGCGGAATTATCCGACCAACCAGTTGCTGTGGCTTCACTTGCGGCTCAAGTCCGATCAAGGCGGCGGCGCCCAGGTGTTTTATTTCACCAACGGTCCAACGGAGGCCAATTCGATTAAGTTTTTTGTTCCGCCGGGCGTCTGGTACGAGGCGGTGGCGCCGATGCCGGCGCTGGGGCCGGGTTGGCAACTGCGGATCGATCCGCCCGGCAGCGGGGGATTCTGCGCGCTGGATCGACTGTGGTTTGAACCCCGCGTTCTGTTGCAAGCCCCGGTTTGGCCGAAGCCAACGCTGCCAACCATTGGCGCCGACGCCTTGAAGGTACAATCGGGGGATTTGGAATTAACTTACGATCGTTACGCCTGGGGCGCCTTCGAGGTCAAGGTGGCCGGGGTGAGCATGGGCGTCGGCTATCCAGAGGCTCTGTCGGGCTATCTGTCGGGCGGAACGCAGCGCTGGCTGTCGCTGGGCCACTCCCCCACCAATCCCGTGACCGTCGCGTTGACGGGCGCGGGCTTGAGCGTGGCCGCGGATACCTACGATCCCGACGGGGCCCGCTGGCGGACCGAACAGTTATTTAGCGCCACTAATGGGGGAGTGATCCTGGTCGAATCCCGCGTGACGGTAAACCAGGATCGGCTGGTGGATCATTTGCCGATGTTCCTGTTGATCTCGGGCCTGGGCGCCTTTGGCGCCAACAAGACGCAGGGCCTTTTCTGCGGGCTGGAGTACCTGGAGAACGAGCCCAGCAGCTCGGAAGCGGATATCATCGGTCCGGGATCCCAGCGGCAGGTACCGGACATGGTGAAGGTCACGCTGCCGCTGATGGCGTTGGCGGCGCAGGACCGGTATGTGGCCGCGCTCTGGCAGCCGGAGACCAATCTCTGCGCCGTGTTCGATTCTCCCGACCGGCTATTCGCCTCCGGCGGTCACGTGATGGGACTGCTATTCCCCGGCTCCGATGGTCAGAATCGGCAGGAAGGAAACCTGCTGCCCTATGGTCCCGCGTTGTTGCGCTCGAATGAGACCCTGGTGTTGCGGGCGGCCATTTTGGGCGGCCAGGGGCAGACGGTCGTGCCGGCGGTGCAGCAATACGCGGCGTTATGCGGTCTCCCGACGCTGCCGCAAGCGGTCCCCGCCGCGGCCGACTATTACAACCTGGCGGCCCGGGGTTGGCTCGATTCGCAAATTCGCAGCAACGGTTGGTTCCGCTCGGCATTGGGCGCCTCGTTCGGCTTTCAGCCGGCGGCGGACGCCGCCGTTTGGATGCGATGGCTGGAACCGCAAGTTACTGCGGCGGACCTCCCGGCGCGGTTGGCGAGCGCGGCGGGCGCGGCCATCCAGCAGGTGCCTCAGGCCCAGAACTTCAATGATTACCAGATCGGCCATATCCACTACCCCCTGCCGGCGCTCGGCTACAACGAGGCGGTGGCCAACGCGCTCGCGGCGCAGGTCGATGCCCAGGGGCTGTTGCCGAATTTCCAACCCGATGGCAGCGTGCTCTACCACCCGGTTCCAGGCGGAACGGATTACGGCACGACCCACTATGCGCCGGATGCCAACGGCCTCACGGCGACCTATGTCCAAAGCCTGTTGGAAAACGCCGCCTTTGCGGGCGACCCCGCGCTGCTGGCGACCGGGTTGCGCTACCTCCGGGCGCTGAACAAATTCCGCAACACCGTTCCCCGGGGCGCCCAGACCTGGGAGGTGCCTTTGCACACTCCGGACATCCTGGCCTCCGCCAAGCTCCTGCGCTGTTATACGCTTGGATATGAATTGACGGGCGACCCTGACTTCCTCGCGCAGGCCCGCTATTGGGCCTGGACTGGCGTGCCATTCGTCTATTTAACCCCGCCTACGCCGGGCGCCGTGGGGCTTTATGCGACCATCCCGGTGTATGGAGCGTCCGGCTGGGTGACCTCCTGGCTCGGAGTGCCGGTGCAATGGTGCGGCTTGGTCTATGCGGACGCCCTCTACCGCTTTGCGAAATACGACCCCGCTTTCTCCTGGCGGCAAGTCGCCGATGGCATCGCGGCGTCGGGCGTTCAGCAATCGTGGACCCCGGATGACCTGGAACGTTTGGGCCTGCTGCCGGACAGTTACCAACTAAGACCGCAAGTCCGCAACGATCCGGCGATCAACCCGGGAACCGTTCAGGCGGCGGCATTGCGCTACTACCGCCAGCCGGCGGCCTACGATTTTCACTCCTTCCCCTGGCATGGCTGGCTGGTCCACGCGCCGGGCGAGATCGGGGCGATCTCCGAGCATCCTCAGGGCGTCGCCTTTACGGTGACGAATTGGTCGAGCGCCTCCGTCAGCTTGCTGGCGAATGGATTCAACCAGGAACCGCAGGTCCAGCTCAATGGCCAGCCCATTCAGCTCGTGTTTCCTCACCAATACCAGGCGAGCGCCGGCCGGCTGGTCTTGCGGCTGCAAGGCACGGTCAAGGTTGAAATCTTTGCCCCCGCCCCGCCCCCTCGCCTGGGAATCCGGGCGCCCGGCGCCAAGGGCATGGCGGAGTTCTTCTGGCCCGCCAGCGCCGCGGGTTTTGTCCTCGAAGCCGCGCCGAGCCTGACGGGCGCTAGCCTGTGGCAGCCCGTCTCCGCCTCGGTTATTCTCGACGGCGAAACCCTGACCGTCAGCGAACCAGCCACCGCCGTCGCCAGGTTCTATCGGCTCCGGAAAGGCCCCTGATACGGGGGAGGCAACAGGCCGAATGAACTCACGGCCAGGACTATGAGTCCGGCGACGGAACGGGGGGTCAGTTCCGAGCGTGATCGACCCGGGATCGGGAATTGCCCCGCCGCTTCGCATCCGTTATTCTCCTGGAAATGTTCAATGGTTGCGTGTGGATTATGAAGACCAAACACCCCTGTTGGAGTTTATTACTGTTCGTGTTCCTGGCCCCCGCCGCCGTGCTCGGTTCCACCGCAGCGGACTTTTCCTACCGGCTGCTCAAACAGATCGCCCTCCCCGGCGAGGCCGGTTGGAATCCCATGGCGGTGGATGCGGCGGCGCGGCGCCTCTATATCCCCCGCGGCATGAGTGTCCTCGTTCTCGATATGGACAAGGACCAGGTCGTGGGGGAGATCCTGGGCACGCCGGGCGTCCGGGGGTTTGCCCTTGCGCCCGAGTTGGGGCTGGGGTTTTCCTCCAACGGCGGCGAGGACAAGGTCAGCATCATCGATCTGAAGACTGGCGAAACCACCGCCAAAGTCCCGACCGCTTCCGTTCCGGATGCGATCCTCTTCGAGCCCGTTCAGCGGGAGGTTTATGTCTTCTGCGCCCGAGGCCAGTCGGTCACCGTGATTGATCCCAAGACAACGAAGGTGGTGGCGACGATCGTCCTGCCGGGAACTCCCGCCTTCGCGGTTGCGGACTCGAGAGCGGCCCGGGTGTTCTGCGCCATTAACCTGCCCGGGGCCGGCGATGATGAGGTGGCCGCCATCGATATCCGGGCTCGCTTGGTCGTGGAGCACTGGTCGCTGCAATTCCCCCTGCAACGGTCCGTCCTCCGGCCGGCCAGCATGGCGATGGACGAAGCCAGTCACCGGCTTTTTATCGGCTGCAACCTCAAGCAGGATCGCGGCATCCCCCTCTCGGCGGCGAACACCAACGGGTTGATGTTGATGATGAGCATTACCAACGGCAAGATCATCACGAAGGTCAAGACGGGTCTGGGTATCCGCGGCAGCGCCTACGACGCGGCGACGCGGCTTGCCTTCTGTTCGAGCGGCGTGGACGGGAACGTGGTCATCGTCCATGAGGACTCCCCCGAACGGCTGTCCGCGGTCCAAGCCCTAAAGACGGCGCGGGGCGCCGACACCCTCGCCCTCGATCCGACCACCCACAAAATCTATCTCCCCGCCGCCGAATACGAACCGATGATGCCGACAACCCCGGGTGTTGCTCCGCATCCTCCACGGGTCATCCCGGGCACCTGCAAGGTCCTGGTGTACGGCCTGGAGCAGTGACCGATTAGTGATGATGGCTGCCGCCGGCGCAGGCGCAACCGCAGGAACGCGCGGTACTGCAGTCCGCCGGATTTCCTGGGCAATACTCGGCGCCGCCCTCGCTGGCGACCGATGAAGCGAAGACCGACAGCTTTTTCGTTAACTTGACGGACCCGCAGCTTGGGCAGCGGGTGCCCTTCCAGTCGCTGGAGCGCACCAGGACCTCGTTGTCTGCTTTGCAGCTTTCACAATGAAACTCGTAAATCGGCATGAGGACAGGATAACGCCTGACTGGAAAAGCTCAAGCCTCAGGACTCCTGAAACCGTGGAAATCAGGTGACACCGAGATTCCCCTCACCCCAGCCCTCTCCCGAGGGAGAGTGAGCAGGATCGTCCGCCCGGAGAGGTCCACCGGCTTTCCAGGTCTGCGAGTTTCTGTGCGGCGGGATCAGGAATCCTGAGCCTGAAGCCGGAGCGGGGCAGAGCTTCGAAGGTGTGCATCCAGACGCACAGTTGTTGGTTGCGGGGTCCGTGTTACAACGTATCTAGGAATCAGAATTGCTGGTTGTGACTGGTTCCGCGCTTGGGGCCGGGGGGCGTTAAGTAACGCGCCTGGCAACTGGGAATTGAACTGGCTCCCCCGGCCCCGTTAGCTTTTCCTTCCGCTCCAGCCCGTAGAGGCGTCTGAACCCTAATCCAATCCGCTGGCGCGTTTGGCGCGCCCCAAGACTTCGCGGGCCTTCAAGCGCGCGCGCGCGGCGCCATCGGCCAGGACGCGCTCGACGTGGTCCAGGTTCGCGGCCAACTCGGCTCTCCTCGCGCGCGCGGCGGCGAAGTAGTTCCAATAGTGCTCGAACAGAGCCTTTTTCAGGTCGCCATAGCCGAAGCCCCCGGCACGAAGGCGATCCTCGTGATCCCGAGCGACCTCCGGCGGAGCGACCAATTTAAGCAATTGGAGGGCGAAATTCTTGTCGGCATCGGGTTTGGGCTCCTGGGGGGTGCGGCTGTCCATGACGATGCTCATCACCTGCTTGCGAATCGCCTTCTCGATCCCGAAGATGTCGATGGTGTTCCCATAACTCTTGCTCATCTTCTGGCCGTCGATCCCGGGGACGACCGCGACGGATTCCTGGATTTGGGGTTCGGGGACGACGAAGGTCTCGCCATACTGCTCGTTAAACTTGATCGCGATATCCCGGGTGACCTCGACGTGCTGTTTCTGGTCGCGTCCGACGGGAACGATATTCGAGTCGTAGAGGAGGATGTCGGCGGCCATCAGCGCCGGGTAGGCGAAGAGGCCGAAGTTGAAGGAGATGCCCTTGGCCACCTTGTCCTTGTAGGAATGGCAGCGTTCAAGCAATCCCATGGGGGTTACGGTGCCCAGCAACCAAGTCAGTTCGGTCACCTCCGGCACATCAGATTGGCGGAAGAAAACCGCGCGCTGCGGATCGAGACCGCAGGCCAGGAAATCGAGCGCGACGTCCAGGGTGTTCTGCCGGCGTTGCGCCGGGTCGAACAGGGTGGTCATCGAGTGATAATTGGCGATGAAATAATAGGCCTCGCCTCGATGTTGGAGCTCGATGGAAGGCCGCATCATCCCGAAATAGTTGCCGAGATGGAGGGCCCCGGAAGGCTGAATGCCGGAGAGAATGCGCATGGAGTAGGTTATCGCCGTGGACGAAGCAGGATCGCCTTCTTGTCGGTCCCCTGGACCTCGACGCTGTGGGTTTCGACTTGGGGATCGTCCTTGAGCGCTTGATGAATGATGCGCCGGTCAAAGGCGCTGAGGGGCTCAAGTTCGACCACGTCACCCCAGCGGCGCACCTTATCGGCCGCCTCTTTAGCCTTCTTGACCAGCGCATCGCGCGCCTGGGCGCGGTAACCGCTGACATCCACCATCACCTTCGGCACCGTGGTATCCTGCTGAAAGAGCAGTCGGTTCGTGATGTATTGGAGGTCGGCGAGAGTCTGTCCCTGGCGGCCGATGAGCCGGCCTGAATCTTCGGTCTTCACATCGAGCAAAAGCCCTTCTTCAAGGTGGTGCTCTTCCACGACGGAGGGGAAACCCAAGGTAGCGAGGAGGGTTTCCAGAGTGACTTTCGGTTGTGCGGGCATAAGCGAATTTTGAGTGACTAGTTCAACAGAAATGGAATGGGGCGGTTACAGGTTGAAGCTATTTTCTCTTTTTGAGGGCAGGCGTCAATTCCGGACCGGCCGCTCCCGCGTTGGCGCGCGTCAGCTTGGTCTGGGCGATGCTCAGGAGGTTGTTCACCGTCCAGTAGAGGGTGAGACCGGCCGAAAGGTTGTAGAAACCGACCATGAAGATAAGCGGCAGGTAGCGCATGAGCTTGGCCTGGGCCGGGTCCATGCCCGGGGAAGGGGGCGTCAGATGCGACTGCCAGAGCATCGATGCGCCCATGATCAGCGGGAGCAGGTTAAAGGGCAGCCCCACGCCGGGGATGCCGAAGAAGGGAACCACTCCCAGACCCGGGATAACGAAGAGCGTGTCGGGTTTGGACAAGTCGGCGGCCCAGAGAAAGCTGGCGCCGCGCAACTCGATGGCGCTGAGGATCATGCGGTAAAAACCGAAGAAGACGGGGATCTGGATGAGCATCGGCAGACAGCCGCTCATGGGGCTGACTTTGTTCTCCTTCCAAAGCTCCATCATCTTGCGCTGCATCTTAACGGGATCCGCCTTGTATTTATCCTGAATGACTTTGGCCTGGGGCTGGAGGGCCTGCATGCGTTTCATCGAGCGCGTGCTCGCCTGGGTGAGCGGCCAGAAAACCAGCTTAATGAGGACGGTGATGGCGATGACGGCCCAGCCATAGGGCAGTTTGAAGAAGTGATGCAGGGAGTTCATTCCCAGGAGCAGCGCCTTGGAAACGAAGCCGTACCAACCGAAATTCATGACCAGGTCCAGGTTGTTCCCGAACTGGTCGCCAATTTTCGCCAGCGTCTGGTACTCCTTGGGCCCGGCATAAATAAACACGCGATGCTCGACGCTCTGGCCGGCATTCAGGTTGGTGGCGGGATAAGACAGCATGGCCTCGAAGCCGGTCGGGGTGATGGCGTTGGTGGCCATCATCAAGGCATCGTCGCCCGTTGGCCGGGGCAATTCCACTTGCCGAACCAGGACCGCTTGAGCGGGTTCTCGCGGCATGGCCGCCAGGACGAAGAACTGGTTGTGGGCGGCGACCCAAACCACGTTGCTGGCGCCCCCGCGGTATTCAGTGGGGGCCACTCGCGGCACGCAGGCGAAGCCGCGAGACGAGAAAAAGGAAGCGCTGACATCGTCCGCCGTTTTGATCCCGTTGTACCACAAAACACCCCAGGTCATCGCCTGATCGGTCGCGGTCATCGGAGTGGCCGTACCCACCACCCATTCCTGTCCTGGCAAAGCGAGCGCGCCCCCCGAGCGGTTTTCCAGGCGAACGGTCGCCGCGACCAGGTAATTCGACGAGAGCTGAAACTCTTTGACGACCACCAGTCCGTTGGTCAACGCTTTTTCGGCCCGCAGGCTGCTGGCCGTGCGGGTCAGTTGAAAAACGCCGTCTCCTTGCACCGGCCCGTCCAGCAGGGCCAGAACGGGAAGCGGGGCGTGGGAATTGAGCGTGGCAACGCGGTTGGTATCGGAGCGCTTCCCGACGCGGGTGGCAGTGGACTCGGGGTACTGGAGCAATTCGACCAGTTTAATGCCGCCGCCGTAAGAACTGAAAGTATATCGGGCGTTGGCGTTGGTGAGGACCTCCAGGCGCTCCGGTTCGTTGGTATTGGCCACGAAACTCGGGATGGAGGCGGGCGCCTCGGGGGCTTGGGCGGCCGCGCCGGAAGTGGTTCCGGTCCGGCCGGTCGGAGGCGCAACCACGGCATTGGTGAAACCGGGAGGCAGCGGCTTAGGGGGATAGAGCCTATTGACCACCAGCGGGTACCAGAGCACCAGCAGCAGAAACGAGGCGACAACGATGATGATTGATTTACGATCCATTCAAATAAGGGGCTTCGGGCGGTTTGCTGAAGCGCCGCGCGCGGCGAGCCCAGAGGGCGTTAAAGGGGGTACGGGGTCCCAACCGCACCCGCCCCAAGGATGACAGCGGCCGAGGCGTTTGAGAGCCAGCCAACCGCCCGCCAGCGCGCCGTGGGCCTGGACGGCCTCGATTGCATAGGCGGAGCAACTGGGGATGTGCCGACACTGACCGAGTGGTCCAAAAAACAGGCGCATCGCCGGGGAGATCCCCCAGCGGTAGCCGCGAAAGCCGAGCACCAATATATATTGAGCCACATTCACCGTTTCATCCGGTCAGGCCCTTGGACAATCGGGCCCGCCTAAGGGTTGTAAGCAAATCACGCTCGACCTCCGCAAAGGCCTTGCCGGCGATCGACGGCCGGGCCACCAGCACGAGGTCCACCACGGCCTCCAGATCGTGCTGATGAAGCCGGTAAGCCTCGCGCAGCAAGCGCCGGGCCCGGTTGCGCTGGACCGCGCCACCGACCTTCTTTGAAACCACCAAACCGAGCCGCGGAAGAGCCCCGGGCGCCAGGCGACGCCAGTTGGCGATGAGGCAGCCATTGACCATGCGCTGCCCCTCCAAACGGGTCCGCGTAAAATCACGCCCCAGCTTGATCCGGGCTCCTCGGTGGAACCGCAGCCGCGTTGGCGTCTCGGCGGCCATACGCCCTCTTCGGTCAGACGGGCGTCAAGCGCTTGCGGCCGACCCGGCGGCGATTACTGAGAATCCCCCGACCGCTCTTGGACGAGTTGCGGTTCAAGAATCCGTGCTGCCGTTTCCGGCGTATCTTCGACGGCTGATATTGTCGTTTCATAAATTCAGTTCACTTCGCACCCTGCGAGACCCGATGCCCAAAGGCAAACGCTTCGCGAGGAAACGCCCCATTAACGGAACGCGAGAGAATACCAGCGAAACCCCGGCTGTCAAGCCGCGAAAAGGAGCGAATCCGATCCGCTCCGCCGGCGAACGAGTTTTTGACTTGGCGCGGGGCCGCGCCATATACTGGGGCCATGCCACACGCGGGTACCCATGACGGCAAGCGGCGGTTTCTGGAGTTCCTGGCCCGGAAGCGCCTTCGCCTCACGGCTCAGCGCCGAGCCATCATCGACACCGCGTTTGCCACCCAGCAGCACTTCACAGCCGAACAACTGCTCGAGTGGTCGCGGCAGCGCGACAAGTCGGTTTCGCGCGCGACGGTCTATCGCACCTTGCCGCTGTTGACCGCGAGTGGCTTGGTGGGAGAGATGGATTTTGGAACCGACCGGAAACTCTACGACCCCAATTACGCCGACCGTCCGTTCCACAACCACATCATCTGCCTGGATTGCGCAAAGATCGTCGAGTTCGAGAGCGATAAGCTGGCGGAGTTGGAGGGCGAAATCCATCAGCGTTTCGGTTTTCTCGTCCAAAGCCGTCGCTTGCACATCACCGCCACCTGCGAGGAGTTTCGCAAGCTCGGAACTTGTTCCCGGCGACCGGGATGAGCGGCGGCGCGGGGAGGTTGGTTCCCGCCCTGCGTCTTAATGCGGTTTGGGCGGCTGGCTGGCCTGGAGTGGTTGTGGTTTGGGCGGCGGTGGATGGGTGATCTCCGCTTCGAAGGCGCCCGCCAATACGCTCTTGGACGCGTCCGGGAGGCAGAGGTAGATCCGCCCCGGGAGGAGACCGTTGGTGGCTTGGCCGAAGGCGAGCTTGAGGGCGAAACCGCTTTGAAAATCCGCCTTTTGTTGCGTCGGCGGTTGGTCCTTCCACCGCAGAAAGATGCGCGGGACGGGGGAGTCTTGGTTGGTGGTGAATTCGAAGGCTCGGCCGCTCAATGCCTCGCCCTTGCGGATGGGCAAAGCGACTCCCAGCGTGAACTCGGGGACCCATCGCTTTCCTTGACGAAAGGAGAGGAAACCACCCTGAATCAACACTTTCTCGGAACTAAACCCCCGGCCGCAGAGACGTCCGGCGGCGGGGGCATCGGGGAACGCTCGATTGGTCAAATCCAGGCTCCAGGTAATATGGGTCGGGATGGGGAAGGGGATGGCCGGCTTGGGTAGAGCGGCGACCAGCGGCGCGAGCGAAACCGGCGGGGGAAGCGGGATCGCGGGTTTTGGGCGAAAGACCCAGGTTACGGTAGCGGCGGCCGCCAGCGCGACCAGCAGGGCGGTAGTGGAAAGGACCCGCCGGATAACGGAGGCCTTTGGCTGCGCGGAGTTGACGCCGGCGCGCGCCGCCGCCGGTCGGGGCTTGGCGACTTGCGAGGCCGAGAGGATGAACTTGGAATCCGCCGATGCCGGGGCTTGGGGCACAACGATGCTCTGAAAACAGGTGGGGCATTCGATATGCCGCCCACCCGACTCAGAATTCGCCGTAATATGCTGCCCGCACACGGGGCAGGCGAATTTGCACTCACTCATCGCATCCGGTTAGACCATTCCATAAGGGCGGAGGCACGACAATCCTTTTCTAGGGTCTTCACGGTTTTCCGGCCTCTTTGGTAAAGGCGCTGATGAGGTGGTCTTTGATCTTCGCTTGCTTGGCGACGTCCATCACCTTGACCAGCATGCCCCACGGCGCGGCCTTGTCGGCGCTGATGGCTACCTTGAGGTCGGGGTTTTTGGCGACGGCATCGATCAACTCGCCCCGGAGGCGGTCGGGGGTGACGGGCATGGCCTCGGGGCCAAATCGGAGGTTTCCTTGGGGATCGATGCTAATCACCAGGGGCGGGGCATCGCTGGCGCCGCTCTTCTGGGCGCTGGTGGATTCTGGCAAGGCCAGTTTGACCGCCGGTTGTTGATTGAAGGTGGTGGTCACCATGAGGAAGATCAGCAGCACGATCAGAATATCGATGAGCGCCACGATAATAATCGCGGGCGGTTGCCGTCGTTTGCGAACGTAGAAGCGCATGTGCCAGTGGGACTACAGGAGCCTGCGGCCTTTGTCGGACGCCCCGGCGCCTTGGGCGGTTCGCGCGGACTCGCCCCGGTATTGGCCGCGGATGAATTCGTCAGAGAGGGTCTCCATTTCGACGGCGAGATTCTCAATTTTCTTGGTGTAGTAGCTCCAAAAGATCAGCGAAGGGATGGCGATGAGCAGGCCCATCAAGGTGGTATTGAGGATGAGCGCAATATTCTGAGCCAGCATTCCCGCCTCGGCCAGCCCGCGCTGGCCGATGTTGGAAAACAACCGCATCATGCCCAGGATGGTGCCCACCAGGCCAAGGAGCGGGGCGATGCCGACGATGATCTCGAGCACCACCAGGCCGCGCTCGAGGTGAGCGACCTCATGCCGGGCGCGCGTTTGGAGGGCGTCAATATTGTCCGCTTTGTCCCAGTCCAGCCGGCCGGCCGCGGATAGGAGCAGCCGGCCCATGGGGGAGGGATACTGCTCGCAGACCCGCTTGAGCATCGGTAAATCGCCCGGCGCCTGGCAGGATTGGACGGCGGTCTCGATCGCCGGCGGGACGATCCGCCGCCAGCGCAGCGCCCAGCCGCGTTCGACAATGAAGGCGAGGCCGACGATCGAGGTCAGCAACAGCATTGCGTAAACAATTTGTTCCATGGTGGGAGGGAGGCTTAACGATAATAAAAAGTGAACGTGACCTCGCGATAATCGGCGCCGTTCATACGGCGCATATCCGCGGGCCAGGCCTGAAAGGGCGCGGAGTCCTGGATGGCGCTCTCGCACAAGAGCGCCAGGGTCAGATCAACCGTGTTTTGCACAAGGGTCATTTGGGAGATGGAACCATCGAAACTCAAGCGGAATCGCAGCACCACCTTGCCTTTGCGCTCGTCGGCGTATAAGCGGTCCTCCAGCAGTTTGTACCATTGGTATTGGATCGCGTAGGCGATGGCGGAGTCGTAGGCGCCGAACGCGGTGCCGATTGCGTCCACCGACGCGACGACTTTGTTCCGGCGCACGCCGCCCTCCTGGCGCATCTTTTCCCCGACCAAACCGCCCTTGTCCTGGAGTCGGAGCCGCGCCTCGGTCAGCGTTCGCGGTTTTTCCGGCTTGGCGGCTTTGGCCGGTTCCGCGGGGCGCGGTTCATCGGCCTGGCCCTCGGCCGGGCGGTTGGTTTCGGCCGGATGGCCCAGAGTCAGATCGCCGGCTATCGGAGTGGCTCGCGGCTTCACCTCGGGTTTGGGCGCTTCCACCGGTTTGGGGACTGGGACAGGGAGCGGCGCTGGGGGGGGGGGGGGGGGTGGCGCCGGCTGGAAAGGCACGGGCTGCGGTCGAACAATGTCCACGGTCTTAAGCAACTCCGTTTGCTTGCCATCGATCTTCGGGATGTTCGTGTCGCGGCTGGTATCGGGGTTGGCGGCCAGGGAGTGCTTGTCCGAATAATAGTCCGCTTTCTTGGGCGGTTCGGGCGCCGCCTGAGCGGGGCTGACGTCGATAAACAGGAGCGAGACGCGGTCCTCCGCCTGCTTTTTATCCATCAGCGCGATTTCCTGCGGCGTGGGCTTCTTGTGGAACAGCTCGGTGAGCATTCGCGGCGGCCGCATCCAGTTCGGCCACTCCCAGTGTTCCCACAAATGCAACCGTTGACCGGTCTGGAAGCCGCCCCAGAGAAGGAGGTGGATAGCCAGGGAAATGCTGAACGCCCAGACCAGTCGGGAGGACTCGGCCTGGGTCGCCCGCAAAGAAGGCTCTGGATCGGCGGCGGCTGCCATTCCCGTTCATCTTGCCGCACCCGGGCGGCAGCGGCAAGGACGGGATGCGGGCGGAATCGGCCCATTTCCCGGTTGCGCAACGCGGACGGATCGGAAAGACTAGCGGCGCCATTTCCAAACTATGAGAACTTTTGTTTCGCTGGCGCTGCTCGTGTTTGCGCTGGTCTTGCCGAGCGGGGCTCCCGCTCAAACCGCAACCAATGCGCCTCTCGCGTTATTCACCGCCGCCTTGAATCGTCTCGCGGCGATTATCGAACCAGCGACCAACCAGCCGGCGCGCGCCTTCACAGCCACCCTGAAAGTCACCAAAGCCGGCGGGCTGCCCAAGGAATTGGCCGATCGCCAGTTTGACCTTGCCTTCCAAGCCCCGGACCGATTGCGGTTGTCGGCGATCTGGGACCAGCAGTCCTTGGTCCTTGGGCGCGACGGGCAGCAAGTGTGGCTTTACATGCCGTCGAAGAAGTTCGGGCTGATCGGGTCGCCCGACGTCGCCCCGTTTTCCGATATGCCGGATCAGAAGAGCGCGCCCTCGCTCGGCGCCCTCCGCCTGCCGCTACCGCGCGAGCAGCTCGCCCTGTTGCCGTTGTTGACGGATCTGGAGGCATTACCCGAGGAAAACGTCGCGGGCGAGCCTTGCCAGGTATTCAAGGCGAAGGCAAAGCCCGAGGCGGTCCAGGGCTTCAAGCTGCCCCGGGGTACCCTCCAGCTCTGGGTTCGCGCGTCCGACGCTCTGCCTTTGCGCCTGGCGTATCGCCAGGACGCCATCGATGTGGAGATCGAACTGCAAGCGCCCCAACTGGGCGAGCCCTGGCCCGAGTCGAAGTGGGGGTTCCATCCGGCCGCCGACGATCGGGTTGAAACCGTGGCCCGTACTCATGTGACCCGGTTTGTTTCCGTGGCCCTGGATATGCTGGGCGACCACATGCCGGCGCTGGGTCCCGCCACGGGCGAACATCATGTGATCGCCCGCGAGGGCAAGGGGCGGCTGGAGGCCGTTGATGGCACCCGCGTGCTCGTGCTCAAGGGGACCCCGGAGGAAATGGGCCGGCAGCATGGCTTGCTGATGAAAAAGGAAATCCACCGCCTGGTGGAGCGGATTCTCTACGGCGTGGGCGTCGGGAGCTCGTTCGAAAAGGGCCGGTGGTTCTTCGGCGAGATCGAGTCGGCGCAGAAACGGTTGGCCCCCTTTGTGGATGCGCGTTATTTCCGGGAGATGGACGCCCTGGCCGACGCCTCGGGCGTCCTGCGGCAGGAAGCGCGCCTGGCGAATGTGTTTCCCGAGTTGTTTCATTGCAGCGGCTTCGCCGTCTTTGGCAAAGCGACGACCGATGGGCGCCTCTACCATGGCCGAGTTCTGGACTACATGCGTGGCATGGGCCTGGAACAGAACGCGGTGGTGATGGTCTTCCAGCCCGAGAGCGGCAACGCCTGGGTCAACGTGGGCTACGCGGGTTTTGTCGGCTCGGTCACGGCCATGAACGCCAAACACCTGGCGATCGGCGAAATGGGCGGGCGGGGCGAGGGGAATTGGGATGGCAAACCGATGGCCGAGTTGGTGCGCGAGGTGATGGAGAAAGCGAACACGCTCGACGAGGCGGTCGAGATCATGCGCCAGGCGCCCCGGACTTGCGCGTACTACTACGTTGTGTCCGATGCCAAGTCCAAGCGCGCGGTCGGGATCGCGGCCACGCCCGAGAAATTCGAGACCATCTGGCCGGGGGAAAGCCATCCGCTTCTGCCCCACCCGGTCCCGGATACGGTGCTGATGTCTGCCGGCGATCGCTACGAGGAACTCTCCCGCCGGGTTAAGGCGGGCTTCGGCAAGCTGGACGAGGAGGGGGCGCGCAACCTGATGCGCCGGCCGGTCTGCATGACCTCCAACCTCCACTGCGCCTTGTTCGCGCCGGACACCCTCGATTTCTGGGTCGCCAACGCCGATTCGGTGAACCCCGCCGCTCACACGCGCTATACCCACTACAATCTGGAAGAGCTGCTTCGACCTGAGGCCGGTCAATAGCGGGAGCGACGATCCGCGCCTGACTCGCGCCGGAATTCCCTCTATCGTTTTATGAACCTACATCTCCGGCAGTTCATCCCTCCCGGCGCAAGACGCGAGCTGCTGAGGATCGCGGGGCTGTGTGGGTGCGCCGTTTTGGCTAGTTCATCCGCGCTGCGAGCGGAGGAGGCATCGGGGGCGCGCGGGGGCGTCCCGGCGAGTTTGCCACGGGCGCTGCCCCGACCGCTGGCGCTTAAGCCCGATACCTTCAAACCTTACGTTGATTCGTTCAACCAAAACGATCGCGAGCTTTACCCGCAGTATGTTCCCAATGCCGCCGCCTGGGATTTCTTGCGCGACAACATTCCATTGTTGGAATGTCCCGACAAGGAGATGGAGGAGATTTACTATTTCCGGTGGTGGACCTTCCGCAAGCATCTCAAGCAAACGCCGGACGGTTTCATCGTCACGGAGTTCCTCCCGGCGGTGGGTTGGGCCGGCAAGTATAACTCGATCGACTGCGCGGCGGGCCACCATTTGCGCGAAGGGCGCTGGTTGAACGACCCCAAATACCTCGACGACTATGCCGTGTTTTGGTTCCGCAAAGGGGGCAGCGCCCGCACCTATAGTTTCTGGGCCGCCGATTCGGTCTGGGCGCGCGCGCAGGTCGCCGGGGATGATCGCCTGGCCAGGGAACTGCTGCCGGACCTCATGAGGAATTATGAGGCCTGGGAAACGGAACGGCGCGACCCCAACGGCCTGTTTTGGCAGGTGGACGGCCGGGACGGGATGGAAGTCTCCATCAGCGGGGCGCTAAGTCCTCAGGGAGAAGGTTATCGGGCGACGATCAACAGCTACATGTATGGCGATGCCCTGGCCATCGCCCGGATGGCCGAGCGGTTCGGCCAGAAGGACGCGGCCGACCGGTTCCGCGCCAAGGCGGCGGAAATCAAGCGGCTCACCCAGGAGAAACTCTGGGACCCGGCGGCCCAATTTTTCAAAGTGCTGCCGCGCGGAGCGAACGCCGCGCTTTCCGACGCCCGCGAGTTGCACGGTTACACCCCATGGTATTTCGACCTGCCCGATGCGGATAAGTCCGTAGCGTGGGCCCAGGTGATGGACCCGCGGGGCTTTTTCGCCCCGTTCGGTCCGACGAGCGCGGAGCGGCGCCATCCCCAGTTCGCGGTGTCCTACCAGGGCCATGAGTGCCAGTGGAACGGGCCGAGTTGGCCGTACTCCACCGCTATCACGCTCACCGCGATGGCGAACCTGCTCAACCACTACGAGCAGAACTTCGTGAGCCGCGAAGATTATTTCAAGCTGCTGAAAGTTTACGCCGGGTCCCACCACCGGAAGCTCGACGATGGCCGGGTGGTCCCCTGGATCGATGAAAATCTCAACCCGACCAACGGCGACTGGATCGCCCGCTCGCGCCTCAAATCGTGGAAAAACGGCTCCTGGGACCCGAGCGTTGGCGGCGAGGAGCGCGGCAAAGACTACAACCATTCCACCTTTTGCGACCTGGTGATCAACGGCCTAATCGGCCTCCGGCCCCGCGCCGACGATACGGTCGAAGTCAATCCGCTCCTGCCGAACGGCGCCTGGGACTACTTCTGCCTCGACCAGGTCCGCTACCATGGCCGCTGGCTCACCATTCTCTACGACAAGACCGGCGAGCGGTACGGGAAGGGGAGAGGCCTGCGCGTTTTTGCCAATGGCAAGGAGATCGCCGGCGCGGAGACCTTGACTCGCGTTACCGGCCCGTTGCCGGCGGCGTCCGCGGCGGAGACGGCGGGCGGCTGGGAGAAGTACACGGGCAACCCTGTTATGGGCGGCCAGTACGGAACCTGCTTCGATATCTCGGTGATGAGAGAGGGGGAGACTTATCGGATGTGGCTCTCCTGGCGGCCCAAGCAAAGCGTGGCCCTGGTCGAGAGCCGGGACGGCATCCATTGGAGCGAGCCGCCGCGGATCGTCCTCGGGCCAAGGCCGGAGAGCGGTTGGGAGGAGGACATCAACCGGCCGGTGGTCCTCAAGCGCGCCGACGGCTACCACATGTGGTACACCGGGCAGGCTAAAGGCGAGCATTCATGGATCGGCTACGCGACCAGCCCGGACGGCGTGACCTGGAAACGCATGAGCGCCCAGCCGGTCCTCTCGTTCGAGCAACCGTGGGAGAAGGTGGCGGTCATGTGCCCCCATGTCTTGTGGAATTCCGAGACGAAACTCTTTCAAATGTGGTACTCGGGCGGCGGACAATACGAACCGGACGCCATCGGCTACGCTACCAGCCCGGATGGGCTGGCGTGGACCAAGCATGCGAACAACCCCATTTTCACCGGCGACCCCGCGGCCCCCTGGGAGCGGAACCGCGTCACCGCTTGTCAGGTGGAGCGGCGCGGAGACTATTATATAATGTTCTATATCGGCTTCCGGGACGTTGACCACGCCCAGATCGGCTTGGCCCGCTCCAAGGATGGCATCACGGGCTGGGAGCGGCACCCCGCCAACCCGATTATCCGCCCGGGCCGGGACCAGTGGGACCACGATGCCTGCTACAAGCCTTACGCGATCTTTGACGGCCGGAAATGGCTCCTCTGGTACAACGGCCGCCACGCCAGCCTGGAACAGATCGGCGTCGCGTTTCACGAGGGGGAAGACCTGGGATTTGACGCGGGCGGCCGCTGAGTCGGTGGTCAGGGGCCTGCGACACGCCTCGCTTGCCCCGTGACATTCGATGAGAGACATCATTGCGCGGGTTCACCTCGGTACCGCAAAAGGGGCCAATGCCAACCTGCGCGACTAAACGCGGAGGTAGCCAGCGCCCGGAGCGAGCCAAGCGCTGTCGGGCACATCGGGCGCGGCAAGCCAAGCACGGGAACACTGAACCAATCAAATGGCTGACCGTTTTGGTGGCGGTATCCGGACTCTGACCGACGCCACCTCCATCCGCGCCCGGCGATCCTACCGGGTTACCCGACGGTGACTCCAAATCAAGGGCTTTTCGGCAGTCATCTTCGCCGTACGTTCTCTCTTGCTCCTCATCCTACGAGCGACCACGAGGACGCGGCGCGAAGTCCTTCCAACCAGAAATGATAATCAACTTCGGCGCCACGCCCAGGCTATGACCCCAGCCCGGGATGAAATCAGGAGAAGGTCCCTGTTTACCATCGTTGCACGCGGTAGAAGCGCTGTGAATTGGTGGCAGCAAGGTCGGCCAACGAGAGGATCCTCCCGTTACCCGCGACCAGCGGGAGTGCTGTCCAGGTTGGATCTGGAATCGAGTTCTTGTATTCCAGGCGGTAAACCCTCCCGCTTTGAGTGGGCGTTAAGAGGCTGAACCCATTGCTGCACAATATCGGATCTACGCTCAGTCCAGCAACTGTAGGCGAACCTGGGATAGCCATGACGTACGTTCCGACTGCGATTTGAGCGGCACTGGTAAAATTGGCTGGCACGTCGCCCCCGTTTAGCCAGTTTCCCCAGGTGACCACTGAGCCATCAGTTCTCAAAGCCACGCCGCAAGAATCTCCCGCCGAGATCGCTACGACATTGGCTAAATCTCCGGGGAGGTTTATCCCGCCGTTCGAATTGTCGCCCCAACCGACCACGGTGCCATCGGCTTTTAGCGCCAGCCCGTGATTTGAGCCCGCCGCAATCGCTATTACATTGGATAAATCCGGGGGAAGATTCGTTTCACCCCGATCCTGCCCGCCCCACGCGACCACCGTCCCGTCGGCCTTCAGGGCCATGCTGTAAAACCCTCCAGCAGCAATCCCCACCACATTCGTCAGATCAGTTGGCACATTTGTTTGACCATACACTTGGTTATAGCCCCAGGCTGTCACGGTCCCATTGGCTTTCAACGCCATAGCATGGTAATACCCAGCCGAAATTGCGACTACGTTGGTCAGATTTGCGGGGGGTACGGCCGGGTAGTAATGGGCGCCATCAAAGTAGTCGCCCCACGCTCTGAGCGTGCCCTCCGCTTCCAGTGCCAAACCGTGCGTGAGACCAGCCGCAATGGAAATCGCGTTCGTCAAATTCGGCGGGACATCCACTTGGCCGTAATTGTCGTGACCCCACGCTACCACAGTTCCGTCGGCCCCCAGTACCATGCTAGACCAGAGACTGGCGGCAACTGCAAGCGCGTTCGTCAAGCCCGATGGTATGTTGGTTTGCCCATAGGCGTTATTCCCCCAAGCAGCGATCGGACTGACGCCCAAAGTCGCCAAGCTGCTTGTGACGCTTCCATACACATTGCTGACGAACACGGAATACGACCCAGCCTGGATGAACTGGAGATTCGTCAACACCAATGTGTTCGCGGTCGCTCCCTGGATGTTCGTGCCGTTAAAGCACCATTGGTATGCGAATGGTCCCTGGAAAATCGGCTGGACGTCGAACATGATGCTAAGCCCGAAAAAGCCGCCTTGACTCTTTGGCTGAGATGCAATCGACAAGGGTATCACTGTGAGAATCGCATTGGAACTGGCGACCGTTTCGAAAATGTTGCTGACAACCACAGAATACTCGCCTGCTTGACTGAGTTGAACATTGGTTAGTGTCAACAGTTGGTCCGTGGCTCCCGTCACGTTTGCGCCATGGAATTGCCATTGATAGTACAATGGAGTCTGGCCGTTGACCGCGACGCTAAGTACCGCGTTTGTTCCAGCGACGACGGTTTCATTGGGTGGTTGGCCGGTGATCTGCAGAGGGATCACGGTGAGAGCCACATTCTCGCTGGCCGCCAGCCCGAATGCGTTGCTTCCGATCACGGAATATACCCCCGCTTGGTTTACCTGGACATTAGTAAGGACGAGAGGATTGTCAGTACCTCCGTCGAGATTTGTTCCATTGAAAGTCCATTGATATCCAAAGGGGCCTTGGCCGACGGTATTCGCGAACAGTGTCACATTTGTGCCGGCCACAACGAGCTGACTCTGCGGCTGTACTGAAATCAATAAGGGACCCACATTCAAAAGGGCGTCGTTGTTCGTGAGCTCGCCAAAGATGTTGCTGATGACCAAGGAATACGTTCCCGCCTGATTTAGTTGAATATTCGTCAGCGACAGGCTGCTGTTTGTGGCGCCAGACAGGTTTGAACCGTTGAGTTGCCACTGATAGCTAAATGGTCCTTGCCCGGTCGCACTCGCCGTGAACGCGCGGTTTGACCCAGCGGCCACGGTTAGCCCATGGGGCTGGATTGCGAGTTCAAAAGGGAGCACATGAAGCATGCTGGCGCCGCTCGTGGCCGCGCCAAGCGCGTTGGTCGCAGTCAGCGTGTAAGAGGTTTCCGCCTGGCTCGTTTGCGCATTTGTCAGGACCAGAACCGTATTGGTGGCTCCAGGCAGGTTGGTCCCATCGCAGCTCCACTGGTAGCCCAGTGGGAGCGCGCCGACGGCCGCCATCCTTAAGTAGGCCGTCGCGCCTCCGACGACCGTCCTATCAATCGGCATTCCTGGGAAAACCGGCATCCCCTCGCCGACCGCTAGAAGACCATCCTTGCTGCCTCCGCCCACCGCGCAGATTTGATTGGTGGCGTACACCGGCGCCGGGGTGCTCGTCCATTGTGCCAAAGTTCCGTTACGCCTCAAGCCGAGTATTGAGGGATATGACGAACTAAACGGGCACGCCAAATCAACAACGTTCGTAAACCCAGGGGATGGTGTAAGCGTGGAAAACGATCCCCAGGCCAGAACAGTTCCGTCAGCTCGCAGGGCCGCATTACCATACCACCCGGTCGCAATCGCGACGATGTTGGTGGCGGCCGGCGGAACATTGGTTCCCTGATCCACGTTGTCGCCCCACGCAACAACCCTCCCGTCTGAGCGCAGGGCCAAGCTGAGGAATGCGCCTGCTGCAACAGCAACAATGTGCTCGGCCGCTTGGGGGATATTCGTCAAACCGTAAGAGGTGTTGCCCCAATCCACCACGGTCCCGTCCTTCCGGAGAGCCACGGCGTGCTGGGCCCCCGGCCCCAAACCCAGGGCAACCACGTTCGTGGCGGAGGGAGACACGTTCGTGACCCCGGTAAACATTTTGCCCCACATGGCAATTGTCCCGTCCCTTCGCAGCGCCAGGCTGTGAGCGCTACCCGCGGCGATGGCGACAATGTTGGTCGCGTCGGGCGGCACATTCGTTTGGCCCCAGTAATTTGCGCCCCAAGCGATTACGTCGCCGTCGCGCCTCAAAGCCAGGCAATGATCATCCCCGGCGGCGAGGGCGACTACGTCGCGGGCGGCAGCGGGAACGTTCGTCTGCCCGTAGTAGTTGTCTCCCCAGACAACCACCTGTCCAGCAACGCGACTGGCGCCAAAGCTGTAGAGCAAAATCACGATTACCGGCAGCGCAGCCGTGCCGAGCGACAGGGAACGCAAATGTTGTTTCATGGGTTAGCCTTGTTCTGGATTAAGAGTCTCTTGCCGTCAGATATCGCCCGTGTTTGAAAGTACGCCGCTGAGGCTCACTTTTTCGAGCCCCCTGGGCACAAATCGCACATCGGGTCCGGCGCCTCTTCCTCCTTTTGCGAAATCTGTTTGTACGCCCTTACCAACTCATTAACCTTCCGCCGAAACTCCGCTGGGCCCTGACCCAGAACAACGACGAAGCGGTGCTTGTCCGATCCCATGTTCAGGAGCAAGAAAAACCGTCAATGCATTTTGCTCAGGCATGGCATACGCCCTCCAAAAGCCACGGTCAAGAGAAAAAGCAACAGAATTAAGCTCTCTCGCGTTCGCGTTCCTGTGCTCGGCCGCAATCATCTCTGGTTTCTCCCAGTAAAAGGGCTCAACCATTAGATGGGTTCAGTTCTGCGTTGACCGGCAGGCGGGTTAGCGAGCAGTCCTCAAATATGCCACGCAAACCACGTATCGAATATGGAGGAGCCATGTGCCATGCCATGAGCTGCGGCGAGGGGCGAAAGATAATCTTCCTGGATGACGTGCATCGGCATGATTTCATTGGGACGATGGCAGAAACGTGCTAAGAGACCGCTTGGCAGGTGGACAGGCCAACCCGCATAACTGCATGTAGCGGGGTTGAGCGCCCGGAGCGAGTTGAGCGTTGCCGGGCACGTCAGGCGCGGCAACGCAGGCACGCAATAACTGAACCAATTGACGGGTTGGCCCTCTTACCGCTTTAAGCTTCAACGCGAACGTAATCCCGATTAAAGCGCGTGCGTGGTTCCTTCGTTTCGGCGGGATGTCCAATCGCGATGCAGGCCACCGGGAGCGCCGCGGGTTGCAGTTTCAGAAGGTCGCGCAGGCTCTGGATGCGCTGTTCCCTGGGATGTACGCCGATCCAGCAAGCCCCCAAGCCCAGGACGTGGGCGCACAGCAGCAGGTTCTCGATGGCCGCCGCGCAATCCTGGAGCAAGTAGCTGAGTTGCTTGTCGTGCGCCGCCTCCAGGTCGCCGCAAACCACGATGGCCAGCGCGGCGGACCCCAGCATCTGGCCGTACGGCAACGCGCCCTGGATCCTGGAAAGCAGCTCCCGGTTCCTGACCACGACGAATCGCCAGGGGTCCTTGGCGGCGGCCGAGGGCGCCGCCATCGCGGCTTCCAGGAGTTTCCGCACGGCCTCCTCGCTCACCGCTTCGGACGTGTAAGCGCGGATGCTGCGGCGACCAAAGATGAAATCGAGTCTTTCGTCAATACCGGTAATCATAGATGCTACCATTGGCGGAGAATTAACCCGCAAAGCCTCGGCGAATGCAAGCCTTAGCCGCCGCCAGACCTTGGGCTACAAGGCTGACTGGCTGGCTCGCATATCGCCTGACCGACCTCGAACGCGGTGGCGGGCTCGGGCATGCTCCAGCTCAATGCCGGCAACCAGGCCGACACCTGGATACAGATAGCCGATAGCCAGGACCTGCAGTTCGGCTCCAACGACTTCTCGGTTTGTTACTGGGCGAAGAAGTTTCATGCGTCCGGCAATTACTCCGACACCTACGGCGTAGGCAAATGGCGTTCCGGCGCCTACCCGGGAGCCCACGAATGGACGCTTACTTTATCCACGGGTTCAAGCCCACTCGGCGACGATCGGCCTGCTTTCGGTTTCGAGAGCGCAGCCGGGTTTGTGAACTACGGGATTTCGAGTCCGACCAATCTATCGCTGGCGACCTGGCACTTCCTGGTCGGAGTCAGGCGGAGCGACTCGCTCGAGTTGTATGTGGACGGGGTGTTAGCGGCCCGCTCAACCCTCCCAACGGGAACCGCGGTGAACAATGTGGCGGGAGGCCGCGACCTATACATCGGCGCGAGCGCGCAAGGGCAGGGCTTCGGAGCGAACGCCCTCTATGACGAGGTGCAGGTGTACAACCATGCCTTGACCAGCGGCGGCGTCAGCGTGGGGCAGACGGCGGGCGAGGAAATCGCCTTCCTGTATGCTCATCCAGGCTCGGAGATACCACCACCGACGGCCAAACACCTGCTCATCGCCGATGAGGAGCACGGGGCCATCCTCCGCTTCGATGAAGCGAGCGGCGCCGCCCTCGGCGCGTTTGCCTCGACCAGCGCCTTAACGTCCTTGGGCCTCGCTTATGGACCGGACGGCAATCTCTATGTGGCGGATTGGCAGACGTCGCATGTGTATAACTGAACAGTGGTACTTTCATGCGGCGATGTCCAACTGGGTGAGGCACAGATTGGGGCATCTTTCCGGGGAAAGTCGCGGCGCGATGAATTTCTTGAACAAATCATTTTGCGGCAAAGACAA
>Ga0316217_10002076_pt1 | contig 24767 bp, 36 predicted proteins | sample 1anoAmetaG_FD_203633 | JGI IMG/M metagenome (GOLD analysis project Ga0316217, IMG submission 203633) | Freshwater microbial communities from Trout Bog Lake, Wisconsin, USA - 1anoA | ecosystem: Environmental > Aquatic > Freshwater > Lake > Hypolimnion/Profundal zone | place: USA: Wisconsin...
GCGGGGGTAGTATTATAAAAGGGGATTGGTTGTAGGGGATATATTTAGGGGATAGATTGTACCTGGTAACAAGTTAAACAAATGTTTAGTTTTTATATTGTGTAATTTATGGCTTTATTTTATACCTATATTTTATATTATAAATAATAGACTATTGGCTAAAGTTGTCTAAATTTGGCATTTTTAGACAAAAAACGACCTTCAAATGTTAAAACTGTATTTCACGACAAAAATAAATTTGGATAAATAAAACCAATGTTTATAAGGTTTACAGAAGATTATACAACAAAAATACATAATTTCAAATGTTAAATATAATTGTAACGTTATAATTATATTGATACAATACTGTATATTGCAGTCGAATTGATACAGTAACAACAAAAAAATATTACAAAATGGCAAATTTAAAAAAAAGGTTTACTTCTTACCTACAATAACAAAAGAAGTATGTTAAACGGAGCAAAATATCAAGTAACTAAATTAGGTAAAAAATTCGCAACATTGCACCCTCTTATTGGTCAGTCTCAATTAATCGGTTTACCGTCTCATAGAGTGCCATTTCTAATTCACATACAAGACTTAGCAATAGGTATTGAATTGAATATATATACAATTAATTAACACACACAAATTGACAAAAGTATAAATGTAATTAATTATGAGTTATTTAAGATTAAGCACAAAGCAAGACAGAACAGAGGCAAGAGATTATCAATTTAATAAACTTATTGAAAGCGGTTACAATAAAGAAGAGTATAAAACTTTAATTATATTCACAAGCGACAAAGATTTAACTTTAAAAAGTTTTTGGGGTACATCTGCAAAGCATAGTGATTTTATAAAGTTCAGGACTATTGAGAGAATGCAAGAGAAAGCCACAGAATTAAAACAATCAGCAGACAGAAGAGAAATATATAAGGAAGAGCAGAAAGAAAAAAACAAAGGGCATAAAAGCAGCCACGCAGCAACAGCAGCAGCAATAAAGGAAGAATTAAAAAAGGCTTTCCCAAATACAAAATTTTCTGTAAAATCAAGCAGTTTTGCGGGGGGAAATGATGTTTGTGTAAATTGGGATAACGGGCAAACAGTTAAACAAGTTGAAGAAATAACAAGAAAATATCAATACGGCAGCTTTAACGGTATGGAGGATATTTACGAATACACAAACAACAGGGAAGATATACCACAGGCTAAATATGTTAGTGAAAACAGGCATATATCAGAAGAGTTAACAAAAGAGGTTGAAAATGAATTGATGAAGGTTTGCAAATTTAGCCCTGAACAAATAGCGGATTATAGAGACAACCCGAACCAATTAGCGAGAAGAATAATATATAATACAGAAATACCCGCAAGCTATAAAAGTTTATCAATAACAACTAATAAAGATGGTTTTGTAAGATGGGAGGAACATTTTAACCTGATCTTTGAAGTTGAGCAAATAGAGAAAAAAGAACCAACAGCAGAACAAACAGAAGTAAAAACAGAGTCAACAGAAACAAAAGGCAAGGTACAAATAGTGGATTACTCGGAAAAAAGTTTTGCTGTAATTGGTGAATTTTCGGAACATTACGACCATTTGACAAAAGTATTAGGGGGAGGATATAACAGCCGTTTAAGTTGTGGGAAAGGTATAATTTTCAGCAAAAAGAAATTAGAAGCCGTTAAACAATACCTTACAGAATGTAAGCAAAAGTCCACCAAAGAACCGCAACAAGAACCGAAAATAACAGAAGCGGAAGAAGTTGCACCAATGCAAGAACCGATGACAGAAACAACATTAAAAGACGAAATTAAAAAGACGGTTGATTTTTTAGCCGAACCAGATATAAAACTGTACGGACATATAACAGAATCTACAAAAGAAGCTGCAAAAGTTCAGGATGTAGAAATTATGGAGACAGAAGAAACGACTTTTCAATATTACGATAATTTACAGGACATTAGAGAAGCAGCGAAAGGAGGTAAAATAATAAGCCTTTGCAATTTAGCGGCCTTACAAAAAACAAAATAAACAAACGGGGTGCAGCATCCTAACAACTGCAAAATATTAACTATAAAATTTTACTAAAATGTTTAATGCTGAATTTTTTCCAACGCCTTCAAATATTATTGAGAGAATGTGTGAAGGAATAGAACTACAAAACAAAGTTATTTTAGAACCAAGCGCAGGAAGTGGGGCAATTGTGGATTATTTGCAGGACTTGGGAGCAACGGTTATATGTTGCGAAAATGACAATAGATTAAAACTGATTGTAAAAAGCAAATGTAAACATATAGCAGACGATTTTTTGACAGTTACAAGCGAACAAATCAGCCATATTAACTATATAATAATGAACCCACCTTTCTCTAATGGTTCAGCACATATTTTACACGCTTATAATATTGCCCCTAAAGGCTGCAAAATAGTTTGTTTGCTAAATGCTGAAACTATCAATAACACATATACACAAAGCAGAAAGGAGTTAAAAAGTATTATAGAACAATTTGGATGTGTTGTTAATTTGGGTAATTGTTTCAGCGAAGCAGAAAGAAAAACAAATGTTAATATATCACTTGTTACAATCCAAAAAGCGGGGGAAAATTATAATCAGGAGTTTGAAGGTTTTTTTATGGATGAAGACCCAAAAGAACAGCAAGAAAACGGCATTATGGCTTATAATGTTGTACGGGATTTAGTTAACCGATATATTGAAAGCATTAAAATATACGACAGCCAATTAGAAACAGCTATAAAATTGAATCAAATGACAGGTTCTTTTTTTACTGAAAACTTAGGTTTCCAAATTACACAAGGGGAACAACAAATAAGCAGGAACTATTTTAAAAAAGACCTTCAAAAATCAGGGTGGAAATACATATTTTCAAAATTGAATATGCAAAAATACGCCACTAAAGGACTGATGGAAGATATAAATAAATTTGTTGAACAGCAGCAAAGTATCCCTTTCACTATGAAAAACATTTATAAAATGATTGGCATAGTAATAGGCACAACAAGCCAGCGAATGGATAAAGCTATTTTAGAGGCTTTTGACACTATCACCCTACATCATGCAGACAACCGCCACAGCGTTAAAGGATGGAAAACAAACAGCCATTATTTAGTAGGTAAGAAATTTATTTTACCTAACATAGTTAGCCCTGCAAAAGAGTACGGATATACAAAAGAGTGCTACAATTATATCGATAGTTATAAATCACAAACTATTGACGATATGGAAAAAGCACTATGTTACGCAAACGGGCTGAATTACGATGATATTTGCCCCGCTTATGATAGTTACAGCCGAACCGATACAAGTATTACAAGAAGCGAAAAAATATTAAGAAACTCAATAGACAAAAATACATACGGGGAATGGTACGAAAGCTACTTTTTTAAATACAAGGCTTTTAAAAATGGCAATATGCACTTTGAATTTAAAAACGAGGACATTTGGGCAACTTTCAATCAGCGTATATCTAAAATAAAAGGTTACCCACTTTTTGAAGGTAAGGAACAAACAAAATACCAAGACAGGCAAACAGGCAGAGCATACCAAAAAAAATCAAACCCTGCACACGCATTTAAGCCTACGGTATTATATGAATTTTAATTAAATAAACGTTATAAACATTTTCTAAAAATATAAACACAAACACATGAAACACACTACACATCAAATTAATTTAAAGGTTATCGGATACCTTAACTTTCAGAATCACAAAGTTTATCCAACAAAAGAAGCATTAAAAGAAAGTTACAAGGTTACAGCGAATGCTATGGCAGCGAAAGAAGCGAAAAGAATCAATAAAGCATTCCTTTTGAACATTCTTTTGGAAAACCGTTTGAGAGCAGCGAAATTAGCTATCAGGGTGCAAGGGTGGACTTTTAAAGGATATTGTAAAATGTGCCATGTAATCAACGAAGTCATTGCTTTTAATCGTTCTTTATTTGGTGGATGGTTGAATGAATTAAGGATTATATTTTAATATACTGGCGAATTGTAGCCAAAATAAAGCAAGCAAATAATTAACAACTAATATATAGGTTATGGCAGCGAATAAATTACGTTATCAAATAAGAGAAAACGAAGCAGGAAACATTATAAGCAAGTTTGAAACTTTCAGCGAAGCATTAGAAGAGTATAATCTCTATATAAGGGATGATATTAGAGACAGCAAATATGTAAGAGGTTTTTACGAGATATACGACAGCAAAGAAAAGGTTATTAAAAAAGGAAAATACATTTAATATGCCATACGTTTCAAAAAAAGAATGGAATACGGCAAAAGTATCGTTACTTATTATTGTTTTGTTTTTGGTTATTTGTTTGGCTGGCTGCAATCCTATTATGTCAGGTAATACAGGCGGAAAAAATTGTGGTGTATGGTTTCCGAAACATTTTAGTAGGCATTAATTAATATTATAATATAGCGGATTGCAGCCAAAATAGGCAGCGTTAAAAATAAAGTTATGGAAAATAAAAGTGAATTAATATATACAAATGATGGTAAATATTTGACACTACCCAAAGAAGGTAATGCAAGTTTATTATTCTTAGAATGGTTAGCTTATGAAAATTTTTCACCCAGCCCAATAATTGAAATATTAGATGGTAATTTAAAGGATAAAGATGTTGTGATAAGGGAAAATGTAATAAGTGTAAAATTTGAAGATTCTAACCACATTTATTCACGTTGTAACAGATACATAACCGATAATCTATAAAAGTATTAAACCACAATAGTAAAATGATAGACAACTATAAAATAGATAATACAAAGGTATTCATATACGATACTTTACAGGAACTAAAAGAAGTAGCAGCGAAGCGAAATATAAGTTTAAACAGTATTTAAAAACGATTAAAGGTTATGAACACAAATGAGATATTAGCAGCATTATGCCTGCCAAAAAATAAATATACACAAACACATTGTTCCCGATTAATTGAAGTTTATAAATTCCTGAAAGGTATTAAAGCGGATATTATAAGCAGCGAAGTTTCAGGAGTAGAAAAGTTTCTATTTGCACACGTTACCGAAAAAAAGTATTCAAATGTTACTCGACAAATGGAAAATAATGTAATCCATGAAGGTAGCGAAATGAAAGCAAATAAGATAACGGTAAAAACTTCATACGGTTGCTATTTCTTTGCCGTTCCCGTTGGCAATGCTTTTTACTTTGCAGTTTGCGAATTATTGGGGATTGAATACCAAAAGGCAGCAAGCGAAGAAAAGCAAGCAATAAAAGTAATAGAGATTGAAAGCAGCGAAATATTTGCTACCATTAAGAAAGCAGCAAAGTTTGTTAGTAAGGGCGAACTTCGCCCTGCTATACAATGTGTACTTTTAAACTTTGAAAATAGTGCCTTAGAAGTATCAGCAACAAACGCCCATTATTTATATATGTCTAAGCTATATAAAGCTAATACAGGCAATGAAAATGTAAAGCTATTACTTAGTATTGAAAGCGTTAAGAAGTTGTCAGGATTAAAGGATAATAACCAAATAACCACAATTAAAGTATATTCAGATAGCGAAGGCAGCGTTAATGGTGTCCCTGTTACTTTTGAAACGTTACGTTATCCCGATTATAAATGTGTTATTCCTGAATACAGCGAAAGTATGACTTTTGATAGGGTTAAACTTATTGCAACCGTTAAGCAGGTACAAACAATGGCTAATAAAAGTTGTAAGCAGGTTAAATTCCATTTAAACGGAAATATTGCCTTATCATCTCAGGACGTTTGCTTTTCATTTGGCAGCGATGCAACCATTCCGTATATTTCAAAAACATTTCCCGATATGGATACGGCATTTAACGCAAAGTTTCTAAATGATGTTTTAGGTATCTTCAAAAGTAAGGAATTGAAAATGTATAGTAACGGCATAGGTAGCAAATGCTCTATATTTTCGGATGGTAACGAAAAAGTATTATTAATGCCATTAAGTTTAGATAACGATTAAAAAAGTAAAACCATGTCAGATACATTAAGAATAACCAGCGAAGGAAAGAACGTAAATATTGATACAGGAAACACTATGTTTTCATTTTTAAATTCAACGTTTGAGAGGATAAACGATTCAGATGCAAATGCCTCTTATATCATCAGAAACAGCGAAATGAGAATTATATGTGTACTTACAACTACATTAGATACTATTGAAAATATTAAGTAAATGGTGGGTTGTTGCCAAAACAGCGAACTACCAAAATAATAAAAATATGAATACTTACAGCAAATATGTACCAAATGTTTTTTTAGCTAAATGCAGCGAAAAACACGAAAGAGGCGAAATAATAGAAGTTACTACCAAATACGGTAAAGATAACGAAAGCGAAGTTTTTAACCTGATATATGAAAAAGATGGCTTTTATTATTATTCTATAATCAGGGCTGATGGGTTTAATATTCAGGAGAGAGCGAAAGCCAAAGCAGAACGATTACAGGGGTGGGCAGCGAGTGCAGAAAATAAGAGCAACCAATATTATGAAGCATCCCAAGAAGGTAAAGACTTTTTAAGTTTAGGAGAACCAATAAAAGTAGGGCATCACAGCGAAAGAGGACACAGGGCATTAATAGACCGTAACTGGAATAGAATGGGTAAATGTGTTGAAATGTCCAAAAAAGCTGAACAGCACGAAAGTAAAGCGGAATACTGGCTAAGAAAAGCTAACGACATAAATTTATCAATGCCTGAAAGTATAGAATTTTACGAATATAAATTAGAGGAGGCAAAAGAACGACATGAAGGACTAAAGTCAGGAAAGTATGAAAGAAGTCATTCCTTTTCTTTAACCTATGCAAAAAAAGACGTAAACGAATGCGAAAAGAATTTAGCATTAGCTAAAAAACTTTGGATCGAATAGGCAACAAACCGCCCATTTAAAAAGCAACTTACAGCGAAGCATAAAACAACATTTAACGAATAGGTAACATATTAAGATATTAATTTGTACAATAATTAAAATAAACATTATGAAAAAAGAATTTGAAACACAATTTATTAAAGACAACTGTGGTTGTTATAGTCTTGAAAAATTAAAAATAATTTATGAAGAAAATAATAAAACTTGTTTTAATGACGCAAATTGTTTAATTTCTTACAAAGACATTATTGAAAGTAATATTCCTTTAAAGGATAAATATTGGTTTTTCTGTAAAAAGGTATTTTCGTTTAAAGAAAACCAATTAATTGCTATTTCTGTAGCTGAAATTGTTCTTTCTATCTACGAAAATAAATATCAAAATAATAAAGCTCCAAGAAAAGCGATTGAAGCAGCTAAATCTTATTTGAAAGGAGAAATTTCTTTGAATGAATTGATAACAGCAAAAAGGGATGCTTCTTATGCTGCTGATGCTGCTGATGCTGCTGATGCTGCTGCTTATGCTGCTGCTACTGCTTATGCTGCTGCTGATGCTGCTGCTGCTGATGATGCTGCTGCTGCTGATGCTGCTGCTTCTGCTGCTGCTGATGCTGCTGATGCTGCTGCTGCTTATGCTGCTGCTGCTGCTTATGCTGCTGCTGATGCTGCTTATGAATCTCTTTTATTACAAAATTTAAAATCTTTTTATAGAAAATATGATTTTACAGAAGAAATGACATCAGGTAATTGGATAGCAGTAAAATTAAATTCAGACGGGTTTGCTATAAAAGATAAAGTATTGCAGGAACGAGGATACAGCGATAAAATTGCACAACATATTTATAACGAAGCGGATGCTAAGTTAATGGCAGCAGCACCCGACCTACTAACCGCCCTACAAACATTATTAGATTTTTGGGTACTGCCTGATGGTGATATTTCAGCGCAAGAATTAAAGGTTAAAGTAGCTCATAAATGCCCAGAGATACAACTATATTGCGAAGCAGCAAGGGAAGCAATCGACAAAACAACAAAACAATAAATAAAATTATGCCAAAAGCTAAAAACAAATCAGGAGATTACTCGATAGCCGCTAAAGTAGTCAGCGAATTATCAGTAAATAAAAATAAGTCTTTGAAAGTTAGCAACATTCCGCTATTTAGAAATTATTTATCCTATATAAATAAAGGCAGCGAAAAGAAGTTTACCACTACCGTATTAAAAGGACAGGAGTATAATATTTTAGTAACAAGAATCAATTAACTACTAATCGCTAAAATATAGTTAATTATACTCATTACTTTTATATACATAATAATTATCATGTAATTTCGGCGATTAACAGGCAAAAACAGAGTAAAAAATGATAATAGAACGTTATTACAATTTAACCCATCGTGAAAGAGGTGAGATAATATGCAAGTTAGTTATAGCCTTAGAAAGCAGCGATTTGTTTTATGATAAATTGTTGGATATAATTAGCGAAGCAGAAGAAAATGGGGTGTATGAGAAGCGAAATGTAGGCGATTTGTCGAATGATGATTTTGGCAACATTCCGCCCCTTCCTGAATCATCAAACAGCGAAGAAACAATCGTAACACAATCGTAACACTATTTTTGCAAAAACACATTAATACATTAATTATGAACGAAAAAATACAATCATCCATTAAGTTACTTAACGATATGGAATCCCTTATAGGATTAATGGAATCTGAGATAAGGGATTTAAGGTATATGGTTTATCGTTATCAGCTAATGTATGGGGAACAAGTAAAGGGGGGAAATGTTGAATTAAGCGAAGATATTAGCTTTACTATCCACCCTAATGAATACAACGAAAACGCCACAGTAACCCAAACTGACTTATCATTTACTAACTACAAAAGAATAAAAGAATATTTATCTAAAATTAAATAATTAATTATGGAACAAACATTAAGACAGAAAGCAATTGCTTGGTGGAATAGTTTACCAAATAGAGATAAATTCATGGATGATTACTTTATTGAAAGAGAAGAATCGTCATTGACAGGTAGAGAAATACAATCTATCTACGAAGCAGAACACCCAATAAACAGCGAAGTTAAGAACTATGTAGGGGTAAGTTTTAAACACAAGGATAAAAATGATATTTACACTGTTTTTGATGTAGAAGATGATACTGTTTTTTATTTCAATAAATATAGTGAAAAATCATTTCGTAAATTATCTGATTTTGAAAGGTGTTTAGCAAAAGGCGAATGGGTAATAGTAACTGAAAGCGAAGTACTACCTGAAAGACCATTTGTAGGATTAATGCCTTGTAAAGATTTAGCTTCTGCTATTCACCAACATTGTTTTGATTATAAAAATATGGAAACAGTTGTTGATGGAGAAACAATCGACCATAGAATATGGGATTGTTATAATACATTATTTTATGTTATAAAAAAATGGGTAGAAGCTGATGAGAAAGATTTTATAGATTATGTTAAAAAATCAAAGCCTTGTTTAGTTGGTAGAGAATGTGAATGGACAGACACAGTACTACCTGTACATCTTTATAAAATTGGTGATAAAGCGTTTTTAAAAAGTAATCCATTAGATATACAATTGGGGGAATATATTTCATTAGGTTTTAAAACAATATTAGAAGTAAAAGATACCTCTGAAATTAAAGGAACGTCAGGGCAATGGGTTAAGATAGCAGAATATAACGATTGGCTCGATTCGTCTTATTTTTTACCCATAAGAAAATCTATTGACGAAAGTGGCGATATGTTGCCGAAAGACAAACGCATACGGGTTATCTAATTTTAAAAAACTAATTAATTGGTAAATTTATGATTACTAACGAAGAAATAGGGTACGGTATAATATTCATAGGGGCGGGTATTTGGTACATTATAGACCAATTAAGGACACATAAGGCTATTCGCTACCTTTCTATTGCAGAAGAAAAAGAAAGGCTTTATGTGGCTATTGCAAGGGATATAAATGTAGATACAGAAGTAGGAAGAGCAATATATGTAGATGCTATAACAACAGACTTTAGTAATACAGATGATGTTATAGAATTTATTAAAAGGGTTAAGGCGGATTGTAGGGATAATCCACTATCGCTAAAACGTATTTTAGGTGATGACTTATTTGATTATTTTAAAACAGTAAAGATATGAGTACCTACATTCCGACCTTAGATGAAGTATTTAAACTATGTTGTGAGTATTTTAATACTGATTATCACATAGCGATTAGTAGGGGTAGATTAAAAGAGAATGTCAAGGTAAGGCAATATTTCGCTTATATCTCATTAACTCATTATGGCTATTCAAATAATGAAATATCTAAATACTTAAATAAGCTACATTCTACCGTATCACAAGGGATAAAAAAGTATCATTTCTTTTACGATAATTATGCGGATTGTAAGAAAATAGTTGACGAGTTAAAACAATTATCCAATGAAAGGTTCGATAGAGATATACTACGGGATTGAAGTAGTAAGGGTTTATTCCTTCAAAGATAATACACAAAGAAAGTCATTATTAGAAAGGGCTTTTAAGGAAATAAATATACTACCAAAAGGACTAAAATACATTGACATAAAATACGATGAACCAATTGATTGCAGAAAGAAAAAAGAATATCCTATTCAGCAACTAAATGAAAAAGGTGAGGTTATAGAATACTTTTCAAACATGAAAGAAGCAAAACAAAAAACAGGCATATCCTATCATTCGATATTTCAATCTATTTCAAGAGGTTATTTGTACAATAAAAAATACTATTTTAAAAAGATATAAGTATGACATTAATTGAGAGTTTAAGGGTAGGATTAGCTTACACTTTTTACAAAGTAAATATCTATGAAACGCACCAATGGGAACACGAACAAGTCTTATATAAGTTTGAGTTTATTCCCCGAAAGGTAAATTTGCTACTATTCGCCATTGTATGCAGCCCCTTTCATGTATTGTTGTTTGGTGTTATTAGCTTATTTAAGACTAAGATATGGAAGGTTGAGAGGTTATCTACTTACTTTGTAATCATTCCCAAAGGGCGGAATGTTGCTAAATTAGAAATGTATAAAAAATATTAAACTATGTTCACAATATTAGAAAACAAACACACCGAAGAAACAAGAGAGTATATAGTAATAAACGAATTTTCGGAAGATATAAATTACTATGAGAGTGTTGGCTACATTCCGCTAAGGACTTGTAAAAAATCAGAAGTAGATTATTTCCTCGAAACTTATTTTGAAACTCTACAATTAAACGAAGAAGAGCAAACAATACTTTATTTGTAAAACTTACCAAATGCGTAAACACAAATCCGAATACGATAACAGCATTCCGCACATTGTCTATGATTGTTCAATTGAAAATTTAGCGGAAAGAAGGGAAAAGGCGATACCGATAGAATCCACTTTTAGAGTATCGCAATTTATCGGTTGCTCCCCTGCTACTGTGGTACGAAACGCAAAACCTCTTGGAAGGAAAATAAAAGGCATTAATGGAAAACTATATGCTGTAAGGGTATTAACGCAACAAACCCCCGAAATAAGAGTAAATCAGGGGTCACACAAAAACTAAAACACAAAACTGTTTATTTAAAAAAGGCTTGTTAGCCTCGCTATTTGTCCATGTTGTTTATTATGAATAAATCCTTCTACTGCTTTTGGTGCGTGTTGATAGCCATTCCTTGAATGCCAGCTATCCGTACCACTTGGACTTCTTAATGCTTCTACACACACACTCATGTAGTCTTTACTTTTCTTATGGTGGATATGATGTACATAAAAGTATCTATGTTTACAGTTAACCCAATCAGGGCTTTCGTGAGCCATTAATAAAGCTAAGTCTGTTTCTTTTGCGCCATCCCCATGACTTGTTCCTATTAAATTGTTATGGTATATAAAATATTTCCTATGTGCAATCGTAACATTAAATGTGCAATTGTCGCTATTTCTAAACCATGCCTCTATCGTTTGCGCTAACATGAAACCACTTACATAGTCATGATTTGAAGGGTCATATTGGATATGTACGGGTGCAACCGATAGTAACATTTCTATACATTCAACAAGTAAATTTTTAGCAATATTAAAAGCATCCCAAAACATTAATTCGCTATCTTGAAATGTTCCGCTTGTAGTCATACTTTTTGCATTATCTATATGCAATATATCATTACCAATAACCAAAAGTATTTTATCTATCTTAAACCCATTAGCTTTCTGTAATATATCTAATACCCCTGATTTAACCCTATCAATAGCTATTTTATGATTGTATTCATCCCCTGTTTCAAACGCTTTACATAGCTTACCTATGTGTATATCAGCAGGGTCTATTACTAATAAATGACCATCTTTAATTTCAGGATACTCTATTTTGGGATATTTAGGTGAATACGCTTGCATATCAGCAATCATTTGTTCCTTTAATTCCCAAAGATTAACTTCTTTTCCTTTTACGAAAACACTAAAATTTTTACCCTTATACCAATAATGTTTTACATCTGATATAGGCAATCCCACTTCTTCACATTCTTTAGATAATGCGGGGCTATGTTGTTCTGTAATATAATTTTCCTTAGCCTTTCTAACACACCACCTTACATTTTCTACATTATCACCAAAAACCTCTCTATTGCATTTTACTAACTCCCTTGCTAATTCACTTGCACCAATATTACCATCGTACTTATCTAAGTACTCTTTTATAATTTCGGTCTTTGATTGTGGCATTATGTTTTGTGTTTTTAATGTGTAGTTTTTATGCGAATAAGGCGGTTGCTTGGTGGTACATACTCTCAAATTCTTGTTTTTCATCTGTATCACCTACTGCTTTTACATCGCCCTCAACCCATACCTTTTCATATTGGTCAACCCATTGGTCTATATTAGCTATTGTAGTGTGGTCAGTTTCGTAGTTTATTGTGCCACCTATATATAAACCTCTTTGTGTTATTTTATCAATTAAGAAATCCAAAAAGGTTTCATAAGAAGCAAAACAAAGAAAACCTCTCATTGTGTGTCTAAGGTTTTCTACTTGATAGGTAGTCGCTATAAAATAGTGGGATAATGTATCAGGAGACCATCTACCACTATCGCATTGAATACCACCGTAATTATTACAAATTCCCTTAGTTCCATTTCCACCTTCATTGCGAAAAACACAATATACAGCCCTTAATATCTCTTTATTAATCCCCTTCCCTTGTAAGTAATGGATAACATCACTCATTGGTACTTGTGTTGCTGCAAAAGGAACTTTTGGTAATTCGGGATAATAGTTTTTCACTTGTATTCCGTCAATCATTTCTACTGTCATATTATTTATTTTTTTACTAATAATTTATTATAAAATAAGTCAAAAGTCAGGTTTCTTAAAGCACCTATCAAAGCCACTAAAGCTAAAAATATCAATATAGTATCGTAGGTGAAAGGTATCATTAGGGCGGTTACTATCGCTAATATATTGCAACCTTCACGAATCACCTTGCCTATATGCCACGCATCACTTAACGCATCAAAGGTGTTAAATGTTATTCCAAATACTTTGAATGTTTTGTGTCCTTTTGTTGGGTCGTTATCTATGTATTTATTTGTCCAACTTATTGCGGGATTCCAAAATTGCGGATTGACTTTTCCGTTCCAAATGAAAGTACTCCAATGGTCTTTTATGGTGTCCATAAAGGCATCTAACGCCCCGCTTATACAATAGAAAATTACGGGAATTATTAAGTATATCATATTAAACTTTTTCTTCTGTTTTACGTTTTGCAAATCCCAAAAGCCATGCTAAAGGATTTACTTTCAAATAAGATTGAGCAATGCAATAAATACCTACAATCGCCCCACCGATAATTAAAAGCCATGTTATCCAATCACTTAATCCCATTTTTTTAGCAATATCTTTTTGCTTTACTTCTTTGACTAAATGAGTGGAATCAGACTTTTCAGTTGTCGAGGATTTCACGATAACTGAACTTGTATCTTTTTTTTGTTCGGTATTTTTAGACTTGTTTGTTTTGATTGATTTTATGGGAATGTTGGCTTCTATCTCATATCCACCGTTACTATCTTCTTGTATGTGTACGGTGTCTTTAATAGTAGGGCGGTTTGTTGCCGAATCCACTAAAAAGTCAATGCTTAATCCACTACTATCCACTACTTTATTATCTTCCTTTTTATCAGTCTTAACTACTGTCTTTACTGTACTATCTACTTTTACTACATTAGTGCTATCTGTTGAGGTTGTTAGAACGTGTTTTGATACATTACAGCCATATATAGATACAAATATACTTACTGCTATTATAGCTGCTAAATAAGTTAATCCTAAATGTATCCAATCTTTAGTTGGATTTATTTCGTGTTCGTGTTTTGTATGTTGCATAATTATTATTGTTGTGGTGTTGGCGGATTGTTTGTTAATGTAGGTGAATCATTTCCACCTTTCCAAATCTTCAATATTTCGGGTAAAGTAGCTACCCCCGATAAAATAAATATAGCCCCTAATGAAGCATAGAAAATAGGTAATATTAAATCCTTATAATGAGTTACCGAATAAACGATAGTATAGAAACAAGCAGCACCAAAACTAACTACTAACCACCGCTTTGATGATACCGTTCCATCACTATCAGAAATCATAGACTTAAAAGTAATACATATTGCTTCTAAAGCCTTAAATGGATATAATACAACTAATTTAATAGGTGTAATAATATTGTCTGTAAACCAACTCATAATTGTATATTTTAATTGTTTTGTACATAATCAGAAAGGTAATAAATATCTTCTTTTTTGCCGTATAAAAAGGTATGGCTTAATTTTGTCCTTGTAATTAAATTAGTATCACCATGTAAGCCTTTCTCTGCATTTACATAAGCTACTACCTTATCTAACTTGGTATCGAACTTTTGAAACTGCCACATTAACCCACCTAAAAGAATTGATATAATTACCAATAACCCTGAATTGATAGTTTCTTTTGATACATCTAAATTACTTACTGCCTTTCTAACCATGACTGATTTGTTTTATATTTAATAACCGATTGAATTAATGCAATGATTTGGCTGAATTGAATCCAAAGTGTTTGCAAGCCATAACCCCTTTTTAGTTAATTTGCCTGACTTTAAATTCTTACCGAGACCGCTGCTGATAGTTTCGTCCTCTTTGCCGAATATATCTGTACTATCTTTAGTAATTAGTAGCTTATTGAACAACTCTGAACAGACAATATTGCCTGTTTGGTCTTTCATAATAGCCATTGTGTACAATTTATTATCTATTGACCTTAATGCAGTTATTAATTGTTTTTTGTATATACACTTAAAAATACCATAAACAATACCAATAGTATAGAATATAGCCATCAATATAGTAGATAATACATAAAGCAATACTCCTAACCCTAATGGGGAAGATTTCTTAATCATGGCTTAATTATTTTTTTTGGTTTATCAGCTACAAATTGCGCCTTACCTAAGGCATCCATAATATACTTGGTAGATGTCTTACTATCTATTTGAGTTTGTATTATGTACACAATATTTTTAAATGTTGTTGTATCTATTTTAATTACTAAGGTATCTGAAGCTTTTGCAGATACAAGACTGACGCATAATATTACTGATAATGCTACTTTCTTCATTTTGTTATATTTTAAATTTTACTCAGAAAAATCTGATGCTGCACCATATTGTAATATCATTGGATTTACAAGTATTGGTTTATTATCAGCTATATATTGAAAGAAATTAAATTGACCACAATAAGGTATATTTTGAGGATAGTTTCCTGTACTATCTTTATACACAAACGCACCTGTTTGACTATTTACCATAACTGTATTATCTGCAATTGTCTTTTTTATCCTGTCTGGTATAATGTAGTCAATATATTTGCCATAGCTCCCTGAACTGTCTGAATAGTGGCGAATATTCCACATTAGAACAAGTGTTGCATTACTTGTACTGTAGCACATACTTATTAGTTGTGCGTCTCGTTTAATTACTGTGTTGCTAATAACTAAGTCTGGGATATTTAACACAATCTGCTTTGCATTGAAACTAGTGTCTAATTGTGCATCTGCAGTAAATGAAATTAAAACCAATAAACAAATAATTAACTTTTTCATGTGTATATATTTTAAAATTTTAATATGCTATCCATGCTGATCCATTGTAAAACACTGGAATCACCGTTGATCCACTACCTAAAACTGCAACTCCAAATGTTGGTGCTGCAGCATCTGTAACATAAGCAGTCATGCCTTGAGTTCCTGTTGGTAATGTTGAAACTGTGTATCCTTTTAATTGAGCTGTATTACCAAATATTGTTTTACCATTCAATGTGTTTTGCCCTGTGAATGTTTGTGTAGCAGCCAAAGAACCATAAGTGTCCCAAGCAGTTCCATTATAGAATTGCAGAGTATTGTTTCCAGAATTATATGCCATTAATCCTGTTGCTGGAACACTAATCAAGGATGATGGCGTATTCATCCTTGGAATAAGAATACCTTTACTTGTAGATGTTATGTTTAAGATTAAACCTTTCATATAATTATTATTTTAAGATTACCAATGAGCTTGCCAAGATGTGCCATCATAAGTGTACATCTTATGAGTTGTTCCATCATAATATGTATCTCCTTCTTCTGGACTACTAGGAGCTGATGAAAGAGGGATAAACTTAACTTGTCCTGACTGTTTTACTCTGAGTCTTTCAACTAAATTACCAGAACCATAAGAAGTATTTGGAACTGTAGATAAACTAATATACCCATTTGTAAAAGTTGTATTAGAATTGATAGAATACCCTCCTTGCAATAACAGGTTTCCAGATGTTGAATTTGCTTGATTAGAATTAGTACTATTACCACCTCTTATTATTATATCTCTTCCATTAGTACCACCTCCGAGTATAGTACTAGCTGTTGAAATATCCCAGTCGCTTGATTCTTGACCTCTTATTAATGTTGTTCCTATTACTGCGTTTATTGCATAACTATTTGAAGATTGACCAGAACTATATAATTGGTATCTTGAAACATTAGTGTTCCAAAATGAAAAAATACCAGTATAATTTCTTAATGAAGTACCATGCGTAAAATCAACTCCTGTATTATTATCATTTACAAAAAATCCATAAGATGTGCTGTTTACATATAAACTACCTCCTATTTTACCTGTAAAAGTATTTACACCATTCCATGTCTGTGTAGCAGCTAAACTACCGTAAGTATCCCAAGCAGTACTATTGTAAAACTTATTTACATTTAATGTATTATCATACAGTTCTAATCCTGTTGCAGGAGATGTTATTGCATTAACCTGTGTAGTTGTCATAGAAGGTTTTAAAAAACCTTGTGTAGTAGATGACATTGTTAATATTGAAGATGGAACATCTGTTGTACTATTTCCTATAAGTATATTCTTTGTTGCATGAATTATACTCATAGCTCTGTCATTTGTAGTTACAGTTGGGTTGTTGCCACTGTTTACTAAAAATTCCAACCTTGTAGCTCCACCATTAGCCCCACTAGCTACTGATTGAATACCACTTGCACCTAATTGAGTATTTGCAACATTAGAATTATGTGTAAAATACAATAAAGAATTAGAATTATTAGTAGTAGAACCAATAACTACTTGATTTTGAAGATAAACAGTATTTAATTGAATATTTCCATTGTTACCATCAAAAAATAATAATCTTTTAGTTTGATAAGAAGTAGTATAATAAGATTGAACATATTCTGTACTTACTGTATTATAAATACCAGTTGCGTACATATGCCAATATGAGTTAGCTGAACTACTACCAGCATTAGCTTTAATATAAAAATCCCCTACGTTACTAGCTCCAGTGAATTGTAATGTAGTATTTGTATTTGTAAATGATAAAGGACTAGCATTTGAAAATGTATTAGCCCCCGTCCAAGTATATTTTTGTGTAGTATCTAAGCTAAATGTAGTAGATGTTAGATTAAGCCCACGACCCGCACTATAAGAACCACCACTATGAGTACTAACATAGTATTGAGTGGCTATCCCTCCACTTGTTTTTAAAGTATCTGTGTAAGGTATAATCTTTGTAGTGTCAGAACTTATATTTCCCGTTGAGGTAATTGTTCCACCGCTTAATCCATATCCCGTTGCAACGCTTGTAACCGTTCCGCTACCTTTTGCGTTTATTGCTGTTGCTAATATTAGACTATCATTTGCAAGTGTAGCCCTTGTAGCGAATCCTGTGGCAAAACTACTATCAACCGTAAATGAAGTAAGGTAATTTTTTGGGTTGCTTGAATATGGATAATAACCGCCATTAATAGAACTATCAGCCTTATTAACTTTTCCGTTTAATGTTGAAAGCCATCCAATACCAATCCATCTTCCAGTAGTATCTATCTTACGTAAATAAGGGTTAAGCATAGTTAAAGTGTCAGATATTTTTAATCTGTTCGATAGCATTGTAAGTGTATCGCTTATTTTTAGTCTATTAGCTAACATTGAAGCTGTATCAGACTTTCTTAAATAAGGACTTACTAATGATGCTGTGTCCGTATATTTTACGCCCTTAGCGGATTGTAGGTAAGGACTAAGCATTGAAGCTGTATCTGTATAATTTACCTTGTACCCGAACCTTGTAATTAAAGTATTAGTGTCTGCTACTAATGAGTTTATTTGCGTTCTGTAATTATTAAGCATTGAAGCGGTATCCGTATATTTTACATACCCCGATAATGAAGGTAAGTTTGAAGTTCTTACATAAGGACTTAACATTGTTGACGTATCGGTATATTTAACCCTTAAAGCTATTTGTGCTGCTTGATATGATGTGTCTGATACTAAACTATTTATTTGTGTACGATAGTTATTTAGCATTGCTGCTGTATCGGTGTATTTTAGATTAAGGGCGTTTGTTGTAGTTACAAAAGACTTACTCGCTATCGCTGTTGTATCTACTACTACATTTTCAGATGAAAGGTTATTGAAGCTAAAAGTATTAATTCCATAACCGTTATTTAGCACACTGCCCAAACCGCCAAATAAAGCATTAGCAGTAATGGAGTGAGTACCTAAATTGACGTTACCCGTTGCACCCGTATAAGGTACTTTGGTTGTGTCGTTTCCGCTACCCCCCGCCCCTTGATAAGCAATAACACTATCTAATCCCGTTGTGTAGTCGTGATTGTAGTAGTGTCCGTTGGTATATTTTAATCTTGCGAATACGTTGTTAGCGGAATCTAATAATTGTAGGGAACGAATTTTCGTATTCCCTAAACTATCTACTTGAATTGTTTTTAATCCTGTTGTTCCGCTACCACATATTAATGTGCCTGTTGAGTCTGAATATAAGGTAGGTAACCCATGCTGAGCATTTATTATGGTTAATATACCTAAACTACTTATTTCCCAATAATCATTTCCCCAATATGCGCTACTAAAATTAGCATACTCCTTATCTGCATCCATTATTGTGTGCCCTGTAGCTGTATCGTAACCCATAACAGAACCATTTGAAAATATCCCTAAATTACCACCATTACCACTCAAATCTCCATTGCTAACATAGTTACCTAATGAATCAATAACAACATTACCCGAAGCAAAGTCAGCACTTCCATTAGAATAGAAGTCAGAATTAGACATGATTAAATTACCATGTACTGTTATGTTTGAATCGAATACATTAATTCGTGTGAAGTGGTTAAACGAATCGGTGTACACTAAATCGGTTGGTAATACGAAAGAACTTATATATCCTTTTGGGTTGCTTGAAAACGGGTAGTAACCGCCACTTGTAGAATCACTTTTATCAAGTTTTAAATTAGTAGCAGTAGCAAGTATTAAGCTATCTAATGTAAGTCTTAATCTTGTTGTTAATCCACTATATGATGTATCTATTGCCGACGAACCGCCACTCCCTAATTTAGCCCACAAACCGCCATTACCCTTAGAATAATACAAAGAAGTATCTTGTACCCTACATACAATAGTAGGATACCTTGCTTTAAATGTTGTATCTCTAAATCCTTTTATTATAAGGGCGGAATCTACCCCTAAATACGGTACTTGTATCCACTTTGGACTTGTGCTGCTTGGTACACCTTGTGGAAGTAATGGTTGGCTATTTGCAGCTATTGTTGCGAGTAATATGGTTAATATTAAGTTAAACTTTTTCATTCTACGCAAAATTAAGTAAAAAATGTATATGACACGTTAATAACTTGTTTGTTGTCATAGGGTTGCGAAAAATTAATAATAATTTTACTGTTCAAATAAACAACCCCACAAGTTACAGAATCAATATTTAAGTCATCAAAAGGAACTATTGTACCGTTAAATACCAATACACTACCTTTTAGTATTCCCGTTTGGTTAATTGTCAAAGATGTAGATGTGTTATCCATATACAAATCGCCATTACCATCTAAAGTATATCCTACTACTACTTGTAATGAATCTGTACTAATATTTTTATTAGTGTTTATCCAATCATTATTTGTTAATTTGTATAGGTTTAAAACACTTTGTGGTGGTATGGAATTTATAACATTCCCCAATATATCCTTAAAAGAAACTAATGTAGGTACTGCTACTGAAAGGGCGTTTATTATTACATACTGATTATAAATGTTATCTCCCCACGTTACACTTGTTGGTGTAGTGCCTGAAATCAATGTTACGGGGCTATTTAAGACAACATTTCCCCCTATTGATACAATTACACCTTTAGCATTATTTAAAGGGCTTTGTTCTATAAAAGTAAGTAACCCATTAACTACATTATTCATTATAACGGCATCTATTTCTTCGTTGCCATTTGTAACTACTTCTGTATTAATGTAGTTTAGTAGTTGGTTAAAGTCAGTAAATGTTTGTTGCGGGTACGGCATGGTTAATTAGTTTTTAGATATTAGAATTAACCCATTGCCCATTCGATACTTTATATAAAATAATAGTGGTATTTGCAGGTATAGAAGTTTGCGGATTACCAAAAATATCAATGTAGGATATTCCCCCCAACAAAGGAACGGAACTTGATAATTGATTTATAACAACCCATTGATTATAAACATTATCCCCCCACGTTAAAGATGTAGGTATAACTGCCCTTACAATTGTAACAGAACTACTTAATGTAATTGAACCGCCACTTTGTTCTATTTTAGCTAAGTTATAATTTAGTGCGCTTTGTTCTATAAAAGTAATCGCCCCATTAAGAACATTATTTAAAACAACCCCATCAATATCCCCTGCACCATTGGTTACAATAAGGTTATTTATATCTGATAATATCTGTGTAAAATTACTATATGTTTTTTGCGGGTATGACATTAAGACATTTGTTTTTGTTGTGAAGAAATTTGAGAAACAAAGGCATCACGAGTGTATAGACCATAAAACTGACCAAGTTCAATAAGAAATTCAGGTACTAAAGAAGCATCCCATTGTAAAGGAATACTTGTTGCTGCATTGTATATAAGATAATCACCTGCACCCGTTTGAAGGTTTGCAGGGCTTACTGTATAATCAAATGTAGCTGCTATTGGTTGCGTATAGTAACTTAAAACTAATACTGAAACTTGCTTTGGGGCTACATAAAACCCCCCGTCAATTTCCATCATTTTAGGTTTATCAAACGTTGGCATTTTTGTAAGATGATTAAGGCAAGCCCTCCATCTTTGCAAATCCACATTATCTACTGTACTTTCTGTAAGGTTATCTAAGTATGTATCATGCCTTTGTTGTGCCGTTTGGTCTATCTGTGGCTTTGTCTGAATAGTTTCATCACATACACATTCTGTTACTTTACCTTTCTTTTTTAGCAGAATAGAAGCAGAAGCATACCTGCCATAATCAGAAGGAACAGAAGCAAAACAATATTGATTATTCATCTTTGTTGTTGTCCTGTTATCTCTTTTTAAAAATGGTCTTAAATTATCTCTTGCTTCCTGACTTTTTTCAGATAACCGTACCCACTTAACCCACAATTCTAAACTTATATCATTTACCTTATCTGCAAATACAGTTGCAGGGGGTACATGACCACCCTGAAACGTATTTACTGTTGCTTTAAAAGAATTATATAAATCGAATAATGTTATCATTATAAGTTATTGTTGAAATCTAATACTATTGAATCTGTTGCTAATACTGTTAATCCCGTATAAGTATAAGTACCTGCACCACCTGATAATGTTATTCTACCGATAGGAGAACCCCCATTTATTATAATATCTACACCATTACCGCTTGTAGCTGCACCTGTTATTGATACTGCTATTGTTTGACTTGTAAAGGCTGTATGCGTTCCTGATTGACTTCCACCTGCTGACATCGTTCCGCTAAATGTAAACCCTGCTATTCCTGTAATTCCTGAAACTACATTTGTAGAAAAGTTTGGTTCAGCTTGAACTAAAACACTACCCGTTGGTGTTGCCTTTAAAATAACTATTGCATTTGTCGGTTGACCTATCCAACCTGTTGCGATATCGCAAACTGCTTGTAATGTTACTGTATAGTTACCATAAACATTTGAAGGTATTGGAATGGTTAAATAATCACCATTTGCAATTATACCATTTGCAAAACCACCATTAGGATAACCTACATTCCATTGGATATTACCTAATGAGTTATCTGCTGTATAAGTTACGTCAATCTGATTAGGGTTATAAATATCCAATACTGCATTGAACGCTATTATACCACTACAATCTACCGTAGTTTTAGTAATTTCGGGGCAACTCCTACCATCTGAAAAATTAGGTGTTACCCCTATAATATATTGACCATTAGGTATATTCTGAATTATATACATTGTTCCGCTTACGTTAGGAATATTAGTGTATATAGGAGTTGATGTATTATCAATCCTTGCATACCTTATATTGCTTGAAACATAAAGAGGGTCGTTGTTTATTAAATCTACTACTAAATTTGTTTGTGCCATAATTATATCGTTATTTGTTTTATTACTGTATTAGCTATTATTTCACCCGCACATATATTATATACTTCTACATCATAAGTACCCGAAGAAAGACCTGTAAATGATATTACAGTAGATAATATACCAACACCATCACCCGTAGCAAATACCAAAGATTCAGGGCTACTATAACTACCCCATATTGGACTTGTAGATAATTTATACCTTGCTTGTACAGATATAGTACCCGAAGCATCATTTCCAAATTGAGTTGATTCTATATATATCTGTGAAGTTGATTTAGTGTAGGTAAAATCCAATAAAGTAGGACAAGTTTCGTTATAAGGAACTGTTATTGCGCTAAATAATGTATAAGGGGTACATACTTTACCTGCACCACAATTAGCAACTAAATTACAGAAGTCAGCCATTGCTACTGAATCATAAGCTATATTTTTCAAAATAGCTATCATTAAATCATGTAATGTTATTGGAGAACAAGTACCACTTTTAGAACCATATAAAACATCTGATAATGAAAGATTTAAAAGATTAGCAGGGAATAATGATTGTAAGTTACTACAATTTAATGGTTTAAGATTTATAAATTCATTTGCATTATTACATTGTGCTGCTGTTATACTATTTAATAATACTGAAACGTCTGCCCCCGCACTTATTACTTGTTCAACTACCGTATTTGTACTACTTATATAACTGCATATTGTATAATCCTGACTTGTAACTATTTTGCTATCATCTATACCACAAATGTAATCTATAATAGATTGTGCTATTTCTGTCATTGTTTTAGCTACATAACCCGAACAAGTTTTAGTTGAATCAGCTATATATGTTGTAGTACCCAATGAAGGGAATGAATATAAAAGGTCGGATAAATTATATCCATTGCCTGTTGAAGAAATAATTATATCTGTCCCTGAAACTGTTGCGGTAAAAGCACCTATTCCTAATCCATTAAGATACGTTAATAATGAAGAAGTAGTTATTCTTGTAAAGTTATAATTTAAAGTAGTAGGTACATTGTTTACTGTTATATTATTAATATTACCTATTACCGAATCAGATGTAAAACCATGTAAAGTAAATGAATAATTACATGATGAACTTGTATAAATAATACACTTGCCATCTACCGTTATTGAAGGAACTATACCACCACCTTCATTTATAATTGTAATTAATAAATTAGTTAAGTCAGGGCTATTTTGAATAGTAGTTAATATTTCATTTGCAAAATCAGTAGGATTAATATGTAGGCTATATGTTTTCTGATAGCTACCTGTACTTGAAGGTACAAATGATATTGAAGGGAATATAGTTGCTGTTGCGGAATCTACCGTAACAAGGTATGTTACATCACCATAATTTAAAGTAATATTATTCCCCGATATTGTCCAACTTGCTGTTGCATCACCACCTAATTTATTAACAAGGAAATTATATCCATCAATAACGGAACTACCCGAAGGAATGATACCTGTATTTGAACTACAACAATCGCAAGTGAATCCACCTAATTTTTTTATTTCTTCTATTAATTCAGGTACATCAATATTTGTTTCAGGCTGTATTAGCCCTATCATACAAAGACTGAATTTACCCATTATCGCATTTAATAATAAGTTTGTTTTTACTGCATCTTCACACCTTCCATAAATAAGAGAATCAGTAAGTTTATTTATCTCACAAATAAGAGGTTCTAAACTTACATTACAATAAACAGGGAAAGTATCAGTAAATGTATATCTTATAGTTACAAATGTGTCATTAAGGCAATCGTAAGTATAAATACTATATTGATAATACTGATAATTTTTGCTTGAATAAGTTATAGGTACAACTGCTGAAACATAAGATGAAATCTGAAAAGGTGAAGGTATATTACCTGTTGGGTCTATTGGATATATAACTTTTAGAACAGATGTATTTTGAACAGGG
>Ga0316217_10002077_pt1 | contig 24742 bp, 22 predicted proteins | sample 1anoAmetaG_FD_203633 | JGI IMG/M metagenome (GOLD analysis project Ga0316217, IMG submission 203633) | Freshwater microbial communities from Trout Bog Lake, Wisconsin, USA - 1anoA | ecosystem: Environmental > Aquatic > Freshwater > Lake > Hypolimnion/Profundal zone | place: USA: Wisconsin...
CGGTGAAGTACAAGGATTTTCCCGACCGCTGGCGCTGGCTGGAAAATGGCATCGAGCTGCTGCGCGACGAGGGGCTGCGATACAATCCGAACAGCGTGGACATCTACCGCGAGCTCGGCTGGTTCTTTCAGCACAAGCTGGGCGCGAGCGTGGACGACGCGAACGTTTATTACAAGACCCAGTGGGCGGGCGAGATGAAAAACTTTTTCGGGCCGGAGGGAACCAATTTTGATAGCCTGCTGAATCCGCGATCCGCTGCCGAAATTTCCCAGATGCAGCTCTTTACCAACAAGTTCAAAATCAATCCAATGTTTGCCAAGCAGGTGGACAGGCAATACGGCCCATTTGACTGGCGGCTGCCGGAGGCACATGCGATTTACTGGGGCGCGCGCGGCCTCCAGGCGGCGAAGGAAAATCCCGGCAAGGTGAAGGCCGACGACCTCATCAAGCTGCGCCGCATCATCTACCAGTCCATGCTGCAGGCATTTCATCACGGTCGCATCCTCATTGACCCGTTCACCAAGATTTACTCGCTCGGCCCGAACCTCGACCTGACGCCGCAAGTCAACGCCGCCTACGAAAATCTGTATGCCGACGAAACCGATGCCGCGCAAAAAAGCGGCATCCGGCGGGCGCAAAGAAATTTCCTGCGCGACGCGGTTTATTTTCTCTACGAGAACAACCGCCTGGCCGAGGCGGCCAGGTGGTTCAAGTATCTGGGCGACAAATTTCCCGACCAGCCGATCATTGACGGCCGGCCGGATTCATTGCCGAAAAACCTCACGCTCGATGAATACGCCGTGGCCGTGGTGCAGAATGACATCGGCGAAACTTCGCAGGACCGCGTGACCTCCGCCGTGCAGGGGCTGCTGACCCGCGCCTATTACAGCCTCGCCACCGGCCAGGACGACCGCTACGAAAATCTCAAGCGGCTGGCGATCAAGGTTCATGAACGCTACACCAGCAAGACTTCCAAGTTTGGCGGCGACAAGCGCGTCCCGCTGCCGCCTTTCGACACCTTGAACAACGCCGTGATCCACCAGTTGCTCGACCCGCAAAATGGCGCGCCCTACGCCGCCCGCGCCGAACTGATCACGAAGTTGGGATTGCCCTCCTCTTGGCTAGGGCCGGCCAGCCCCGCGACCAATTCCGTGGGAAATGTCTCCCCAGGTTTGCCGGTAACCAATTCGCCGGTGAAATGATGTGACGGGCGAACGCGCTCACCCGCCGCTCGCAACATTGCCACCACGCCAATCTCTGCTAACCTTCGCCGCCTGTGACCAAAAAAATTTCCCGTGACCAGCCGCTGCGCGTCGGCCTGATTTCCCTCGGCTGCGCCAAAAATCTCGTGGACGCCGAGATCATGCTCGGCTCGCTCCTGAAATCCGGCGTCGAGATCACCAACGACGCCGCGAGCGCCGACGCGGTCATCGTCAACACCTGTTCGTTCATTGATTCCGCGCAGGAGGAGAGCGTGGACACCATCCTCGAATCCGTCGAGCTGCGCGACGCCAGCCGGCGCGGCCAGGCCGTCATCGTCTCCGGCTGCCTGCCGCAGCGGTTCCGCGACGAACTCCCCAAGCTCATGCCCGAAGTGGACGCCTTCATGGGCATTGACCAGGTTGCCAACGTCAGCGCCATCATCGGCCAGGCCATCGCCAATCGTGAGTCCAAAGTTCAAAGTCCAAAGCCCAAAGCCCAGAAAGGCAAACTTGTCTCGCGCCTGAACGAACTGGAGAAAAACCGTCCGCTCGACGAACACGAGAAGGAAAACGCCCTGCGCAGCTCCGAGAAATTCGGAAAAACCAGAACGGTTGTTTCACCTGCCGAACTAAAAACTGAAAACTTAAAATTAAAAACTGATTCCGCACCGGTTTTCGACGTCACCGCGCGCCCGGTTTTCATCCCCGATTTCGGGACGCCGCGCTTCCGGCTCACGCCGAAACATTTTGCCTACCTGAAAATCGCCGAGGGCTGCAACCATCCGTGCAGCTTCTGCATCATTCCCCGGATGCGCGGCTCGCACCGCAGCCGCACGCAGGCGGACATCGTCCAGGAAGCCGGGGCGCTCATCGCCGACGGCGTGAAGGAGATCAACCTGATTTCACAGGACTCGACCTACTATGGGCTCGACCTGCGCCCGAACCACAGCCGCGCCATTTCCTCGCCGAAGAAATTCTCCGCCGCCGCCAAATCGCTGGCCGCCGATGCCACGACCATTTGCACGCTGCTCCGCGAACTGAACGCGCTCAAGGGCGAGTTCTGGATTCGCTTGCTTTACACCCATCCCGCGCATTGGACGGACGAACTCATCTCCACCATCGCCGAGTGCAAGAAGGTGGCGCGCTACATTGATATTCCGCTCCAGCACATCCACGAAAACATGCTCGAACGCATGCGCCGCGAGACCTCGCAGCAATACATCGTGGACCTCATCCGGCGCATCCGCGCGGGCATTCCCGGCATCGCGCTGCGGACGACGTTCATCGTCGGCTTTCCCGGCGAGTCCGAGGCCAGCTTCAACACGCTGCTGGATTTCATTCGCGAGACCAAGTTTGAGCGGCTCGGCGTCTTTGCTTATTCCAAGGAAGACGGCACGCGCGCCGGCGCAATGGCGGGACAACTCACTGACAAGGTGAAACAAAAGCGCCGCGAACTCGCCATGCACGCGCAGCACCAGGTCGCCATTGCCGTCGCGGAAAGTTTTGTGGGCCGCGAAATCAAGGTCCTCGTCGAAGGCGAGGCGAACGCCAAGCAGCTTCAAAGCGCGAATGTCAGCTCGTGGGAACACGGACTGATGCGCGAAGCGGAAACTAAAAACTTAAAACTTAAAACCAAAAACTACCTCGTCGGACGAGGTGAAGCGGATGCGCCGGACATTGACGGCCGCGTTTACATCCGCGCGGCGAAAGGCGCTCTGACCGTCGGCCAGTTCGCCAGGGTCAAAGTCATCGGCCACACCGATTACGATTTGATCGCCGAGCCGGTTTGACCACCAAGACACCAAGAGCACCAAGCTCAAAAAAACTTTGTGTCTTCGTGGCTTGGTGGTTTAATTCGGCAAATGGCCACCCTTGTCTTCGACATCGAAACCTCCGCGCAACCGCTCGAAAACTTCGACGAGGCGCAGCAGGAATACCTCTTCCGCGAAACCGAGAAGATCGAGGACGCCATCGCCAAGCAGGCCAAGCGCGAGGAGATCGCGCGGTTCATGAGCCTGTGGCCGTTCACCTCGCAGGTCGTGTGCATCGCCATGCTCAACGCCGAGACCGGGCGCGGCCAGTCCATCTTCCTCGCCGAGGATTACGAGGACGCCGGCGACGCCGGGCCGGTGGAGTTCGTGCCGGTGGCCGACGAGACCGAGCTGCTCACCGCGTTCTGGGACGTGGCCAAGCATTACGACAACATCGTGACCTTCAACGGGCGGGGGTTCGACGTGCCGTTCATCTACCTGCGCTCGGCGCTGCTCAACGTGCCCATCTCCCGGAAGAACTGGCTGGGCTACCGTTACGCCACCGAGCCGCACTGCGACCTTATGGAGCAGTTCACCTTTTACAGCGTGAGCGGGCGGGACGGCGCCGCGCGGCGGTTCAACCTGGATTTTTACTGCAAGGCCTTCGGCATCGAATCGCCCAAGAGCGCGGGCGTGACCGGCATGGACGTGAAGGATTTGCTGGAAGCGGGCAAATTCCGCGAGATCGCCGAATACTGCCTGCGCGACGTCCGCGCCACCGTGGACCTTTACAAAATCTGGAAGGAACGGCTGGCGGGGATTAAATAAGGTTCATCAGTTCACTAAACGGTCAAAATCATCAAGAATTTCGATAACAGTTTTTGTGGTTATCGGTTCTTTTCCGGCCTTTTCTTTGACGATGTTGCGAAATTCCTGAAAATCAGGATTTGGGTGTTTTGGACCTTGGTAATCCTGCCATTTTGCCAACAAACATTCCCATTTTTTGAGACTTATAAATGGCCTAACACGGTAAATGGCCAGCCGCAAAATAGGAATGCTTTCAAACACGAAGGCTTCTACTTGTTCAGTAGAATCAAGTTTGGAACGCATATCAGCAGTGACAGCAAGAAATTGATCCCTACCATCGCGACGACGTTTTAGCCAGGTAAGAAAAAAACTCACAATGCCAGCGATGAACGCACCAATTATTAAGAAAGCAGCTTGCTGAAAGGCTTCGTGTTCCGAGTGGTGCATTTTAAATTTGCGTTAGAGCGGTCGTCGCCAGAATGACGCACCAACCTCGTAAATGTCTATGTTGCACGGGACATATTGAACTCCCACCTGCATCGGAGTTGTAGTCGTTGCGGTTCCTGAATAATTTCCGAATGTCGATCCATAATTAAAATTACCTGTTTCAGTTGTTGTGTAGGTTCTACTCGGTTGGATTGTTGGCACTGCCATTACGTTTTGAACTCCAACTATTTTTGAAACCAGAACAACTTTATCCGAATTAAGTTGCTTTGCTTGATTAAGCAATAATTCCTGCGGAGGTAATCCGCCACGGTATTTGAAATCTGAACAACCGACGCACACCCAACCTTGTGCTTTCATATCAGCAATTGTTTGGTGAAATTGTTCGTCGCGGATTTGCAAAACATCAACATCGTTTCCTGCTGGCAAAAACTGTTGTGTTTTGTGATTTGAATGATAGTAGGCACTGTAAGGATTGGTTGCACAGCCAGCTAAAACCATTAACAAAAATGGAATGAAAAATGTTTTTTTCATATTTTCTACCAAGTGTTACAACCGGACGCATTAGCCGTCAACTGCTTACGAGACGATGATTAAAAATTGCAAGCTCATCGGCTTCACTTTGAAGGAAGAAGTGGTCCTTCAGGCAAATGACGGTAATCCTTTGGCCGTAGGAGCCGGGGGGACGAGGCTCAAATTGAATTTCTGTCCCAGATTCCCCACTTCGCCTCCCAAAAATCAGGTTTTTCAGGTCTGAACCGTCGCGTAACCGGTCGGAAAGGCTTCATTTCAAGCTGGGAATGAAGCCTTTCCTGTTGGAAAAGGAGTTTTTCCGGGTCGGATTGTTCCAATCCTGGCTAGGAATGCTTTGTTCCTACCTAGTTTTGTTTCAGTCCTGCCTAGGAATGCTTCAATCCGAGGTCGGAATGCTTCAGTCCGAGGTCGGATTGCTTCAGTCCGAGGTCGGAATGCTTCAATCCGAGGTGGGATTGCTTCAGTCCGAGGTCGGATTGCTTCAGTCCGAGGTCGGATTGCTTCAGTCCGGGGTCGGATTGTTTCAGTCCGGGGTCGGATTGCTTCAGTCCGAGGTCGGAATGCTTCAATCCGAGGTGGGATTGTTTCAGTCCTAGCTAGGAATGCTTCAGTCCTGGCTAGGAATGCTTCAGTCCTGGCTAGGAATGCTTCAGTCCTGGCTAGGAATGCTTCAGTCCTGGCTAGGAATGCTTCAGTCCTAGGCAGGGTTGCTTCAATCCGGGCGAGGAATGTTTCAATCCTACCTGGTTCTGTTCTGATTTTGGCCGGGAAAGCTCCAATCCCAGCCGGGCGGACGACCGGAATGGCCTTGGCTGGAGTCAAGTCTGGTCGAACGATGGCGGGAATGAACCGGTTGGGCGCGGTTATTGTGGCTTAGATTTCGACGGTTTGACCCATTCCAAAATCTGGCCGTCGGCGAGCAATTGTTTTTGCAGCTTGGCGTAATCCACTTTCTGCACCGGCACTTGGTCGTCCATGGCCAGGGCGGCGGCGGTGGCGGCGGATTGGCCGAGGATCATGAAGACCGGTTCCATGCGGATGGAGCCGTAGGCGATGTGCGAGGCGGAGAGGCAGACGGGCACGAACAGGTTTTCGCACTGGCCCGGCGCCGGCACGATGGCGCGGTAGGAAATGGGATAGGGGCTCATCGGCGCCACCTGCACGTCGCCCTCGTTCTCCACGTGGCCGTCGCGCACGAGCCGGCGGCAGTTGTGGGAATCCATGTTGTAGGCGGCGAGGCCGACGGAATCGGGCACGATTTCGGTCCGGCGACAGTTTTTTTCCGCCATCACATAGGCGGCGACCATGCGGCGGGCTTCGCGGACATACATCTGATGCGGCCAGCCGCCGTTGTCGGTGAATTCGTCTTTGCACAATCCCCACGCCTGCATGTTGGTGCGGACGTTGTCGGGCACGCGCGGGCTGTTGGCGAGATAGGTGAGCAAGCCTTTGATGTAATCGAGGTGCGCGGCCTGGATGCGCTGGCGCGCGGCGTCATCGGCGTTGGGATAATCGTAGTTTTCGCCGATGAAGTCGGTGGAGAACGCGCCGTTGTTGTTAATGTCGGTCTTTTCGGGCGTAACCATGTCAATCTTCAGGAAGGTCCGGAGCGTGACTTGCTTGTTGGCGGCGGCAAGCGCGTCGAAGTAGCGTCCGAGCAATTCGTATTTCGCCGGGTCGTAATTGGCCGGCGGGTCAATGGGCTTGCGGTTGGCGGGGTTCTTCGTGAGGCAGAGGCGGAAGTTGTAGGCCTGCACACAGGCGTCACCGTCGCCGGCCTGGCCGAAGGGAACGGATTGGATGAACGGCAGGAGGCCGCTGGCCGGGTCGCCGGGTTTCATATAAGGATCCACCGGCACGAGGAATTGGTGTTTCGGCGTGGTGCCGCGGATGCCGTCGAGGGTTTCGCCGTAGGTCGCGTTCGCCTCGCGGCCGACCACAAATTTCACACCGGCCCTGGCCATCAAATCGCCTTCGTAGGTGGCGTCAATGAATTCCCTGGCGCGGAAGGTGTCGCCGCCGGCGGTGGTCAAGGCGGTGAGCCGCGCGCCTTGCGTCTGCACGGAAACGAGCGGCGCGCGGAAATGGACCGGGACTTTGGCTTCGCGCACGAGGGTGTTGAATTCATTTTCCGCCACGCTGGGTTCAAACGTCCATGCTTCGGGTTTGCCGTAATGTTGGCCGAGCCGGCCGTAAAAATTTCGCGAGAGTCCGCCGATGGCCGCCTTGTTGCCGATGTCCGTCGCGCCCAAGCCGCCGGAAGTCAGGCCGCCCAGATGTCGTCCCGGTTCCACGAGCGCCACGGTCTTGCCCATTTTGGCCGCCTGCACCGCCGCGATGACGCCGGCGGAAGTGCCGCCGTAGATGCAAATGTCAGTCTGGATGGTTTTTCCATTGGCGCCGAACCCCAGGGTGCCAATCAGGAGCAGGTAAAAAACATTGGCGCGGGGTCGAAGGGAAAGCATACTGGCAGGACGCTGGAACATGAAATCAAGTTACAGGACGCCACGAAGCTGGGGCAAACTTTATTCCCGGACAGAAATTCAACCCAAACGCGCATGAACACCCTTAACCAATCGATTGTCGTTTGCTTTGCGCTCAAGGAAGAAGCCGCGCCGTTTCACCAGATCGCGGCGGGCCGGCCGGGCGTTTTCACGATTATCGTCGGCATCGGGCGTGCGAACGCCGAAAAATCTGTGCGCCGCTTTCTCGCCGCCGCCTCGCCCAAGCTGGTGCTGACGTGCGGTTTTGCCGGCGGGCTGAATCCCGACTTGAAACTCGGCGATGTGGTTTTTGAATGCGAAAAGCGGAAAGCGGAAAGTGGAAATTTAGAAGGGAGACTTTTGGCGGCGGGCGCGAAACCGGTGAAGTTTTTCTGCGCCGACCGCATCGCCTCGACCGCCATGGAAAAGTGGAAATTGTGCGTCGATACCGGCGCGGATGCGGTGGAAATGGAATCGGCGGCCATCCACGCCGTCTGCGCGGAAAAGAACATTCCCTGCATGACGGTGCGCGTGATTTCCGACGCGGCGCACGAGGATTTGCCGCTGGATTTCAACGCGCTCGCCAAGCCGGACCGGAGTATTGCTTTCGGCAAGCTGGCGTGGGCCATCGCGAAGTCGCCGAGCAAGATCGGCGCGCTGATGGAATTGCGGAAGAAAACCAACTTTGCCGCCAAACAGCTGGCCGCCGTGCTGGAAAAGATTATTTCAGAGTGACCGGCGACTGGGCGGCAAGGGGTGTCGCCGGCTTTTCCTTGGCTTGTTCGCTGTAGCTGATGAAGCCCGCGCCCAGCACGATCAAAGCCACGCCCGCCCACCGCACCGGGGAGACGTGCTCATTCAGAAACCACATCGCGGAAAAGGTGGCGAAGACAAAGCTCAGGCCGGTCAGCGGCCAGAGGAAGCTGATGTCGCTCTTGGACAGCAGCACCAGCAGGCCGATGAAAAACAACGCCTCGAAAAAGATGCCCAGCCAGATGGTCTGGCTGGTGAGGCCCGATTTGACGACGCGGAATATCTCGCCGGCGGTGTAGCCGTGGACATCGCCGATCTGCATGATGCCCTTTTTGAGGAGCACGACGCCGACGGATTCGCAAACGAGCCCGGCAAGCAGAATGGAAAGCAATTTTATCATGTTCGCCACCACGAATACACGAACCGACCGGAAATGAAAACCCATGATTTTTATTTTGAGATTTCCGTATGGCTTGAAAAACGCCGCCGGCGGCTTCCTGACCCAAGTCGGAACTTGCCAAGGTGGAGCTAAAACCATTCACTTTCCCGATGTCTGAAAAAACGCCGCCGCCGGAAAGCCTGCTCGTGGAATTGCGTTCCATCCTGGAGCCGATGGCCTTGGCGAAACTTTTCCCCCAACCGCAGCCGCTCGAAGTGGAACTCGGCTGCGGCGACGCTTCCTTCCTCGTGGAATATGCCCGCCGGCATCCGGAAAAAAACTTTATCGGTGTCGAGCGGCTGCTGGGACGGATTCAGAAACTCGACAAAAAGGGCCGGCGCACCGGACTGGCGAATATGCGCGGCGTCCGTATCGAGTCTGCGTATTTTCTGCAATACCTGCTGCCGCCGCACACCGCCGCCGCGCTGCACACTTATTTTCCCGACCCGTGGCCGAAAAAGAAACATCGCCGCCACCGGCTCATCAACGAAGGTTTTCCCGCGCTCGCCCGCGCCGCGCTGGCGCCGGGCGGCGTGGTTTTTTTGCGGACGGACGACGCGGATTACTTCCAGCAAATGAACGAGGTTTTCGGCGCAGCGGCGGAATTTTCAAAAGTGGAAACGCCGGCGGCGTTGGCGGAGATCACGACGGATTTCGAGCGGGACTTCAATGCGCTGGGAATCCCGACGCGGCGGGCGGCTTACCAAGTTTTGAATTTTTAGTTTTTAATTTTGAGTTGAAGCCGCCATGCCGTCCGTCGCTGCAATGAAAAATTAAAAACTTAAAACTTTTCTAAACGTCAATGACTGGACCGTTGCCGCCTCCGGGATTGGACGGCGGCGGGGGCGGCGGCCGGCGCTGCACCGAGACGCGGGCGTTGCCGGTCAGGACGTTTAGCGCGATGGAAATGACGCTGATGATCAGCGCGCCGAGAAAGGCATGGCCGAAGCTGTCCACGTTGAAGCGCGGGCTCATCAGGTAGCCGACGAAATACAGCAGCAGCGCGTTGATGACGAGCGTGAACAGGCCGAGGGTGAAAATCAGCAGCGGCAGCGCGATGAGCATCAGGATGGGCCGCACGAAGGCGTTCAAAATTCCCAGCAGCAGCGAGGCGACGAGCAGGTTTGCCAGCTTGTTGTCGTAGGTGATGTGATTCTGCAGAATCACCGCCGCCACCAGCACCGCCACGGTGTTGATGATCCAGCTTTGCAGGAAGCGCGCCGTCTTTTTGGCCTGAACATTCATTACTAAAAACGAAGGCAAGATGCGCGACGGCGACGGCAAAAACAAGGCGCGAATTTGTTGGCTTCCCGGCCGCGTTCGCGCCAAATTTTGGGGCAAGCCATGAAAAATTCCCTTTGTGCAGCTTTTCTCCTGCTGGCGCTGGCGGCCGGCGGCGAAGGCGTCGTCGCGCCAGGCGCCAAACTCGAGAAACTCGCCGGCGGATTCAAGTTCACGGAAGGCCCGACCTGCGACGCGCACGGCAATCTTTTTTTCACCGACCAGCCCAACGACCGCATCCTCGAATGGAGCGTGGACGGCAAGCTCTCCACTTTCATGCAGCCGGCCGGCCACGCCAACGGCATGATGTTCGACGCCAACGGCCGCCTCATCGCCTGCGCCGACGGGCACAATGAACTCTGGTCCATCGCGCCCGACAAAACCGTGACGGTGCTGGTCACCAATTTTGAAGGGAAATATCTCAACGGCCCGAACGATGTCTGGATTGCGCCGGATGGCGGGATGTATCTCACCGACCCGTTTTACCGCCGCAAATGGTGGGATCACACGCTGATGGCGCTGACGAACCAGCCGGTTTTTCACCTTTCGCCTGACCGCGCAAAACTTGTTCCCGTGGCCGATGATTTGAAGAAACCGAACGGCATCACCGGCACGCCGGACGGAAAATCGCTTTACGTCGCCGACATCCAGGGCGACCGCACTTGGCGCTACGACATTTTGCCGGACGGCGCGCTGACCCACAAGACGCTCTTCTGCCCGAAAGGCTCCGACGGCATGACGATTGACGCGGAAGGCAATTTGTATCTGTGCGCCACCGGCGCGACCAACGGCGTGTCCGTGTTCGACCCGGCGGGGAAACAGATTGACCACATTGACGTGCCGGAAAAATGGTCGGCTAACGTCAGCTTTGGCGGCGCGGACCACCGGACGCTTTTCATCACCGCCAGCGAATCGCTTTACGCCATCAAACTGCGCGTGAAGGGCGCGAACCCGGCGAAGTGATTATTGCACGTCTTCATCCTTGGGCAATTCTTTCAACCTCCTCAAATTGTTGAAGAAGAAATACCAGTAGATAGGTGCGAAGATGAAATAATTACCCAGAGAGTAAATCAAATAGCCGATAATTGTGAGTGGACTCGCGCGCAGCCTGTCGGTCACGCCATTTCTCAAAACCTCGCCTTGGGAAAAAATATAAACGTAAGGCATCCAATTATTGTAAGTGCCGACGGCACTGCCACAATTTTCACAAAACCGCGCGTCAGTTTTGTGAGGTGTCAGGCACCGATGACAAATGGGCGTTGCGTTCGTCAGTTGCAAAGATTCTTCAATCTCGCCGCTCCAAGGATCAGGTGTGGATGGAGCGTCTCGAATCCAAATAATGAGTCGCCACAAGCCGACGAGAACAAAGCCTCCAATGGCAAGTTCACCAACAATTAGATTTGAATTAATTGCTTCAGCCGTAAGCATGATTCACAACTTCCCATTGCATTTCTGACAGGTCAAGAAGACAAGGTGGCGCAGATTTTATTTCCGCGCACGTTTTGATTTCCGATAACTCACCGGTTTAGATTTTTCCTCCGTCTGGCCGCCGTCCAGCATCCGCTTGAGTTCCTTGATCTGGTCGCGGAGCAGCGCGGCTTTTTCAAACTTCAAATCTTCGGCGGCCTGGAGCATTTCCGTTTCCAGTTCGCGGATGGTCTGTGTCAAATCCACGTCCAGCCTCGCGTCCTGCAAAACGCCGGCGGCGGTCTCGCGGTTTGATTCGTAGGTGGCCAGGCTCTCCTCGACGGCGCGAACGACGCTGCGAGGGGTGATGTGATGCTCGGTGTTGTAGGCGATCTGCCGTGCGCGGCGTTTTTCGGTGACAGCGAGAAATCTCTGGATGCTCTGCGTCATCACGTCGGCATAAAGGATCACCTCGCCGTTCAAATGCCGCGCGGCGCGGCCGGCAGTCTGGATCAAACTGGTTTCGCTGCGCAAAAAACCTTCCTTGTCCGCGTCCAGGATCGCCACCAGCGAAACCTCCGGCAAATCCAATCCTTCGCGCAATAAATTGATCCCGACCAGCACGTCGAATTCGCCTTTGCGCAGCGAACGCAGAATCTCCACGCGTTCGATGGCGTCAATTTCGCTGTGCAGGTAGCGGACGTTCACGCCGATGTCGCGCAGATAATCCGTGAGTTCCTCCGCCGTGCGCTTCGTCAGCGTGGTGACGAGCGTGCGCTCTTTTTTGTCGCCGCGCCGTCGGACTTCCTCGATCAAATCATCAATCTGGCCTTTCAGCGGCTTGACCGTGACTTTCGGGTCAATCAACCCGGTCGGGCGCACGACGAGTTCGGTGACATGGCCCTGCGACCAGCCGATTTCGCGCGGCGCGGGCGTGGCGCTGGCGTAAATCGTCTGATTTTGCATTCCCTGAAATTCCAGAAAGTTCAGCGGCCGGTTGTCCAGCGCGCTCGGCAGGCGGAAGCCGTAATTCACCAGCACCGTTTTGCGGGAGCGGTCGCCCTCATACATGCCGCCGATCTGCGGCACGGTGACGTGCGACTCGTCAATCACCAGCAGATAATCATCGGGGAAAAAATCGAACAGCGTGTTGGGCCGCGAGCCGGGCGGGCGGCCGGAAATATGGCGCGAATAATTTTCGATGCCGGAGCAGACGCCCATTTCCTCCATCATTTCCAGGTCGAATTCCGTGCGCTGCTTGATGCGCTGGGCTTCGAGCAGCTTGCCGTCGCGCTCAAACTCGGCGATGCGCGTGCCCAGCTCCTCCCGGATGGCGAGAATGGCGCGCTTCATCTTTTCATTCGTCGTGACGAACTGTTTGGCGGGAAAAACCACGACGGCTTCAAGCGGCTCGGTTTTTCCGCCGGTCAGCGGCTCGAAGCGAGTGAGGCGTTCGATTTCGTCGCCGAAAAACTCGATCCGCAAGCCGTCCTCGCGGCCGGCCGGCCGGACTTCCACGGTGTCGCCGCGCACCCGGAAATTTCCGCGTTCGAAGGCGATGTCGTTCCGCTCGTATTGCAAATCCACCAGGCGGGACAGGAATATTTCGCGCGATATCGGCAAGCCGACGCGAATCGGGATGATCATTTCCTCGTAATCTTCCTTGCTGCCGATGCCGTAAATGCACGAGACGCTGGCGACGACAATCACGTCGCGCCGCGAGAACAGCGAACTCATGGTCGAGAGCCGCAGGCGCTCGATCTCGTCGTTGCGGCTGGAATCTTTCTCGATGAACGTGTCGGTGCGCGGGATGTAGGCTTCGGGCTGGTAGTAATCGAAGTAGCTGACGAAGTATTCGACGGCGTTGTTGGGGAAAAAACTTTTGAACTCGGCGTAAAGCTGCGCGGCCAGCGTCTTGTTGTGCGAAATGACGAGCGTGGGACGATCCACGTTCCGGATGACGTTCGCCACGGTGAAAGTTTTTCCCGAGCCGGTGACGCCGAGCAGCGTCTGGTGCTTCGCGCCGGACAAGAGGCCGGCGGTCAGCTTGGCGATCGCCTGCGGCTGGTCGCCGGCGGGCGCGTAATCGGAAACGAGTTCAAACACGCGGAGAAATTAGAACGCCCGCGCCGCAGCGTCAAACGCGGGCTTCAGGGTTGAAACCGCCTGCGGCTGGGCTAGACTCTGTTTCCATCCGCATGAAACCACTGACTGCCGTTAAATTGTTATTCCTTGCCGCCGCCCTGCCATTATCCGCCACGGGGCGCGCGGCGGATTCCATCAAGCCCGGCGCCGTCTGGCCGGACGATCGCGGCGAGCACATCCAGGCGCATGGCGGCGGCGTCATCAAGGTCGGCGACACGTTTTATTGGTTTGGCGAAGACCGGGGAAAAAACAACCAGCCGGACCGGCGTTATGTGGGTTGCTATTCCTCCCGCGATCTCATGAATTGGACGTATCGCAACCAGGTGCTCAAGCTGGCAAATCCAGAAAACCTCGGCCCCGACTGGGTATTGGAACGCCCCAAGGTCTTTTACAATGCCAAGATCAAAAAGTTTGTGATGTATATGCATATTGACGACGTGTTGCCGGGGAAAAAATCCGGCTACATACTCGCCCGGGTTGGCGTGGCGACCAGCGACAAGGTTGACGGCGACTATCAATACTTGAAAAGCTTCCGGCCGCTCGGTCATGAGAGCCGCGACCTCGGACAGTTCATTGATGACGACGGCGCGGCGTATCTGATTTCCGAGGACCGCCCCAATGGTTTCCACATCTACAAATTATCCGACGATTATCTGTCGGTGGCGGAAGATGTCTGCCTGGTTCCTGAACATCTCGAAGGCGGCGCGATTGTGCATTACCACGGGCTGTATTACGTCATCGGCTCGAAGCTCACCGGCTGGAACGCGAATCCGAACGTCTATGCCACGGCCCAATCGCTCGCCGGGCCGTGGTCGGAATTCAAGGACCTCGCGCCGCCGGCGAAGAAGACCTACGGCTCGCAGTCCACGATGTTGCTGAACATCTCCGGGACCCGGACGAACACGGTGATTTTCATGGGCGATATCTGGAAGCCGAAGACGCAATGGGGTTCGCGCTATCTCTGGATGCCGCTGGAGATCGGCAACGGCCGGCTAAGCCTGCCGGAACCGCGCGAATGGACGCTCGACGTGGTGACCGGCCGGGCCGAAATCAAAAGATAAGCCCGCCGAAAAATCAGCCTGCCGCCGCCTCACGCTTTTTTCACGAAGCAGGCTTTCAGGCCGACGGCGATGTTGTCCACCTTGCAGGAAATTTCATGGTCGCCGTCCACCAGCCGGATGGGTTTGGATTTCGAGCCGCCCTTGAGCACCGACGAGCCGCCCAGCTTCAAGTCTTTGATGAGGATGACGCAGTCGCCGTCGGCGAGCACGTTGCCGTGGGCGTCCTTGACGACGCGCGGGCCGGCGGGCGCTTCGGGTTCGGCGGCCCGCTCCCATTCGTGGCCGCAGGTGACGCATTCGTAGCGTTCGGCGTGTTCCAGAATCTCGGGCATTTCGCACATCGGGCAGGCGGCAGGTTTGCTCATAAAGGGACAGCATAGCTGAATTTGGCGGCGAAACTCAATCGTGGATTTGACGTTCGCAACCGCCACCGGCCTTTGCAGTAACATTTTACCAATTTCCGCGTCTGTTAAATCATGCGAAGGAAACTTTGGCTTTGGCTCGCGTTCCTGGTTTGCCTGAGTTCGCCGTGGTGCCGGGCGGCGGACGGATTTCAGCAGCTGGATTTCACGGTGGCAGGCGTGGCGCGCACGGCCTGGATTTATGTTCCGTCCTCGGCCAAAACCGGCCCCACGCCGGTGGTGTTCGTGTTTCACGGCCACGGCGGCAGCGCCCGGCAGGTGGCGCGCAGTTTCGCCATCGAGCGTCACTGGCCGGAAGCCATCGTGGTTTATATGCAGGGGCTGAACACGCCCGGCCCGCTTACCGACCCGCAGGGAAAACTGCCCGGCTGGCAGCATGGCCTGGGCAGTGAAGGGGATCGGGACCTCAAATTTTTTGACGCGGTTCTGGCGCGGCTCAAGCAGGATTACCGCGTGGATGCAAAACGGATTTACAGCACCGGCCATTCCAACGGCGGCGGGTTTACCTATCTGCTGTGGCTGGCGCGGGGAGATGTGTTTGCAGCCGTCGCGCCATCAGCGGCAGCGGCCAAATTCGCGGATCAGCTTGCGCCCAAGCCCGCGATGCATCTGGCGGGCGAAAATGATCCGCTGGTGAAATTTGCGTGGCAGAAACTGACGATGGATGCCGTGCGCAAAATCAATGGCTGCGCGGCGGCCGGCGAGCCATGGGACAAGCGATGCACGATTTATCCGTCGCCCGGCGGCACGCCGCTGGTCACGTTCATCCATCCCGGCGGTCATGAATTTAATCGCGACGCGCCGGCGTTGATTGTGAAGTTTTTTAAGCAGCATCCGGGCGAATCGGCAAAGTGACGGCGGGACCTTGCCGCCGGCCCCGGCCCGGCCGTGCCTCAACTGCCGCTTGCGGATCGGCGCGCTTGCGGCTAAAGAAAGGCATGGAACCAAAATCATTTTCCGCGCCGATTCATCCGCAAGTCCGCATCGGCCACGTCCATCTCAAAGTCGCCGACCTGGAACGCGCGTTGAAATTTTATTGCGGCGTGCTTGGCTTTGAGCTTCAGCAGTGCTTCGGCTCCCAGGCGGCGTTCATTTCGGCGGGCGGGTATCATCACCACCTTGGCTTGAACACTTGGGAAAGCGCGGGCGGCTTGCCGCCGCCGCTGGGAACCACCGGCTTGTATCACGTCGCCATTTTGTATCCGACGCGCGCGACGCTGGCCGATGCCTTGCGCCGGCTGCTGGCGGCGGGCATTGAGCTCGATGGCGCCGCCGACCACGGCGTCAGCGAAGCGCTGTATCTGCGCGACCCGGACGGCAACGGCGTGGAACTTTACCGCGACCGGCCGGAATCCGAATGGCCGCGCACGCCGGGCGGCGAACTCGCCATGTTCACGCGGCAGCTTGATTTAAACACGCTGCTCGCCGGGTGAATTTAGTTTGCCCGACGCGCCCAGCGCAGCTTCGCCGGCGCGGAACGCGAGTTGGAAATGCGTTCTGCCGCCGTCGGTCGGATGACCTCCTCGGAGATCTCCGAATAAAACCCGTTGCGCCGGCCATCGGCAAAAACCTTCTTCACGCGCCGGTCTTCGCCGGAATGAAACGTCAAAATCGCCACGCGCCCGCCGGGTTGCAGGCACGCCGGCAGGTTCCGCAGCAGGGCGTCCAGCGCGGAAAATTCGTCATTCACCGCGATGCGCAACGCTTGGAACACGCGGCGCACGGTCAGGTCGGCATCGTCCCTGCCCCGGCGCGGCAGCGCGGCGCGGATGGCGTCGCCGAGTTCGCGCGTCGTTGCAAAAGCTTTTCCCGCGAGCGCCGGGCCGAGCGTCGCGGCGTTCGGCTCGTCGGCAAAATCCGCCAGCATCGCCGCGAGCGCCGCCGGCTTGATTTTTTGCAGCAGCGCGGCCGCGGGCAGGCCGCGCTGCGGATTCATCCGCATGTCGAGCGGGCCGTTGTGCTTCACGGAAAAGCCGCGCGCCGGATCGTCAATCTGCATCGAGGAAACGCCGAGGTCGGCGAGAATCAAATCCGCGCCGGGCAGATTTTGCGCCGCCAGCACCTGCGGCAGGCCGGCGAAATTGCTGCGGTGCGCGGTGAAAACCTCCGCCCCAAAGCCGAGCGCGTGCAGTCGCGCTTCCGTTTTCGGCAGTTCCACCGGATCGGCGTCCAGGCCGAGCAGTTTTCCACCCGGCGATATTCTGGCGAGGATTTCCTGCGCGTGGCCGCCATGGCCCAGCGTGCAGTCCACCGCGATGTTGCCGGGCTGGGGCGCGAGCGTCGCCAGGATTTCCGCGACCATGATGGGCCGGTGCGTGCCCACCGGCGTCTTGCCGGCCGCGATGACCTTGGCGATGGTGACCGCGTCGCCGCCATGCTCCTTGTATTTGTCCTCGAAGCGGCGCGGGTTTTTTCCGCGGTAACGCGGGCGGCGTTGGTGCGGCACCGGCGCGGGCGTTGGAATATTTTCTTCGGACATGCCGGAAATTTTGCAATGCTTCGTGCGTGAGTTCGAGGCAAATCATCGTGGTCGGCGGCGGGGCGGCGGGCTTTTTCGCGGCCATCGCGGCGGCGCAAGCCGGCGCGGACGTGACGATCCTCGAAAAATCCGCGCGCTGCCTTGACAAGGTGCGCATCTCCGGCGGCGGCCGCTGCAATGTCACGCACGCCTGCTTCGAGCCGCGCGAATTTGCCGCCCGCTATCCGCGCGGCGGCCGGGCGCTGCTTGGCCCGTTCACCAGATTTTCCGCGCGCGACACCGTGGAATGGTTCGCGGCGCGCGGCGTGAATTTGAAAACCGAGGCCGACGGCCGGATGTTCCCCGTCACCGACTCCGCGCAGACGATTGTGGATTGCCTGATGGACGCGGCGCAGGCCGCCGGCGTGAAACTCCGGCTGAATTGCGCGGTGGAATCTGTCGTTAAAACGGTGGATGGGAAATTTGAGCTGGCGTCGGGTAGGGCGGGCAGTCCGCTGCCCGCCGTTGTGGACGGTGCCAACGTCGGCGCGCACGGAGTGACGCGCCCTACCGAGACGATTATCTGCGACCGCTTGTTGCTGGCGACGGGCGGCTGCCGCGCCGCCGCCGCCGGGCAAATGGCGGTTTCGCTTGGACACCAAATCGAAACGCCGGTGCCGTCGCTGTTCACGTTTCAGATCGCCTCGCCGTGGCTGCGTTCGCTGGCGGGCGTGTCGCTGGAAAGCGCGGAAGTTTCCGTTCCCGCCGTCCGGCTGCGCGAGCGCGGGCCGCTGCTCATCACGCATTGGGGTTTGAGCGGCCCGGCGGTTTTGAAAATCTCGGCGTGGGGCGCGCGGGCGCTGCACGATTTGAACTATCAATTCCCGCTACTCGTGAACTGGCTGCCGGAAGCGAACGCCGAAAAAATCGTTCAAGAATTTCAAACGCGGCGGGAACAGGCGGGCGCCCGGCTGCTCGTGAACGCGCCGCTGTCCCTGCTGACGGCGCGGTTGTGGGAGCAGCTCGTCCTCGCGGCGGGTGTCGCGCGCGACACGCGCTGGTCGGCGCTCACGCGGGCGCAGGCGCACGCGCTGGCGCGGCAAATCCTGCGCTCGGAATTTCAAGTCACCGGCAAAAGCCTGAACAAGGACGAGTTCGTGACTTGCGGCGGCGTGAAGCTGGGCGAGGTGAATTTTCAAACGATGGAGAGCAAAATCTGCCCCGGATTATATTTTGCCGGCGAGCTGCTGGACCTTGACGGCCTCACCGGCGGCTTCAATTTTCAAGCGGCCTGGACGACCGGTTTCATCGCCGGCCAGGCGATGGCGGAATAAAAACTCCGCCGCCGGATTTGTCCGGCGACGGAGCATGAAACGGCGCGGCAGTTAATTCTTTTTGCCGCCGCTGCCGGCGATGAGCGCGTCGAGCGACAGTTTGCCGGCACCGTGGACGATCACGATGAGCGCCAGGCCGATGGCGAGCAGGTGGTATTCAAAGCCTTCGCCTTTCTGGTTGCCGAACCAGTTCATGAAAAAGCCGTTCGCGGCGTGGACGGTCAAAATGGCGACGACCATGTTGGTGGCGATGCCGAACGCGGCGACGCGGCCCAGGCAGCCCATGATGAGGCCGAGGGAACCGGCGAATTCCGCCGCGATGGCGAGGAACGCCAGCGGCGCGGGAATGTGCATCTGCTGCGTGAAGAAGTTCATCGTGCCGCTGAAGCCATAGCCGCCGAACCAGCCGAGCGCCTTTTGCGCGCCGTGCGGAAACATGACGAGGCCGAGCGTCAGCCGCGCGATTAGCGGGGCGAAGCTGGAGTTGGTTTTGCAGAGGAGTTGCAGTGTTTTCATGGTTTTATTTTGGTCGGTTGAGGTTGGTTAATTGAGGTCGAACAAAAGCACCTGCGACGGCTTGGCCGCGGAAATCTCCAGCGCTCTCTCATCGCTCACGGCCAGCGCGTCGCCGCCGGACAGGTTTTCGCCGTTGATGTTCACTTCGCCCTCGGCGACGTGGACCCACGCGTGCCGGTTCGGTGCGAGCGGATGCTTCACCGCCTGGCCGCGTTCGAGCTTGGCGAGCAGCAAATCGGCGTCCTGATGGATTTCCATCGAGCCGTCGCGGCCGTTTTTGCTGGCGACGAGATGCAGCTTGCCGGTCGCCGCCCTGGCAAAGTTTCTTTCCGCATAGCGCGGCGCGACGCCTTTCCGGTCCGGCTGAATCCAGATTTGCAGCAGACGCGTGGCCTCCGTTTGGGAGGGATTGAATTCGCTGTGCTGCACGCCGGTGCCGGCGGCCATGTATTGAAATTCGCCAGGGCGGATGACGCGGCCGTTGCCCATCGAATCCTTGTGCTGGAGCGTGCCGGCGAGGACATAGCTGATGATTTCCATGTCGCGGTGCGGGTGCGTGCCGAACCCCCTGCCGGGCAGGATGAGGTCGTCGTTGATGACGCGCAGCGCGCGGAAACCGAGCCATTGCGGGGCGTAGTAGTCCGCGAAGCTGAACGTGAAATAGCTGTCCAGCCAGCCGTGACTGACGTGGCCCCGTTCATTTGATTTGCGAATCGTTTTCATGACTCCATCTTACGCGCGGTTTACGGCTGGTGGAAATACCATGTTTCTTGCCTGACTATAACTTTGAACTATACTAGAAATCATATGGAATTACGCCATCTCCGTTACTTCGTCGCCGTGGCTGCGGCGGAAAATGTCTCGCGCGCCGCGCTGAAGCTGCACGTCTCGCAGCCGGGCATCAGCCGGCAGATCCGCGACCTCGAAGATGAAATCGGCTTTCAACTCTTTGAACGCAGCGCGAAGGCCGTGCGGTTGACGGCGGCGGGAAAAGTATTTTTTGACGAGGCCCGCGCCGTGCTCCGGCGCGCCGACGAGGCGGTGGACAAAGCCCGCGCCGTTTCCGGCGGGACGAGCGGCGAAATCAACGTCGGCTATGCGCCGTCCCTCACCGTGCAGATTCTGCCGGCGGCGCTGCGGAAATTTCAGGACCGGTTTCCCAACGGGCGCGTGGCGCTCCATGATTTGTCCACGGAAGAAATGCTGGCGCAGCTCGGCGGGAAGAAATTGGACGTCGCGCTCACCGTCCGTCCGCCGGCGAAGCAGTTGCGCGGACTGGAGTTTGTGGAACTGGCGCGTTACGCGATGTGCGTGGCCGTCGCACCCAAACATCCGCTGGCGAAATTAAAATCCGTTTCGCTGGAGCAGATTTCCCGCGAACCGCTTATCGCCTACAGCCGCAAGGATTATCCCGAATACCACGAAATGCTGGGCAAACTTTTTGCGCCGGTCGGCCGCCGGCCGCGTCTCGCGGGCGAACACGACGGTGCCACCAGCCTCATCGCCGCCGTGGAATCCGGGCGCGGTTTGGCGCTGGTGCCGGAATGTCTGGCCTGCATGGTCGGGGCGCGGTTGAAACTGCTGCCGTTGCGGCCCGCCCTGCCGCCGGTGCCGGTGGCGGCCATCTGGCGGCGGACGGCGGGCGGCGGGCTGACGGAAAAATTCATTGCTTGCGTGCGGCCGGATTGACCGGTTAATTCAAAACCATGGGGCGGACGTATCAATTCGAGTGTCCGGTGTGCCATTACCGCGCGCAGGTTTCGGGCGGGGCGGACAGCGGCATTCATTGCGAGGTGCAAACCGTGGTGTGCCGCGACTGCCGGGAATTGTTCGATGTCTTTACCAAGCTTCGCGGGTGCGCGGGGACAAAGGAGAAAATCAGGTTTCCGGGTTTTTTTCGGGCGGAAATTCCGCCGGTGATCTTGCGCGATGGCACGGTGGGCATGTCTGTCTGGCGGGAATTGAAGCTAGACTGTCCCGTGAGGCGGAAACATTTCGTCGAGCCATGGACTGACCCGGGCCGGTGTCCGCGCTGCGGTAATTTTATGGAAATGCATGGGTTTCCAATCAAAATTTGGGACTAAATAATCTATTTTTGCGCTAAATTTCGCCAGAAAACTCTTGCACTGCGTCTCGTTATGTGACAGTATTGAACCGTTTTGAGGCAGGGAATCGAACGTCAATAATTTTGCATACCATTCGTTATAAATAACGGTGTTTGCATTGCGCTATTTTTGCCACCTGATTTCTCCCTGATTTTTACCCGCGACCACCAATGAACTCTACAAAAACCACCTTTAAACGCCGGGTGCAATTGCTGGCAGCAGCGGTTCTTTTGGGTGTCGCCTGCCAGCCGGTTCAAGCCGTGAACCTGATTCAGGATTTTTATCTGCCGATGCCGGAAGCGCAACTCCTTCAGGCGGAAAAAACCATCAGCACTGGGATTACCGACACAAACATGTTCATGACGACTTCAATCCTCGTCTCGGGTGATGGCACGGTGATTTATTACGACAAAGGCGGGGATGGTTATGAAACCAACCTGGCCAACCCCACGCAGCCGACAACGCAAATATGGGGTGATGGGAATGACGCCCACGGCATTCCGCCGGGGTTCGCGCACAATCCGACCAATTTGACGGCGGGCACGATCATTACGATAACAAACGCGATTCCAGTGCCGAGCGGCACGAATTTATTTCTAGGCAGCGGTGGCGACCACATTGGTGCGACCAAGGCGCTGGTCGTCACACGTGCCGGCTGGCCGTCGCCGACCGGTCCGGTGGCTGCCGGTGCCGTGTCGGTTTTGTCCACGCTGGATTTTGGAACGAATTTCGTCAGCCCCGTTGGGACAAACATGCCGGATTCCACTTTTAGATATGTCGGATTATTTGTCATGGCGGCACAGACCAATACGACGGTCACAATTGTTAGGGATCCCTCAAACCCGGGAACATCTACAATCACCACGAACTTGGGCCAAGGTCAGAGTGTTCTGGTTAATAACGGAATCAAACAAGGTGCTAAAGTAACCACTTCCCTGCCGGTGGAGGTGAATTTGATTTGCGGCGACACGGTCAACACATATGCGATATACTGGTTTACGCTCTTTCCGCAAAGTGAATGGAGCAGCAGCTATTTCGCGCCGGTGCCTTCGGCGTTGAGTGGCGGGACGCTCTACACCACCGTCAATTACTTTTACAACCCGACGACGAATCCAATCACGATTTTATACACGAATTTGACGGGTTCGGGCAGCTTCGTAATTCCGACCAACGGTGGCGCCGAGTATCCGATGCCGACCAATTCCGGGGCCAGCTTCACCAGCACCGGGGGGCAAAATTATACGGTTCTGACCATAGTGGCCACCAATCCCACCAACACTCCGGCCGGGACTTTAGACTCCAATTTCAACTGGGGCTACACGCCACTGCCCTCGGCCAGCCTGACGACGAAGGCGATTGTCGGCTGGGCGCCGGGCAGTCAGGATTACTCGACCAACTGTAGTCCGGTGTGGGTCACGCCGGTGGGCAACACGACGGTTTATGTGGTTTACCCCGGCACCAACAACGCGCCGCTCACCGACGCGAGCGGGGGAAAATACAGCACCAATTACACTTTGTCGGCGCTTCAGTCGAAAACCATTTACAACCCCAAAACCAATGACCAGACGGGCATAATCGTCTATACCCTCGATGGCACCTTGATAAGCGTGGCTTGGGGTGAGGATCCAGCCAAGGCACCGACGGGCAATCCCGGACTGGATTGTGGCACGACGGTTTTGTCGTTCCCGGTTCCGCAGATCACCAAAACGGCAACCATCGTCACTGACGTTCCGCCGGCGGGTTTAAGCATCGGCGATACGGTTCAATACACCATCACAGTGAACAATCGAGGTTTGCTGCCGCTGGGCAACACGTTGATCATTGACACGCCCGGGGCAATATTGAGCTATGTTTCCAACAGCACCACGCTCAATGGCATCCCCGTTTCCGACAGCACCAACGGATTTCCGTTATTATCGCCGGGTTACACGATTACATTCATTCCTGGCCAGACCAACAGCGTCTTTCAGTATTTAGACAAGGTGACTGGTGCCGGCATCATCAGCAATGCCGTCGGCATAGTCGGCACCAGCATCACCGCTTCCAACTCCATTCCGCCGGGCGGCGGCTTGCAGATCAACAAGATTTTGTATCTGTCTGCCACCAACACTCCCGGCGTGCAGGCGTTGAACCGTGTCAACCCCGTCGCCACCGCCGGTCACGGAACAAATCGCGCCAGCGTGAATTTAATCTCGTCTGGAGCCAATACGACCGCTTTCACGCAAACGCCGGCATTCGCCGCTCCGTTCATCATTGCGTCCAATCAGGTCATCAGTGTCACCAATTTTATTGCCGTCACCAATGGTTCCATGCCGGCAAACCCTGCCATCACGGCCACGCTGCGAGCCAACGGCACCAATTTCATCACCCTGACCAGTCCGGTTTACACCGAAAATGCCGGAGCCAACACCAACCTGGTTTGGAGCGGAATGTTATCCACCAATTTCACCATTCCTGCCGGCCAAGTCATCAGCTATGTCATTTCCAACCAGCAGGCGGGCACCGCGTTTCATATTAATTATGACACCACCAACCAGCCGTCGTTGGTCAGCCTGCCGGCGTTCAATGTGCCGGGAAATATTATTCTCATCACCAACCTGGCCGTTTACAGTGCGCCGTATCCAAGCAGCAGTCTGGCCAGTTCGCCCTTGGTCGGCTCGACGCTTTATGTCCGCGTCATCGCCACCGATCCGTTCGGCAGCTATGACATTTCCAGCGTCAACTTCGCCATCACCGGGCCGGTTACCAACCTCAATGTAACCCTGACGAATCCCGTTGCCACCACTGCCAGCAGTGCCACGTTTGAATACGCCTGGCAGACGACGGCCTCCACCGCCGGCAGCAACAACATTGCGGCGACCGCTTACGAAGGTTCCGAAGGCATCTATTCTTACGCTCTCACCAATCTCACCTTGAACAACGCGGCGGACATCATGGTGACGAACGTGGGGCCGTTGAACGTGTTGGCGGGTTCGAGTTATACGAACGTGATCACGGTGACCAATGCGGGGCCGTCGGTGGCGACGAACGTGGTGGTGGTGGACGTGTTGCCGGGGGGCGGGACGACGAACCTGACCGTGCCGGTGCTGGCGGCGGGCGGGGCGACGAACCTTTATGTGGTGGCGGTGGCACCGGGGAGCGGGCCGTTGACGAACGTGGCGAGCGCGGTGGCGGCGACGTATGATCCGAACTTACAGAACAACACGAACGCGGCGGTGACGTTGGTGACGCCGGTGTCTGACCTGGCAATCGGGAAGAGCGCCGCCGGGAGCGTGCCGGCGACGAGTAATCTGGTTTACACGATTTCCGTGACGAATTTGGGGCCGTCGGGCGCGAGCGGCGTGACGGTGACCGATGCGGTGCCGTTTGGCGCCGTTTTCGTGGCTGCCAGCGGGAATGGGGCGAACAATGCGGGGGTCGTCACTTGGAGTCTGGGGACTTTGACAAACGGTCAGGTGACGAACGTGACCTTGACCGTCAGTGCGCCGGCGGGCGGAGGGTTGACGAACGTGGCGAGCGTGGGCGGGCCGACGAGCGATCCGATTCCGACGAACAACATTACGCCGCCGGTGATCACGACGGTCACGCCGGTGGCGGATG
>Ga0316217_10002078_pt1 | contig 24741 bp, 16 predicted proteins | sample 1anoAmetaG_FD_203633 | JGI IMG/M metagenome (GOLD analysis project Ga0316217, IMG submission 203633) | Freshwater microbial communities from Trout Bog Lake, Wisconsin, USA - 1anoA | ecosystem: Environmental > Aquatic > Freshwater > Lake > Hypolimnion/Profundal zone | place: USA: Wisconsin...
ATGTAGATGTAGATGTAGATGTAGATGTAGATGTAGATGTAGATATAGAAGTTTGTGAAACATCATGTAGATGTAGATGTAGATGTAGATGTAGATGTAGATATAGAAGTTTGTGAAACATCATGTAGATGTAGATATAGAAGTTTGTGAAACATCATGTAGATGTAGATATAGATGTTTGTGAAACATCATGTAGATGTAGATGTAGATGTAGATATAGAAGTTTGTGAAACATCATGTAGATGTAGATATAGAAGTTTGTGAAACATCATGTAGATGTAGATATAGAAGTTTGTAAAAAACATCATGTAGATGTAGATATAGAAGTTTGTGAAACATCATGTAGATGTAGATATAGAAGTTTGTGAAACATCATGTAGATGTAGATGTAGATGTAGATGTAGATGTAGATGTAGATGTAGATGTAGATGTAGATATAGAAGTTTGTGAAACATCATGTAGATGTAGATATAGAAGTTTGTGAAACATCATGTAGATGTAGATGTAGATGTAGATGTAGATGTAGATGTAGATGTAGATGTAGATGTAGATATAGAAGTTTGTGAAACATCATGTAGATGTAGATATAGAAGTTTGTGAAACATCATGTAGATGTAGATATAGAAGTTTGTGAAACATCATGTAGATGTAGATATAGAAGTTTGTGAAACATCATGTAGATGTAGATATAGAAGTTTGTATTTATATACAGTGAAAAATACATCTTGTAGATATAGAAGTAATCCATAAATAGAAAGATGAGAAAACTCCCAGGATAATTGAATTTATATTTGTATATTTACAATAAATTTAAAAATATGTTAAGAAATATGCAGTTAAGAAAGCGTAATAAACAGAGTTATGAAATATCAAGTCAAGATGCTTTTGAAAAGTTGTTAATTGAAGCTGCTATAACAGATGAAGAACCTGCAATATCTATATTAAAAATAATATCTACACACCCTGCTGCACCTGAAGTTTTTGCAAAATTTAAAAGCCGATATGAAGATAGTTTTTTGCATATAACATACGAAGATCTACGCAAAATATGGAAGTTACCAAAAGACTTATCAGATTTACCCGAATTTAAAACAAAAGAATGTATTGTTCCTAAAAACATTGTAAGTAATATAGTAAAGCAAATAAATACAGTATTATATGTAAATGGACCATTACCGAATGCTACTAATGAAACAGTAAGAAAAAGATATATAGACGCGTTTGTAGATCCTATATTTTCTTTATTTGAAGGTCAACTAATTAATGAGGCAGAAAGTAGACTTGAATCATTGATATCACGCGGAAGAGTGGAATACGTAATTAAAGCATTTTTGCAGACCATTATCATCATAATAGAAGCAAAACATTTTATTGACAAACCAAAAAATTACGGTCAAATAATGGTATAATTGCACGCAAGTGATTATATGAATCGCATAAGTGGTTCATATATATCTACCGTTCGAGGCTGTTTGACTACAGGAGAGTATTGGTGGTGGTGGGAGTATACTGGAGACGATGCGCAATTTAAGGTATCTGGAGAATTAATGCATTTATCAAGAACAAACCCAATGTCTATATTAAAAATAGCCGGCGTTTTATATTGGATGGCGTTAGATGGATGGTGTCAAGCATGCAAAATTGCACAGCATAACCTAGAAAATGCACAATTTGATATGTATAACAGTGCATATCGTGCACTATTAGAAGCTGAACAAGCTGACAATGAAGAAAAAGCAAACTTAGCACAAAATACTATTATTGATAGCGTACGCTTATTTTACAATCAAAACGAAGAACAACTTGCTAAGTGGATAGAGCCGTAGATGAATGCAACAGACTAAATGTATTGAATAATTGTAGCATGTCATCCTGTTGACATGATATAAGCAATAAATACATATGTGATTCCATCAATGACTACAGACGTGCAACTGAATGTATCTGAGCATAAACGTGTTACTTATTCACATTCATTCGCGTCATTGTATATGAGCTATTGCATGTAATACAACATTATTGTATATTATGGGTTGATGATGTATTTGTTTGATAATAAGTAATGTAATACAACATTATTGTATATTATGGGTTGATGATGTATTTGTTCGATATTAAGTAATGTAATACAACATTATTGTATATTATGGGTTGATGATGTATTTGTTCGATATTAAGTAATGTAATACAAAATTGTAGTAGATGATGAGGTTGATGATGTAATATAAAGTGATGTAATACAACAATGTAGTAGATGATGAGGTTGATGATATAATATTAAGTAATGTAATATAACATTGTATATGATCTATTGCATGTAATACAACATTATTGTATATTATGGGTTGATGATGTATTTGTTTGATATTAAGTAATGTAATACAAAATTGTAGTAGATGATGTAATATAAAGTAATGTAATACAACAATGTAGTAGATGATGAGGTTAATGATATAATATTAAGTAATGTAATATAACATTGTATATGATCTATTGCATGTAATACAACATTATTGTATATTATGGGGTGATGATGTATTTGTTTGATATTAAGTAATGTAATACAAAATTGTAGTAGATGATGTAATATAAAGTGATGTAATACAACAATGTAGTAGATGATGAGGTTGATGATATAATATTAAGTAATGTAATATAACATTGTATATGATCTATTGCATGTAATACAACATTATTGTATATTATGGGTTGATGATGTATTTGTTCGATATTAAGTAATGTAATACAAAATTGTAGTAGATGATGAGGTTGATGATGTAATATAAAGTGATGTAATACAACAATGTAGTAGATGATGAGGTTGATGATATAATATTAAGTAATGTAATATAACATTGTAGTAGATGATGATGTTTATGATGTATTTGATTAATATTAAATAAGATATTTAACATTATAGTATATAATGGATTGATGATGTTGAATATTAAGTGAGATAATACAAATTGTAGTAGATGTTGATGTTGATGATGTATTTGATTAATATTAAATGAGATATTTAACATTGTAGTATATAATGAATTGATGATGTATTTGTTTAATATTAAGTGAGATAATACAAAATTGTAGTATATAATGGGTTAATGATTTAATTTATAAAAAATAAATACATATTATACTTTAAAGGATGCATTTAAACATATTTATTCACTACAACTATGTGTTTCTTACTTTCTTGCAAATCTCTCTAGGCTATGTAACTACATTACTAACTTAACACACATTTGTGTGCATGTGTTATAACTTAAAATGAAATATCTCATTACTATTAAATATTATACTAAGTATAATGAAAGAAAATATAAATAAAAATGATGGCTGCAAACACAAGATCAAAAAGGATTGTTAAAAAGATAATAAGTAGCGTACTATCTGGAAGTGAATGGGATATGAATTATCTTCAATCACTAGGATTAGATATAGAAAACGTCAATTCTATAGACGAGCTGTTTGATATAGACACATCTACGTTAAACATTTATAACAACAAGAAAATATCATCACTTCTCAGTCTTGACATATATGAAAAAGCGAGCGAAAAAATACTTAGTCAATTAGAAAATGAAGAACTTGATGATACAGTAATGACACTGTTAAAAAATTTGTACAGCGTTGCATATGCGTATCCAGGTCAAGAAAGTTTTGTTGATGATTTGGGTAAATCCCTGTTTTTACTAACAAATATATCAAGACTAAAAAATATAGTAGTTGGAGGACCTATAGAAATGTCAATGGTTATGGCTGGTCATAAATTTGATGCAAAACCAGACATATGCGTAACTGACATATCTGAAAATAAAATAGTATTAGTTGTACAAGAAGACAAAAGCTATAGCACGTCATCCCTAACAATAAGTCCAGATGCACAGCTTGTAGCAGAAATGGTAGCTTCATACTACAATAATTTCAACACTAACAACAAATTAGAAAAACAAAGAATATATGGTATTACAATAATGGGTACATATTGCAGTTTCTTCAGGTTTGACATAGACAAGAAAATTCTAAATAGCTTACGAGAAGGATACAAACATAATGCAGACGATACAAAAATAGGAATAATATATAAATATCATGTTGGAAAATCTAAAATACCTGGGTATATGTTAGAAAATAAAAAAAATATGGAAAACACATTATTGTGCTACGAAGCATTGAGAATTTCTTTAATAAATCGATTGTAAATGATGTTAAACGTTTTGCACGCGCGCACAAGGGCCAAATACATTTCTATACGCTAATCACAAGAAACTAGAATACGATTGAACAATCCTATATGTCGGTATCGAGTTGTACTAGAGTTCTAGAATAAGATTAAACAATCCTATATGTCGGTAACGAGTTGTACTAGAGGTTCTATATTTGTGCCATAAACTTGCATTAGAACTATATGATGTAGATTAAATATATCTCAAATGATCATTGATATGTATCGAGTTGTACTAGAGTTCTAGAATAAGATTAAACAATCCTATATGTCGGTAACGAGTTGTACTAGAGGTTCTATATTTGTGCCATAAACTTGCATTAGAACTATATGATGTAGATTAAATATATCTCAAATGATCATTGATATGTATCCATGTATCTAAATATTTACATGAATTATGATAAGATAACTACAACAATCATTACAAATCACATACATCACAGTAAATCAAATGTAATCACTGTGATGTAATGATGATTATGATGATATGTATCATGATATCTATGATCATCAGATTAATGATGTAGATACTAATAATTCACGTCTTCGTAGAAAATATTTTATTTGTACTTGCTGTAACATTTACTTCAAAACGTTTTGTAATATTAAAGTATATATACCAATAATTTATAAATGCTATCAAGATATTACAAATTGTTTTGTAATGTTTTTATACGTATTATGCTCATGCACAAACTGAAACTAGTCTTTAGAATTTAGTATAAACAAATTACTACGGCAATAGTTGACAAACAATATTTACCAACACAATTTGATATTTAGTGACAAACACGACAATGATTGACGAACAATATTTACCAACACAATTTGATATTTTATTAACAGATGTACATGCACGAGATCTTCATCATGACATATCTCGTCGCTTGGGAGTAATTTATCTTGCTGATTATATTGGAAATAATTTAATAAATAATGTTGAAGGAATAATATGGGGTCCTAACAATAGAGTATTTGTTTCAATGATAGTAAAAATAGGAATAAAACAAAAAAATGTACACATGTTAATTGACACTGGTTCTCCGAATACATACATATGTAACGATGTATTTTCATCGTTTGATAAAATGATATTTAATCCAAATAATCATGTTAGTATCAATATTAACGGAAGACCAATAGCAGTTTTACAATCTCCTGAACAATCTCATTTTAATGATGTAAATATATTAGGTTCAGACTATTTAAAACTAACAAATGCAAACGTAAATATTAATTATGCAGAAGATAAAATTAAAATTGACTTATATAATAATTAGACACATACGAAAAGAACGACAAACATAGTAAATATGACTAATATAAAGATATCAATATATTATTGTATAATACTACATTTATGATGTACATAAAATATACGTTAATATGACTAATATAAAGATATCAATATATTATTGTATAATGCTATTACAACTGAGCTATTGTGGCAATATGCAAAGTATAATGTAATTAGAACTAAGACCTGGTTAATATACTGTATTATTGTTTTATAATGCAATTTATTCAGTGCATATGCATATAACTTTCATCAAAAATGAGTTTTAGTAAGTGCTGGTGAATATATATTAGTATACTTATAAACAAAACTAAAGAACGATATGTATAATCGAAAGAGAAAACATGTTAATTATAGGGAACCTTTAACTGAAACGTCGGATAGTGATATTGATCAGCATGCATTCCATAGTTCTACGAGTAAGTTCAACTATCTTGAAGAAGAAGCACTAAAGATAAAGGTGTTGCCTAAAGAATCTTTTTCTTCTATAATTATGCAAGAGTTAAATAAAGATGACCTTGTTCCTCAATACGTAAGAGAGCTTTATCTAGACAATATCTCTACAGACGATATAAAAGTGTTTAATCCTAAGAAAAACAATGATTTAAGTGAAACGTTATCATCTTTCTTGATAAAGCTCAGGTTAGTCTTAGAAAATAATGCAAGAGTGTACGATGTGCCAAGAGAAGAAAAATTTATAGATGACATGGCAATTGAGCTTATGAAAATAGTAAAATACGATGACGGAAAGTTATTCACAATGCGACCATGCTCTTTGAAGCTTGTTATAGGTGACAAAAGTTTTGCAGCAGAAGCAGACAGAGAAGGCAGGAGAGGATTAAAGATAATATGGATTTTGCAAGAAAACAAGCACATTGACGACACAAGGTACAGCGAGGGCGATGTACAGCTTGTCTCCTGCATGATTGCCGCTTACCAAAATAATTTTAGGATGATGAGAGAACTGTGTCCAAATACCATGATAGGAATAAAAATAAAAGGAGAAGAAGTGTACTTTTATTCAATGAGAATGACAGAACAATACTTTAACAGCTTGTCAAGAGGTCTTCCTACTGAAGACCTTGAAGTAAACAAATATCCACCAAAGAAAGGCTTGCGTATATCAGACCCTAATAACAGAAGAGAACTATTAAAATGTTTGTGGACTATGAGAGAGAGCGCTCTAAAAATACCAGACGAAGATTGACTAAACAGTATATAACGTGTATAATTATATTTATGTATAAAAAATATGGGATTAACATGCATTCAATAGGCATATATTGGTATGAGTCGATCCACATAACCAAAAAATCTAACCTGCTTATGAGAGAGAGCGCTCTAAAAATACCAGACGAAGATTGACTAAACAGTATATAACGTGTATAATTATATTTATGTATAAAAAATATGGGATTAACATGCATTCAATAGGCATATATTGGTATGAGTCGATCCACATAACCAAAAAATCTAACCTGCTTTTATCTTTCGGACATATTCCTGGTAGTTTTACGATAAGACGATACCCAGCTCGCCACTACGATTATCTTGACCCGGCATGAGCTGGATGAAAGTGTAGGCCGCGAGACACGGTATCAGCAACTGCACTTTGACTTGGGCGCGCCTGACATCGGAATTCAACAAAAGCTATACTAACATTTACAGTTTTGTTGGGCTTATGGAAGCAATAGCTGTATAACCACACTAACGTATTATTCGAACTTTGATCATTTGGTTCAAACTATAAACATAATTATCATCGTATCTGTTTGTATACCCATTTAATTTCATTCTACTTTAAGTTACTTATTAAGTTACTCATGTGTTCTTTTATACTTTTACCAATTGCTGACACTTTTGTATTTGAAAATCGCTTTTTCACTTACTCAACTTACTCAAAATGGAACAAAGAATATTAATATTATAAAGGGTTTTTTTTTCTTATTTTAACAATAAATAGGTAATATGGAAAACGTTATGTTAAAAATATAAAATGCTATGAGTAAGTTTGAGAAAGTTTGAGTAAGTTGAGCACTTACTCAAAATGATTTTAGTTATATGCATATGCACTGTATGGAGTTATGTTATGGATTGAGTATATGTAACAACACGATATATGCATATGCACTGTATGGAGTTATGTTATGGATTGAGTATATGTAACATGCATATGCACTGTATGGAGTTATGTTATGGATTGAGTATATGTAACATGCATATGCATTGTATGGAGTTATGGATTGAGTATATGTAACATGCATATGCACTGTATGGAGTTATGTTATGGATTGAGTATCTGTAACAACACGATATATGCACGACCTATCACATAGGATTATTCATCGGTAACAGATGTTTCGATACATGATAGCCCTTTAATGATATATCGTTTGGTTCGGTTAGGAATATTATTCACATAGGATTATTCATCGGTAACAGATGTTTCGATACATGAAAGCCCTTTAATGATATATCGTTTGGTTCGGTTAGCAATATTATATTGTGAACAGCAGTTAACTTGTGAAATTGCATTGCACGCTTTGCACATATTGACTTGTTCTACACAGTAGCCGAGTTGTTTGAATACACTATAATCGGAAGACCAGGTATATTTGATATGTGGATGCCTAAAGCGCATATAATTGAGAAATTTGTGTTTAAAATCTTGTAAGTACATGAATGAATTTGGTTGATGCATAAAGTACACGTTTTTATTGCCGTATATGTTGTCACCCGGCGCGAGCGTTAGAAACATGTAAAGATAGTTGGTGTTTTCGCACATGTCACGTATATTTTCGCGGAAGTAATCAGGGCAAACAGACCAGAAATCGTGGCGGTCGACGATACGAAGCAATGCTCTGTATTCCAGTAGACATTTGCCTATAATTGCCGGTAGTTCATAGGTAATGACATCCTTTTCGAGATTGGTATTTTTGTTAGAGACATATTGATCAAACTTGAAGATAGCGAGTCGGCGGCTGATAGAGCCGTGACTGTCAGTATAAGGGATATCGACGTTGGTGCAGATGATCAGCGGCACACGCCAATCGACACTGATTTCGGATTTGTGCTTCCTAGCAATACTGAGGGTTTCTCCGCATATCATTTGCTTAAAAATATCGCTGGAGATGCGAGAGCTCAAATTATCACCTATTTCGTGTGCTATCAGAAGATCTTTGTCGTACTTATTTTCCAAGCCGAATGTGATTTCGTGGTTCGTGTTTATTACACCCAGGAGCAAACATGTGTTTGATGACTTCTAAGACAGTACTCTTGCCAGTCCCAGTATCACCTTTGATGACAGGCAACAAATTGTAATTATCGAAGCGTTTGAGCGGGAATAACAAACGGCCTATAAAGGCTAGCAAATAACGATATATTTCTCCGTCTCCTACCTGATATTGTAATAAGCCGTCGAATAACGGTGCATGCAGTATATCCCAACTGAATGACTGTTTTATATTATGTCGTGGCATATATCCATGTATCCAGTCAGTACTAAACTCAAACGTCGCTATGTTCAACACTCCGTTATCAAATCCTATGTAATCGAGATGTGTCTCTAGAAAAGGAAATATGGGATTGGCAATTTCTTCGATATATTTCAATACTTCGCTAAACTTTTTTGGATGTTTTACGAACACATGTGTGCCAGCAAAATACGAGTTCAAGAATTGTGTGTAAGTACCTACTTTCTCATATTGCCATGGGCTAGTAGAGTTTGATTTCCACACATACCCTTTCATTCTTCCTAGCAATTCCTTTTTACACACGTCAAACATCGTTTGCATGAATGATTCGAACGAGTCTGGGTTGTCAGGAAAAAAGTATGCACGTAATTGCTCTGATGCTTTGCCTGTTACTACTCTATTTATCGCATGACTGAAACATTTTGCAACAACCGCTTTATTCGTCACTACAAAACGGCTGTGTTTTGCTTCACTGTGCGTATGCCTTTCATTTACCGTACAAATGTTCGTATGTGGTATCAGTGTATACGCATTTCCATCTGGCGATTTCAGCACATCCCACACGTAATCACATCCACTTATATCATTTATCGTTGATGAACAATCTCTTATTTGCTTATTTGTGTTATATATGATTTGCGAATTGAAAACGTTCTGCTGATTAATCGTTATCTGTTGTATCAACGATGCCGGCGGCGACACTGGCTCTGTTTTGTTCAGTATCTGATATCCTGGACCAAAACACATCCCTTTTCCATCAGATAATATGTCTATCAACACGTCCTTTTCCAGCTGACCACTTTTCACTCCTTTCGAATACTTGTACACCAGATGATATCCTCCGCTAGGCGTTTTTATTATCAATGTATTCTTTTCTTCTTGCTGATATTTATCGTTCCAGTATTCTACTCCATCCACTTTTACCACATGATCTTTCCGCGTTTCATCTTTTCTGTCTAAATCAAACGTCATAAACGCCGTCTTCTCTCCCGTCAAAAACATAAATGGTCCATCTTTATATATCACATGATTTGCAAGCTCTATAGACTCTTTCTCCGTTATATCTAGCCATCCTTCGAATATCGGTTGCTTACTGCTTCGTCTCGTGTTACTTTTTGTATTTATTTTTGCCGGTACAAACCGCTTGAATAAATGCTGCAAAAACTCTAAATCTGTGTCCGTATCCATATCTTATTTAGTACGTTTCTACATTCTGTAGTCGTACATATATTGTTCAATTTTGAGTATGCTTCGTCTCGTAGTACGTTTTGTATTTATTTTTGCCGGTACAAACCGCTTGAATAAATGCTGCAAAAACTCTAAATCTGTGTCCGTATATATATCTTATTTAGTATGTTTCTACATTCTGTAATCGTACATATATTGTTCAATTTGAGTAAGTGCCCAACTTACTCAAACTTTCTCAAACTTACTCAAATTGTTTGTTTAGATTTTTACTTCGTTTTTCCTTACTATTTCGTAATTACAATTATTTGTAATTACAAAAACCCTTCATAATATTAATATTCTTTGTTCCATTTTGAGTAAGTTGAGTAAGTGAAAAAGCGATTTTCAAATACAAAAGTGTCAGCAATTGGTAAAAGTATAAAAGAATAAGTAACTTAAAGTAGAATGAAATTAAATGTGTACTACAAGTGTTGCTAGAAAGCAATGTAGTTGTTGCGTATGGAAATACATGTAACGTGTTGAAGAAAGATGTATAAAAGCCAATGGTGATATAGAAATGTTTATAAAGTTAGGCATAGAAGATAGTAACAGACTACGTTAAGTAAAACATAACCAGGAAATACTTGAATAAAATATATATACAAATACAGAAAAAATAAACAGAGATATAGCATACTTAGATGGATTTAATATGAGATATTTTGTTAAAAGTATTCTTAGTAATAGTGTGTATTCGTCAGGACCTATGTATACATAAACATAGTAAGTTGGAGTATTAGTGCAATGTAAAAGGATGTTATTTCATAGAATAAAAGAATATTAAATGAAGATATTGATCGAGTAATATACATATGACGTAATATAACAAATTATAAAGGATACAAGATAGAATAGTTAAAGAATACGAGATGTTTGTTATATAACAGACTTAGGTTAAATTGTTTGCAGAAGGAATAAAGCGTATGTGAGAGAAATATAATCAATGTGTTATGAAACATATTTGTAGGAGTAAAGTGCATGTGAGAGAAATATAATCGATGTGTTAAGAAAATCTACCAGGATTTGTTAGGTGGTTAAAGAGAGATATATGGAGAGTAGACGTAAGTTGATGGTTTAGTGTATATATAGCATTGATATATGAGATGTCAATAGTAAAAGAATATTTCGACATTGACAAGAAATACAAATTGTTATACGGAGAGCAGATAGTAGTATTGATGCAAGTAGGAAGTTTTTATGAGATATACGGAGTAGATAATGAAGAACAAAAAATAGGCAATGTAGCAGAGCTATCAGGTATACTAAACATTGTGCTGACAAAAAGAAACAAAAAAATAGAAAGCAATGGATATAAGAATCCGTTGATGATAGGGTTTCCGTGTTTGGCACTGAGTAAATACATACCGATATTGCTAGATAAAGATTATACGATAATAGTAGTAGATCAAATAAAGAATGAACTGAATGATGTGATGAGAGAAGTGAAAAAAGTGATAAGCCCGTCGACATATCTGGAAAATACAAATGATGAATATTTGATATTAATATATGCAGAAAAAACGGGACAGAAGTACCATATAGGGATGAGTGCAATAAATGTGATTACAGGGAAAAATGTAGTACATGAGTGTCATTCAACAGAAAACGATCTGGAATTTGCAATCGATGCAGCATGTGAATTTTTGGAGCAGTACAGACCACGCGAGACGGTAATATGTGCAATGAAAAGAAATCAAGAAGTATTAGAATATATGAAGCAAGGGTTACAATCTCGATGTGTTATACAGAAAATAACATGTCAGGAAAATGTGCAGAAATGCACAACAGAAGTGGCATATCAGAATGCAGTACTTGGAAATGTATTTACAAATGAAACGATGATGACGAATATAGAGCTGATAAGTTTGGAACGATGGCCATTTGCAATAATAAGCTATGTATTGTTGATTGAGTACTTATATTTGCAGAATACAAAGTTGGTACGCAAGATGACATATCCTGTTATATATGAAAGAGATAAATTGTTAGTACTAGCAACAAATACAGTAGAACAGCTAGATTTATATGTGCATAAAAAACGAGGAAATAGAAGTGAGAGTACAATAAAGTGTGTATATGATGTGATAAATCATTGTGTAACACCAGGTGGGAAGAGATTACTAAAAGAGCGATTAATGTCGCCATTATATGATGAAGAAGAGATAACACGTAGGTTAGACTTGACAGAATTATATGGAAGAGAAATAGGAGAAGACAAGTTGATTGATCAAATACTGTCAAAAGTAGGAGATTTAGAAAGACTACAGAGAAGGATGTCAATAGGAGTGTTGAAGCCAATGGAATTAGCAAAAATGTGTGAATCATTAGAATACATACTAGAGCTGTATGAATTGCTAAAGACGCAATATCCGTCAGTTGGAGAGTTAATATTTTGCAATAATGAAGCAGATGGAATCAATGCGTTTATAGAATACATACATTCAGTTATTAATATAGATGCTTTATCAAAAGGAGAAATTGTGTTTTGCGAAGGTAGAATAAAAACATTTGATAGATTAAATGCCCAACTAGAAGAGCAACAAAGAGTAATAAAATATGTAGCAGATGAAATAGCAGAAGAAATAGGTGATGTACGTATTGAATATCTACAGTCAATAGGGTATCAAATAGTGACGACGGCACAAAAAGCGTCGAAGATAAAGGCTACATTGAGAAAAAGACTGAGAATAAATATTGGAAAGTTATGCACAAAGATAACATCAGAAAAGATTGATAATGCAAATCAAATAATACAGTCTATAAAGCAACAATTAAGAATATGCACAGATAAATATTATACACTAGTGCTAAATAAAATGTATAAGTCATACAATAAGTTGTTGTCAGAAGTGATAGTACAGATATCTGAGTTTGATGTAATAAAGTCGAATTGGTATGCAGCAATAAAAAACGGATATTGTAAGCCAGAGATGAAGTCACATAGTCAAAGCTATTTTAGTGCAAAACAGTTACGTCATCCAGTGATAGAAAAAATACGAAAAGACATTGCATATATACCTAACGATGTATCGGTGGGACTAGAACATCACGGAATCATACTGTATTCGATGAATTCAGGAGGAAAGACGAGTTTACTAAAAGCATGCGGACTAGCAGTAATAATGGCACAAAGTGGAAGTTACGTGCCAGCGAGTTATTTTGAACTATGTCCATTTAAAACTTTATGTACGCGTATAATCAGTGAAAATAGCGTATTGTCTGGACGTTCGTCATTTGTTGCAGAGATGCATGATTTGCGAAATATATTGAAGCGAGCTGACGAACACACACTAGTGCTAGCAGACGAAATTACGCATGGCACAGAACATTTATCAGGATCAGCTATATTTACTGCAAGTGTTCAAGTACTTGCATCTAGAAATGTAAACTTTGTGTTTACTACTCATTTACATAATATTTATCCGATGATATCAAAGATAGAGAATGTAAGAGTGTATCATTTGACTATGAATATAAAAGACTCAGAGATAATATTTGAACATAAATTATGTAATGGTCCAGGAGAGTCAATATACGGTTTAGAAGTATGTGAGGCACTAGACATGGACAAAGAGTTTTTGACAAAAGCATTTTACGTAAGAGATCAGCTAAATACAAAGACACAAAAATTATATACACTAGACCTAAAAAAAAGTAGATATAACAAAGATAAATACTATCAGATGTGTGAATTATGTAAATATTCGCCACGTATGAAAACAGATATACCACTAGATGTACATCACATACATTTTCAATGTACAAGTGATGAAAATGGAATGATAGGCACAGGGATTCATAAAGATCATGCGTCGAATTTAACAGTATTGTGTAAGGAATGTCATGTTAAAGTACATAATAAACAGATTAATATAACAGGTTATAAGTCAACAACGAAAGGTATAAAACTAGAAGTAGTAAATACAGACGAGTGCGATTAAATTTGCTAAAAGATGAAAGGGTAGATATAGATGAAGTAGCCATACTGCGTGAGCTGATACAGGCAATGCGATAAAATACGAAAAGATACAGACGAGTGCGATTAAATTTGCTAAAAGATGAAAAGGTAGATATAGATGAAGTAGCCATACTGCGTGAGTTGATACGGGCAATGCGATAAAATACGAAAATGATAGTAGTGGTATGTAACACAAGGACATGTTACGACGTATGTTTATATGTTGCAGAGCAATGTGCTGAAATATACTTCATGTAGTTGATATACTGGACACGTTACAGCTAGAACATTCTGAAGACTAGGTAACGTTGAATCATAGCTTGTTAGCTATTGGATTGCGTTGCTTTAAGTAATAATTGATAAATGATAAGTGATAAGTGATAAGTAATTTTTGATAAGTGAGAAATAATTTCTTGAAAAGTGAGGTCAATAAACGTATGCTATTGGATTGCGTTGCTTTAAGTAATAATTGATAAATGATAAGTGATAAGTGATAAGTAATTTTTGATAAGTGAGAAATAATTTCTTGAAAAGTGAGGTCAATAAACGTATCTTTATGGTGTGCTTTAATTACACCATGTAACTACTATATTATTACAATGATGTTTATAACTTACAGGAATGCATATACTAATTATTACAGAATTTATCCACTGAACAGGTTCGACAGACTATATACATATAATTTGTATAAATTGAAAAGATATACATTCATATGATAAATACGTATTGTGACATAGAAAATATAAAACGAACAAGTTGGTAGCTTTATGTGATATGCATTTATAAAACAAATACGTATTGTGACATAGAAAATATAAAACGAACGAGTTGGTAGCGTTACGCATTGTGACATAAAAAATATAAAACAAGGTGGTGGCGTTACGCATTGTAACATAGACAATATAAAACAAACAAGTAATAAATATTTTGCACTATGTGGTCACGAACGATTATAGATAGGTTTAAAGCGATACCTGCAAATCCACGAGAAAATGACTTTTATGCACCATATAACAAACTGTTAAATACGGTATTTCCTGTAGACAGTGATTTTACAGTAGCTCCACAGTCATATCCACTGCCAACATCGAGAGACTCCATAGACTTTGTCATAGAGTATGTAGTATTATTGCAAAATATGCCTGTGTATATATTAGAAATAAAAGAACCTAGTAAAATACACTTTTTATCTTCGAGACAAGAAGCAGATAAACAGATTAGAACAAGATTACGTGACCTGCGAGAACAGTGTAAACTAGACATTTTTTATGGGACGAGTGCATATGGTACGCAATTTTGTGTATATCAAAGTGATAAACATAATTTGATCTCTCCACTAAGAATAGTAGAAGATCCAGAATTATTAGTAGATACTGCACCAAAAGAAAGATGGGCATATGATGTATTACAAAAATCAGGTTATGAGAAGTTGATGCAAGTATTTAATTATATAAAAGAAGAAACAAAACAACTTACGTTTCTATAATCAAAGTAATATCATTTTAACCATTTTGCAGATGAAGCATTTGTACGTGGCAACAGATGCATAAATCTTCCAGGATGTGTTACAACTGATCAACCCAAGTTGTTTACAATACCTATACTTAAGTGATAGGTTCAATATATGCATAAATCTCACAGGATGTGTTACAACTGATCAACCCAAGTTGTTTACAATACCTATACTGAGGTGATAGGTTTAATATATAGCATTTCTATATATAAAATATTCCGGTAGGTTCAGTATATAGCATGCAAGCGCTTACTACAACAATGTATAAAATGTATGTAATTGTTTATATTATGTAAATCTAAAGAGTAATTGAATATATGTAGTTTATTTATGATTGTAATATTACTATAGGTGTTAGCAAGCGCTTACTACAACAATCTTCCAGGATGTGTTACAACTGATCAACCCAAGTTGTTTACAATACCTATACTTAAGTGATAGGTTCAATATATGCATAAATCTCACAGGATGTGTTACAACTGATCAACCCAAGTTGTTTACAATACCTATACTGAGGTGATAGGTTTAATATATAGCATTTCTATATATAAAATATTCCGGTAGGTTCAGTATATAGCATGCAAGCGCTTACTACAACAATGTATAAAATGTATGTAATTGTTTATATTATGTAAATCTAAAGAGTAATTGAATATATGTAGTTTATTTATGATTGTAATATTACTATAGGTGTTAGCAAGCGCTTACTACAACAATGTCGCTAAAACGACCTCGAAGTGATGTTAACTACAAAGATCCAGAAAGTTCAGAATCTGATCTTTATACAAGTATTATATCATTTTCAGACATTCCTTCTAGAACAAGTATGTGGAATAAAGAAATATGTAAGTCTTTAATGATATACTTTATTAATGCATCAAACATAAACGAAATTATCGTTCAAGCATCAAATCTAGAAAATGAGTATAGTACCTTAGTACTTGATGGATGGAACAAAGATACTTTTGTGCACAGCAATCGCAACAGTATTGTACATAGTACTGATGGAAAAATTAGGCCACAAACTGTATCTACAATTATACATAAGATTCGTGCTATTATCAGAAACGAAAATTCGACTTCAATTAGAGAAGTTAAGATAGATGCATTTATATTGTCTTTATTGGTATATATTGGGTTCGACAAATATCCACTAATTATTTATCCTCAATGCGACTATACTGCAGCTGTTGCACTGTTCTATAACTTCCAAGATAAAATTTATTGTATCTAAAGAAGACCAATATATTGTACTTATAGCCGAGGACAAACATCCTGGTGGCATATCAGAAGTAACAGACTGGTGTAAGCCTCAAATAGCAGGAGAGATATTTGTAACAGCGTTTCACAACATATACATGGGGAATAAAAGTGATGAGTATACTGTAACATATCCTTTGATTATATATGCTATTAGAATAGTTAGTACAAAGTTTACGTTTTATAAAGCTGAAGTATCAAGAAAATACATAAAAGAATGTTCTACTTCGTTGCCACATACTGATAGTTTAATAGTAAAACGATTTCCTCAACAAGAAGAAGAGCGTTCTGATATTGCACGTAAGTTGAATGCCTGGTATTTTTGCCAACAATTGGATTGCATTAATATACTTACAACTCTAAAAGCACTACATGATTTGAGTCTAGTATGACTGCTGAAGTATAAGAAAATCAATTGGATTGCATTAATATACTTACAACTCTAAAAGCACTACATGATTTGAGTCTAGTATGACTGCTGAAGTATAAGAAAATCAATTGGATTGCATTAATATACTTACAACTCTAAAAGCACTACATGATTTGAGTCTAGTATGACTGCTGAAGTATAAGAAAATACATAAAAATGTTCTACTTCGTTACTACATACTGATAGTAAAAAGATGTTCTGATATTGCACGTAAGTTAAATGCTTCAGATTTTTGCAGAGCGCATTAATATATTTAACACTCTATAAGCACTACATGAGTTGAGTCTAGTATGACTAGGTCAAATAATTTAATAGTTAGAATATGATATTGTTATAACATATTAACTAACAGTTTATAAGTACAGCATGTGAATATCTTGACAAAGACGAATAAGGTAATATGACAATAGTTAAAGTGATACTTAGTAGGTTGTCACAGCATGTGAATATCTTGACAAAGACGAATAAAGGTAATATGACAATAATTAAAGTGATACTTAGTAGGTTGTCACATAATATTGTAGTATAAATATGTGTGCTTTACAAATAGTAGTACGTATAAATAATTATAAAACAGAGGGACTTTTATTTATTTCCTGGGTCCTGGAAGTTTTACTGGGAGTTTTATTTGTTTCTTTATGCTTATAGAACTTAAATATTGTTAATGCATTAAAAAATATGAAAGATAAATTGAAGCTAATATTATTTAAGAAACAATTTATTGAAAAGTGTCAATGCTAAAAATTAACAATGAATTCAACAATGAATTGTTCGTTGCCTATAGAAGCTTCTGCTTATAATGCTTGCAAATTATTAGACGGAAGTTGTATCGGTAACGTAAGATATACAGGAAATTGTTTACGATGTATTTTAGGTGGTTCAAATGGTTTCTATACTTTTATTACAATAATGTCTGCTTATATTGGTACATCTTTAATAGGAACTATTGGCTCGATAATTACATGGAAATGGGCTTCATATATATCAACAATAGTTCCTATATTATTTATTATATGTGAATGCTTTGCCTTAGTTATGCAAGGTTGTAAAATAAGTATTTGGCATACAACATTGATTGTAATCGAGACAGCTATTTTAACAGGTATGCGCTTACCAGCTTTTTTAGGTAAAGGAAGTGTTATTCTAGCATTATTTTCAATAATTATCGGTATTTGTATTGGGTTTATACCAATTTACAATGCAGATAGTGTTTTAAAAGGGTGGTATTTTACTGTGCCTATGAATTTTGTTTTTTTCATGATTCAAATAACAATTAGTAGTTTACGAATACTGACATTTATTAATAATCCGATAAAATATAAAAATGTTATAAAACGTATAGTAACTAACACAGGGTTTTCTAATACAAATATTACAATATATAGTCGCCAGTATCTTAAAGAAGCCACTATGTCATCAGTTATCTATGATGCTTTATACGATTACTGGGGAGACAACGTAGGATGGTGTTTAATACTAATTCCTTATCTTACAAGTTTTGGAATTTATGAGGTTCAACATCCTTTTGTTGAAAGTTTACCTAAACCTATATATACGATTTTTAAATTTCGTTATATACTAGCAGCAATTGTTCTGGGAATAAAAGTTGTTTCTGTTTTTGTAGTAAATATTTTAGTTGGAAAGAGTCTATCAAATTGTAGTATCAAAGATATATTAAATCGAGTAATTACAAAAAAAATAGCTGGAACTAAGCTTGTTATTACAGGAACGCGTTCATATATCATACGGTGTCTCATCGCAATTATCATGATTCCTACTTCAATACTAACATTACCGGCTTCATTATTAGAATTTACAGCATTAATGTTGGGTAAAATATTTGATAATAATGAATTCCAATATATTGGTGCTTTACCGTGGTATGTAATGTTAGAATTAATTCCATTAGAACCAGAAGATTCTGAACTATGCAGGTTTACTCGTACAATGAGTCCTTTATGGTGTTACAAAGCATTAACTACATTAATACATACACAAACTATAGATATAAACCGCTTAAACGCTATAAAATATTTTATTAAATTAATTAAAATATACTCTTTGTCAACAATAGACCATGAATGGAATTTACTTGCTGATAAAATTGAGCATAGTTTTGAAGAATCAGTTGACTTGTGGCAATGGTTAGACAATTTTTTTATAGAAAATAATTTAGATAACCAAGCGTACATAGAATATACAAAAATGATCAGAGTAAGCAACTATAAAAATATACAAATTATAATTTGGACTATAATATATAAGCTGAAGCAATCTAAGATATCTTTAAATTTTGAAGAAGCTATGTGTACACTAGATCTAACCAGATTAGAGTGGGAGCTATGGTTAGATATGTGCTATGATTTATCTAAATAAGATCCTGGAGTTAATATTAGAATTTGTACTCTTATATATGAGTTATGGTTATATATATGCTATGATTTATCTAAATGGGAGTTAATATTATAATTGTTATACAGTTATATTTACAACGTAATATATTGTATCCATTCGGGCATACCTTGTGTTATTGTATCTAAAAGTCCTGGGAGATTTTAGTTTTTTATACAGTTATATTTATCACGTATCCATGTTTGTTTATTCTAGCATACCTTGTGTTATTGTATCTAAAAGTGATTTTTGTCTTTTTATACAATTAGATAAATATTTTTTGCATCTTTTATCATTTGGTTTTAATCTTAAAGATGAACGTAGAAATATGCGTGCTGTTTCGTATTTAGATAATTTATACATTTCGTTGCCAACAAAATAACTAAAATCCGGAGTCAATAAATCTGCTATATAGTTACTCGGAATATAATCATTTTTATGCAAATAATTTATTAATTTTCTGTTGTATTCTTTTGATTCTGGAGACATCTTATTATATAAACAAGCAGCTCTACACAATAAATATTCGAGTTTTGTTTTATCTTTATTTGCTGTTCTGTATAATGTATTACTAGCTATATGGTAATCATTAAGATGCATACAACATATGCTATAATATAGAATGGATATGTAGCTAGGCTCATATAGTTTATCAGCATACAAAAAATATTCTTTAGCAATCTGATATTTTGCAACATACATTAACGATATGCCAATATTCATTAAAATATCTTGCTTCAGCTTATATATTTTGTTTGAATCTATATTTTGACATATGTTAAGAGTGTTTTCATAAATAATATTTAACGGCTCGTTATCTATGTCTGTATACATTATACTTTTATCTATTGTTAGTATACTGTATATATTCTCTATATTAAAGTCATATTCTGGGAGTGGGAGTTCACTTTGTTTTGATGTACTGCTACTATCAGAAAAACTACTTTCAGAATTATAGTTTTGAATAGCTATCAGTAGTTTATCTAAATTATCCAGTATTTCTGTTACTGTTATTCTTTTGGATTGTTTAGGCATATTTAAACGAAGTATTTCACATTTTACAGCTGTTTTTGTTAACTCTGCAGCATACGGAGGAAAGTTTTTATATTTTGTACTTATATTTTGCACAAAATGTTCGACAGCTCCATCGATATCTAACTGTTTGTTGTTTTTCCTGTTATTTACTAGTATTTCAAGTATGTGTTTTACATCTTTAGTCTTAGTTAACAATTGTAACATTATAAGACCAAAGCTATATACGTCAGTACCTGAATCAATAGGAACTTGTTGGCCAAAATCTGCATCATAATGGTATTCCATATATAAAAAAGTACCTTTACCGTACGCAGAATTTGTATTGTTATTATTTAATATACGCGATAGTCCAAAGTCTGCTACTATAGCATTATGCTCATCGTCTAAAAATATATTAGAAGGTTTGAGATCACGATGTATAATACCATTAGATGCTGATAGCGAAGGTTGATGCATATATGCGAGCGCACTACAAATTTGATAACACATCCTGATCCTAATATTCCACTCTAAATCACTGTCTATATATTTTGTAAGATCTCCCTTAGAAAAATATTCATATACAATACAAGGACATGTATTATCATAGCAGTATCCAAATAATTTTATTATGTTAGGATGATTTAGGTTAGACGTAATATGAATTTCTTGTTTTAGAGCATATAATATTAGTTGTTTGTTAATATCAGGTCTTTCTGTTAATTTTTTTATAGCGACAATATTTTTGTTTATATTTCCTTTGTAAACTATACTAAACCCCCCACGACCTATTTCGTTTTTTTCATTGAAGTTATTAGTTGCTTTTAAAATAGTTTCTAAAGTGACTTCACCTATATAATACTTACTAGAAGTGATAGGTTTATCATATAATTTGTGTTCTACCATATTAATAGTATGTAATAGGTAAGACCAATGTAATACTTACTAGAAGTAATATCCTGGGAGTTTGTTAGACAATTTGTGTTTATCATATCAAGCTGATATGATAAGTAAGACCAAATTTAAGTATTTGAGTAAATTGGTAAATATTTAATACTTTGTTTCAGTGTTGTATATAGACCATATCAGTAATCCAGTTAGAATCACTTTTTGTTTTATTGTAAGAAATGTTATACCAAAGCATACAAAAGAAAATTAATTTAAGAATAGTATAAATAATAGTAATTATTTAGTAAGATATATAACATATTAAGTACAAATTATTGTCGTAACAAATCCTGGGAGATTTAATGGTTATATATCTATATGCAAACAACAGTATTAGTTAAACATTATAATAAATATTTAAATAAATATACCAGCATTGTAGTAACTAATGATCTAATGGATATAAATATATATTTAATATAACAGTATTGATTAAATATAGTATTAAAAAAACTTACACAGAGCTCGAAAGTATCAAACGCATCAGATAATAAATATTTGTAATTATTAAAGTTTAGAAATTAAGTATAACATATGAATTAATAATTTTGATTTATGTAATATGCTTTCTTGTATTTAAAATGTATGAACTAAGTTGGAATTATTGAAGTTTAGAAATTAAGTATAACATATGAATTAATAATCTTGATTTATGTAATATGCTTTCTTGTATACATAAATTTATGTATTTAATCGTTCAAATTGATTTGAAATCCGGATTTTATGTAATATTCTTTTCTGTATTTAAATTGTTTATGACCTATAAACCAGTTATCAACTAAATCAATGATAACTGGGTTGTTGACTGTTTTACTGTGTAATATGCGTCCGCAGGCTTGTACGACATCAGATCTAGGAGTAGCTAAGACGAGTGCATCAAATTCTGGAATGTCTAAGCCTTCTTTTGCAAGTCCATAAGTGGCAAGCAATACATCATGTGTAATGGAATGATCTAGATCTTCTTGTTTCATTCTACCAATGAAAAGTGCAGATGATATTTTGTATTTATCAAAAAGAAGTTTTTTTAAAAGTGCACAATGATTACGTCTGTCACTAAGTACTAATACTCTGTATTCTCGATATCTTAATTTATTTATTTCATCTAGAATAAGAGTATTTCGAGAATACATTTTACATAAAAGACTTATAGTTTTAGGCATATTGATGAATCCATATGGTGCATTAAAAAATGATGTAAAGTACACAATGTTGACAACGACATCATGTCGATTTATAAGAGTGCGCTTATAACAGACAGGCCCTATAAACCAGTGTATGATTTTTGATAATCCATCTTTTCTTTCAGGAGTAGCAGATAATCCTAAATAATATGGAACTGATAACTTGAGAAGTACTTTTGAAAATACTGGTGTAGGTATGACGTGTACTTCGTCTATAATCACTAGTCCGATGTCGTGAAAAATATCTATATCATAATCACGCGTTGCAATTGACTGAAGCATACCAACAGCGATGTCACAATATTTTAATTCTACTTTATTTTGTTGTAAAATTCCGATTCGAGCATCAGGAAGAAACTGTGATATTCTGTTAATCCATTGTTGCATAAGGCATTGTTTATGTACGATTACAAGCGTTTTACATCGAAGTACTGATGCAATAAACAATGCAATAACTGTTTTGCCAGCTCCTGTAGGCAACGATAGCACTCCACCACCTTTGGCATCTAGTTGATAGAGACATGATAAAGCAGCTTCTTGTTGTAAGTCGTTTTTGAGTTCTCCATTGAAGACCATTTTATTGGAACGATATGAATTGCCGTAATCAGAGGATTCGAATGAAACATTGAGATTATCATATGCCCAATGTCTTGGAACTTGATACAGTCCATCGTCTCTGATTTTATATACAGGAAACAGTACAGAATGTTTATTAAAAAATTTGTTTGTTTTTGTTTCAACAGTCAACTTTTTTATATGTGTATCATTTAAATTTTCTGTAATACTACCTTCGCGATTAATATATGTAAACATATTGTATATATAATATTGTGCAAAAAAATGGGTAAGTATAAATACGGGATAGATAACAAATCAATAAACTAACATGCTTTGGTCTGGGGGTATAATATTTAAAGTATACACAGGTAAACCAATAAATGCTTATATGCAAAAGTATATTTAACATATAACATCAAAAATACCAGTATATATAGAAAGTATATAAAACTAATACAAATAGAGGTAAGATGAATAAGTGAGTATATAATTCATAAAACTCCCAGGACCCAGGATATGTACATTCATGGTAGGTTGTTTAAAGTGTAATAATATATGTTTCTTTCATTTTATTTTTGAAAAAGCGTAATGATATAACAGATGTATTAGCTTCGGTTATGTAGATAACATAGAAACTCCTATGATTTTACAGGTTACCCACAGTATGCAATTACATACATGCAAGGTTACCCACATGTAGTATTACATTACTTAATATATACAACATAAATAAAGATCACTACAATGTTGTATAACATCACTTAATATATACAACATAAATAAAGATTACTACAATGTTGTATAACATCACTTAATATATACAACATAAATAAAGATTACTACAATGTTGTATAACATTATTTCTTATTACATCATCAACGACAAGATGATATAACTGAACATTGTATCAGTAGTATTCTAGTACAACTAAGTGATGTAACTTAACATTGTATCATAGGTATTCTAGTACAACTAAATGATGTAACTTAACATTGTATCATATAATACATGTACAACACATGAAGTAAATAAATATACAACATTTAAAAGTAGTAATACATGTACAACACATGAAGTAAATAAATATACAACATTTAAAAGTAGTAATACATGTACAACACATAAAGCAAAAATAAATATACAACATTTAAAAGTAGTAATACATGTACAACACATGAAGTAAATAAATATACAACATTTAAAAGTAGTAATACATGTACAACACATAAAGCAAAAATAAATATACAACATTTAAAA
>Ga0316217_10002079_pt1 | contig 24740 bp, 20 predicted proteins | sample 1anoAmetaG_FD_203633 | JGI IMG/M metagenome (GOLD analysis project Ga0316217, IMG submission 203633) | Freshwater microbial communities from Trout Bog Lake, Wisconsin, USA - 1anoA | ecosystem: Environmental > Aquatic > Freshwater > Lake > Hypolimnion/Profundal zone | place: USA: Wisconsin...
GCGTATATAAAAGAAAACATATGGGGTTTTGTGTTTGGCTTAATGTGCACCCTACAAAGCCGCAGATTGCCAATCTTCAAATAATTAGTTTCCAAAATTATTTTCTTAAAATAGTAAGGATGAGTAAGATTCATATGGCACAAGAAGGATCAATTTGCATGGTTCTGGTTCTAGCACACTCCTCCGGAACAGTTTAAGAACCCTTTGATTGTCACTTTTTTCCATTAATTGGGGATCACTGTTTATATTCTTTTCAGACCCTATTAGGTTATGTCTAGCCCTCCGAAGCCGAATACTAGACTTTGTATTACTCCACCTGCTCCGGTCATGAAATAAGGGTTCGTTCCGCCCTTTGTCTCTGCGAAGACGTTGAAAGGCTGTCTCAAATTTTAGGTGAAAGACTCAAGAAAGTACTTGTAAGAGTTTGTGGAATCTTTGAGTCTGCTGTAGAGAATAGTGAATATGCTGTAAGTCATGGCTGGAGTGCCGCTATTGGGTATTCTGCTTTGATAGTAAACTAAATCCTTGATGATTTGCGCTGTATCTGTGACTGTTTTGAGAGGGAAAGACAATAAATTGACGTCAGCTTGCTTTATATTTTCCCCATGGTAGGTGCTGTGTTCTCTGGTCACTCCATCTTCCATTTTCAGGATAACTAATCCTTAGCTAATTTTCTTGTAGTTGGGATTCTAAGGTATTCCCAATTTTCTAGCGGCCAAATTGGCGATTCGCAGTGATTATTTGGCGATTGCGTTGGTAAAGGCGTTGTCGTCTACATTTTATGCCCATTAATCGGCAGCAACTACGTTGTAAATATGGTAGCCATCGCTTTTGAGTTAGACTCTACTTTACCAAAACTCGGCGACTGATGATATTATTTCATAGCCTTTGGTACGCAGCCATTATGTGTCTTGAGTAACACAGAAATAGTTCCAGGCGGCAAATGCAACACAACCACTAATATGATGTTCTAAGGGTCCAGTCAAAGCCCAGACTGGAGTTTCTTCTACTCCGAGGCTGGAACTTTCCCAAGGATACATAGCTCCTTTATAGCCATTGATGAAAGCATTATTTCTAGCAGCCTAGAGCCTTTAAAACCGGTATTAAATCAGTGTTTTTGCTAAATTGGGGTTAAGTGCTAGAATTCCGGGATAGATCCAAAGATCCATATCCCAAAACACATGTCCATTATACCCGAGACCACTCAACCCCATTGGACTTATTCCATAGCTCTTCCAATCGTTGATGAAAGCGTAACTATGGTATAACATTAATCTGACATTTTTCTGATCAACTTCATTGCCTTCAATAATGATGTCATTCCTCCATAAATTGGCCCAAGATTTGCGATGCGAATCCAACAAAGTTTATCCTCCAATCGAGATAGCTCTCTAAATGATTCGAATAGCTTAATTTTGTGGGTCTTGATGATGTGCTGAAGACATAAGACATGTGATAACTCCAAATTTGTAGACATTGCCTTTGGTGACATTGACCTTCATCTTCAAAAAGTGCATATTGGAGTCCCAATCTTCATGCATCAGATCAAACTGCTCCCCTTCCTTCGCCATAAAGCTGGAGGCAATAACAAGATCAAGTTTCCCAGTCTTGGTGGTAGCCTTGGTGTGCATAATATCGAATCTCATCTTGGAGTCGATGCTCTAGTATAGCTTTTGGATGTCGTTGAGGTAATCTGGGACTTTGTGCTTTATTTTGAGTGAGATTTGGTTGTTGGTGTGGGCCACTAGCTCCAAAGAGGTGTAGAATGCGAATGGGAGGTTTTTGAGTGCTACGTAGGAGTATTTAACTGAGCACTAATCTGAGCTGAAGGCACCTTCAAATTACGCAGAGTCAAATTTTAGATTTTGTTCATAATTGTAATACCCATACTGAGTAATGTCATAGCCGTAATCTACTTCGAGTTGCAGTGCAGGAAAGGTCTAGACTATGTTGTCGACTCTGCCTCTTCCGAAAACATCGTAGGCGCCGGCTAAAACAGTAGTTGAGACTGATATGGGCTGAATTGAGCTCACGGCGCCGATGACTCCGTTTGATACTGAGACTCCGTAGTAATCGTTGGAGTTGAAGTGTTAGAGGTTGTTTACGGATTTCGTCCATTGGTTTTCAACTATTGTCTTATTGCCGAAAATTGATCTAAAAATGCTGTTGATTTTCAAGGCATATTCCTCATCTTTGCCAGTTTAATAAAGAGTCCTTAATTGCCCAAAGTAGGCGTGCATCTAAAGATATCTCTTTTCAACAGTTTGAGTAAAAACTGCGGGCATTGAGTTGAGCTCTACGCCAAAGTTATTTAGATAAAGCTGGAAATCTCTAGAAAGATAGAAGCAATTCATCGTATCTGTACCAAAGATAGAGTTGGTATAATTTTTAAAGAAGCTTGGATAATTCTTAAGTTGCGTAGTGCCTGCCTCAGATGCAGTTTGGGTTAAATCACTCACCACTTTCTAAAGGTTGTTTTTAGCTGTGGAGTCAAAGCAGTTGGGAATTTGCTTACTTGTAGGCAGACCATACTCTTTCAGGATTGTATTCAAAATGGTAAAAAAGCGAAGACCATCCGCCTCTAGATTGAGGTGCTTCACTTTACCAGCCGAAGTTAGTGAAAGCAAGCATGCCAGCACCAGGAATACAAATTTTTAGTTTGACATCATTATTAATATTTATAGATTATTCAGGAAATAATAGGCTAGTCAACAGAATATCACACTTTGGTTTGTCTGAGAATCCTCTATCTCCTCTTTTCCAGCAAAAACTAGATCTCTTTGATCATTTCATAGGGCCTGAGCTCTTTGTTCAACGCCAGAGTCCCCTCCTCATTCAACTATTTGAATTTCTACTCCCCTTCGCCCAGTGCGTTATTCTTTATCGCCAATTACTTCAACTCCTGGTACTTCAAAGAGTATTATCTGAGCGTAGTTGCCACATCTTGGTAGTATTGTATCATTTGCATGACCACCTCTGCAGTATCAGTTTCCTATGAGGGTTCGGCTTCGCAGGTCAGCAGCTAATCCATTTGGTTTTCAAGTTGTGTCATTTTTTTGAGTATTTTGGCAGAAACGCTCACACAGAACGGGCTGGGATCATCGAACTGGAAATTAGCTTTGGTTTACATGGCTGTAAACAAGGGTTAGAAGAATGTTTTTATTTAGCTTTCAATCTAAGAGATTTCCTTTTTCATCTGGTCTACCATTTTGAATTTGGCCATATAATAAGTGAGCCTCTCTTTATGAATCTTCAGTTTCTGATACACATTTTACGAGAAGGAGAAAGATAGCTTTTCTAGACGTCTTTTCTCCTGGTTAACCTTTCTTAATGGGTTTGATAGATGGGTTTTTATCCTGAGTAAACCATTGATTACGATCGGAGGATTTCAACCAGTTGAGGTTTGATATTGATATCATTGGCGAATGCTCTTATTTTCTTGTTCGTCAGAGGGTTTTCAACAGGCAGCCAGAGATCTTGAGTTCTGTTGAGTTTGAGTGTTCGGAGTAAGTCTTTCAGCATGTTTTTAGCATGATCTTGCTTAAAGCTTGTGACCATAAACTCTAATTGTTGTATTTGTTAAATGGTGAAGTTTTAATATGGCATTTTGAGTATAGGGTGACCATCGGGAATAATGGCATCAAATTCAGTCTTCTTGCGGATCAAGTAATTATTACTGCCTGTCCCTGCTGGCTGGCTTAAGGGTAGGTAGTTATTACTGCCAGTCACTGGTGGCTGGTTTAAAGGCGGGTAGTTATTAGTGCCTGTCACTACTGGTGACTGGGTTACAGGCGGGTAGTTATTAGTGGCTGGTGCCTGATTTACAAGCGGGTAGTTATTAGTGACTGGTGGCTGGTTTACAGGCGCGTAGTTATTAGTGGCTGTCAATGGTGGCTGGGTTACAGGCTGCAAGTTTATCTCGCCTCGGCTATGAAAACTTTGTCCAGACGGGATGTTATTGATATTTTGATTACTAATGCTAGAATTGCTTGGAGGGTTGAAAGATTGTTTGTTTTGATTCGGGTTAACCCAGCCAACTACTTTCTAATCATTTGGCCTTAGGAAATTGGCACCAGTTTAAGTTTTCCGAGCTTTACTCGGTTGTTTACCCTCGGCTGCAAGATTCTTGCTATTTAGTTCAGAGTCGCTTGGAGATTTCCGGAGAATTTTGTTGCCTCTTTTAGGTGCTAGATTTTCTGGGGAGTCTTTTGGTCTTTTCCTCTTGAATTCTCTAATTATGCTTAGGTCTTACTCTGCCTCTTGCGCGAAAACGTTGTTATTAGAATTCATTTGAATCTATCAACTTGGCTTAAGCTAATATAATTATGAAGTATGGAAGGCCTAGGCTCTGCATTTAAATCAGATCTATATATGTAAATGACTGTTGCATTTTGGGTGGTGGCAACTATCACAGCATTAATTAGTGAAAAATCATTTTTTGGTTTAGTTTTTTCGAACTTTTTCCATGCTAAAGTAGCTTTATAAGATGGGGTCTTTGCTCGATTCGAAGTAGTCAATCAACTCTTTCTCTTTCTATTTTTATTTCTCTTTCTGGTTCTACAGGTCTTTCAGTTTTATTCTGGGAATGCTTCTGTTTAAATCATGTGTCTTTTGGGGATGCTTTTTAGGATGGTTTAGCATTTTTTTTGCTTCATAGAGTATAGGATTTAGATTGAGCTATGTAAAGTTTCTGTTCATTTTTGGTTTGGAGTGTATGGAGTTTCCTGTTTGCTTATCTTTTGTCCGATTTTCTTTCTATTTTGACAGAGTTAGCTTACTTTTGCTTCGGCTTGTGATTTTACGTTTTGGGAAGGGAACTTTGTTGTATGAGATCTGAGGAATGATTGAAGTAAATTTCAGATGGGATAGCTTCTTGAAGCAAGACTTTTACTATGAACAGTACAAGACTTCATTTAAAAATTCGCTTATCCCAGATTATTACTCAGCGTAAAGTGGCTTGAACTCATGAAAAAGTTCAGAAACCGCTAAAACAAAGGATTAGTAGTTCATTTTGGAAGCATTCTGATTGACTTTTTTGAAAATCCCCATTAATGTCTTTTACACTTATTTTGATTCTTTAACCATGTGCAGCTATCTCACTTGAGAGGTTTAAAGTGTCAGTTGCTCAGAGCCAACTTAGGCCTTTCTCGCGCTGCTTTTGAGTTTGCATAACTTTGAGTAGATTTCAAATTCCTTGCAAAAGACCATCCACTTATTGAGGCTCATTTATTACATGATTTTTTGTTTGTCATCGAAGAGAGTGCTTTTGATTGAAGTGAGATTATTGTCTTTGCAGAAGTGACCAAAAATTACTTTAATTAGCTTATTTTAAGCTAGAACTTAGTTTAAGATTAGCCCAAAATATTTTTGAATTTATTTTTTATGCGCTCCTAGAGTTTTGTTTACTTTCAGCGTCTTTGTGGGTTTAACTTCCTCCTAGACCTAAGTTTAAACTTTTTTGTATCGTTCTTCGTCAGTTTTTTTACCTAATGGAAGCTATTTTCTTTAATTGAATTGGAATTTTCCACTTCTGACGGTAGTTATCTACCAATCTCTAAACTACGATTAGTCGCTGCGTTTGGTGAGTTAGGCAGACGGCACATTTTCAATCCCAGCTTCGCCTCCAGCTTGCAGCTCTTTTAATTATACGCATTTCTAAAACTTATTTTCTTATTTTTGGAGATTTTCTTTTGCTTTCAGCTACAATTCGTCTAGATTGTTGTTTTGTTTATGAGCTAACGACTACCGTTGATGGAGGTCTAAGTTTTCCTTTAGTCCGTTTTCCGAAATGCTTTACTTCATTCGATTTCTTCTATACTTTTGTAAAATAATTATAAATGCATATCATTCTCGTCTTTTAGACGACGTTTGTATTTTTTCCATCTTTCGTATATGACCTAACTAGTTGGAATGAGGTCATAACGTAATTTGCGCACTCTAGATATCTTTTTTGAATCTAATTGTTTTTAAATTTTTGTTTCTTTTTGAGTTTCTGCAATCGCCATGATTAGTTAGTTAGCTTCAGCTTCATTTTAGAATATGATTACCTGTTTAACTATTCTAGAAATTAGTAATTCTTAATAGTTCGCTGTGTAATCTATTTAATGGCAAACCCAATTGACTTTGTGAGTATTAAGCATCTTGAAGCTAAGTTGCAGTTAAAATGATGTTTCCCGATAAAATCGTACAGTAAAGACTTTCATGTTTTAGTTGATAAACTTTACAACCTTATTTCCAACAATAGAAATGGTTGAAACCTTTTGGTTGTAAAAGGTACAGTATGTTTCAGGATTCTTCTGAACCTTTTCTATAGTTAAACTTCAAATGACAAGAGAAACTGTTTATCTCGATGATGCTTATTATGGTATGGGTAAAGTTTGCAGCCTAAAAGATGCACGTTTTTCAGCAACCGCGAGTAGAATCTTAGCGTTGAAAGTATTTTTTCTCCTTTTTTTCGATTATGGTCAGCTTAAATCTTGATTCTGGCAAAAAATCATACTTATACATTCTGGTTAAATTGAATAGTTATCTTCAATCTAGAATTCAAGACAATCGGGAATTGAAATGCTCAAAATATTCTTTGATCAGCCCACTCAAAAGATTAGCTATAGTATCAAATATGAAGAGAGTACTATAAACCTATGAAAGTTCTTGTTCTTGAAGCTAAAAAAGAATATCCTAAATGATTTTTTCTCAAACTAGATGCTGATTCCCCAATTAATTGAAGAATCCTTAGCTTTATGCTAAGAATAAAGGTAATTATGCTCATAAATGCTAATAAAATGAAATTCTAAAAACCATAACTTGCTGATAGATTTTTCAATCATTTGATTTAGTGCACTCCCTTTGATCGATAAAACCTCTGGCAGAAGGGATGATTTGGTTCCTAATAAATAATTGTTGGTCACAGCTGTGTGGGTTTTAGAAAGTAAGAAATTTACTAGAATAGCAGATGATTTATATTATTGCATATTCTAATTAATTAAGTTATTTGGATTGCTGGGTATGGAAGAACTCTATACATTCAATTCGCATCAGCTGTAGCTCATAAAAAACTGCTCTTTCTAGCACAAATTGGCAAGCGATCGTAAAAAAATATTAAGCTGCAACAAATCTGCGAAAGTGTCACCCAAAAGTCTGTTCATCCCTCAGGTATAAAAATAAAACTAGAAGGTTTCCTTTCGTAGAAAATCATATAGAAAGGTATTGTTCATGTTGCCTCTGGATAAAGTCGTCCAGAAAAAACTTGTAACAAAAAATCAAGGCAGAATTCATGAGAGGAACTCATTAGTTCTTCAAAAGAGTCGAGAGGATAGTGGAGTGTACCCTCAAACAGAGAAGAATGAGAGAGGAGGGGGCTACCACATTCGAGCAATAAGAACGCAAGCGAAAAGGGCGTTTTCTGCTGTTTAGAGACCCTAGGTCTAGCAGAAAATAATCCCTTTAAATGAGGTAAAAGAGATCCAAAATGAAAACGTTTAAAGAAAGTAAAAAAAATCAACTTCCATGAAACTAAGTCCCAAGATAAATTTCCCAATCAGCAACAGAAAGCTGCCACCAGCCTTTAAATCGAAGCTGGGGGACAAATACCTCTAAAAGATTTTGGAAAACGAAAGGAAGCAACTTTCTCCTAAAATCCCACAATTCTGCCAAAAGGAGATCTCTTTCAATTAGGACCGATAGGCTTTCTCATAAGAGATAGAGAAATTTAAGAGGAGATTGATGGGGGAGAGCAAGTTGCTACAAAAATTGAGTATGCCTTTCTGATTGAACCAAGTTTAGGGCTGTGTTTTGCGAAACTAGAAAGGTGGCTAATTTTGATTACTTGCATTTTAAAATCAATGAAAGTTGCTTTTAGCTCTGTTTTTCTCAGTCATTTATATATATTTTATGTTTGCTTTGCCAATGATGAATAATTGATTTTGAATGCTTTCAAGTAGCTCAACAAATACAACAAAGTTAACCCAAGTTCTGTCTCTTGAGCCTGTAGTCCCGAGGAAAGATTGAGTTTTTTCAATGATTAAAGAAAGGCAAGGTCCAGCTTGTAATGGAGTTATAGGGCAATCAAAACAATCATATATATTTTTTAAAAATCTGTTATGAATAAATGATAATTTTGTAGACGATCATGGATGTCACTCGCTTATAGTTATAGTGACCAGATCAATTACATCTTCTTGGCATTTTATATCTTTTTAAATACTTTCAAATTTACGCTTGTATGATTTGAGCTGATAGAGTAATTTTTGCTGGTTCATTTTATTGAGTAATTTTTTATGTCCATTGAAGCTGTTGAGCTTTTATTGAAAAGCTTACGTATAGGCTATGACTAAATTTTTGCAATTGGGACATAGTTATTAGTTTGTGATCCATGTGAGTAGATCTATCTAACAATTTCAACAGATTCTTTCGCTCATTTTCTTAGCTGCTAAAAATTGTATTGATATCCTTTCAGCGAAGTAATTGAACCTTCTAAAGATGAGAGTATTCTAGATATATAAAAAGGGGTTTGGCATATCGAATCTTCGATCATTTCAAATGTATTATAGAATTCGAAGATAATACCTTCTTAGAAATCAAAAATCTTCGATTTTAATTTTTTTAAGGGAATCAAATTTTTATTTATTAAAATCCGGTTGCTCAGGCATTTAGCACCATCATCAGTTTATTACAAATGATCACTAAAACTCTCTCTGGTTTTACGAAAGGTATTGATTTTTATAAAGAGCAACGTTTTTTCTATCAAAGCCCAATCTTTACTAAATTTGAATTGATCTTTGGCTAGCTAGCACGATGATATACCGTTATTGCAATCTGCCAGAATCTATTGCTGCTGCTATTCTATAACCGACTTGAAACTTTATAGTTGGCTAGAAATGGCTGATTTTGATAGCACTCTAGAATTTAAGTCGCAGAGTCTTAGCTATCATCTACTGCTTCTTGCTTTGCCAAAACCGTTACCTAGTGGTCTAATAAACTCACTGCTAAACCTGGAACTTTTTTCATCTTTCTTTCGTCCACTGTGAAGTTTCTTCGAAGGCTCTTCTTGTTTAGGGCGTTTCGATATTGCTCCCTCAATCCAAGGAGAGTGAGATTGTCTTTTTTGATTGCTGCATTCGAAAAAAATTGCTTTACATTCCTCTCGGTTTTTAGCGGTCATTTATATATATTTTATCTTTGCTCTGTGAATGAAGAATAATGGATACTTTTATGAGGAGAAAGATTTCAATGAGGAAGAGTTTAACCCGCTTTAGATTTTGAATGCTTTCCAGGAGCTCAACAAATGCAGCAAAGTTACTCCAAGTCCTATTAAAAGTATTCCCTTGATTCAATCTTAGCCTTAAGCCCCTCGATTATGCGTAAAGAATAAATAATTCGACCAGATTTCGAATAACTCCAAAAACCAAGCGGATTCACTACCCAAAAAGACCTACATAATAAAGAAGCAAATGATTAAATAGCCCAAATAAGAAATCATTCATCGAAATTAAAACTCTTTGGGCGATTACTCCAATTTGAGCAAATCTCAAGACATCATATAAGAAAACAATAGAGTGAATTTGCAGAACGTTAGTTTTAGTGAAAATAACTTTTATAAGAAAAGAAATTTGGACGAGAAAGAGACAAGTAATATAAAGTTATGTTAATAACTGAGGGAACTAGAGAGCAAGTACGCAAAGAAACAATAGCTATTTGTTGAGTAGAAGCTGAAGTTAATAGAAAGTTGTGGCACAATACTGCAGCAATCTTTCAAAAAGAGGCTTCAGTTCCAGCAGTTTCTGAACCATCAAAATGAACTAAAAGAGTGTATTTACGAGCAATACGTAAGTTCAAAATACTAGTCCGAAATACAATTACTTCATAGCTAATAAAGTAAGTTAAAGGGGAAGAAAGGGAAAAAAATTCAACAAACTGAGTAGTAATAAAATAAGAGTAGCTAACAACTGGCCAAAAAAGGTTACATTGGCTACCTATTGAATAAATTGGGGAAGGAAAAAGAAAAATATGGGATAATAAGATAGAAACAAAATTAGCCCCTTTTATTGGAGCTAAGTTAAAGTAGAATGACACAACTTACAAAGTATTAGTTTGTGAAAAACTTTTGCTTGTTGAGCATTATCTAAGGAGGAAGGTAAAATGTTGAAGAGATTCTTTGTATGGATATGAATAAGCTTCAGTAATGCACAATTGCCTGCTTAAAATTCAGTCCTATTCTACCCAAAAACCAAAGAAATCAGCTCTTTGAATCTTTTAGAGAAATAAATGTCTCAGCCAAAAGACTAACTTCACCTTCACCTAACATCTTCTTCCCCAACAAGGCCAATTATTTTATGCCTATTGCCAACATTTTCAGCAGCTAAGATTAGATCTTCATCATAAACGAAAGTACATAAAAATCTATCTTGCTCTCTAAATTTTTGAACAGAATCTAATTTACTTCTGGAGACCAAGGGTTGGCTCTCCTAAAATACATCCTCTCTTTATGCTTGAAGATGGTGGAATAGTTCTAACACCAGAATATCAAAACTTCAGCCATAGTTCTCCCCAAATGTATCTATATGAGTCAGAAGTGTAAGTATTTCTTTATTTAGTTTAAGTAAAATTCAAGAATCTGATATTCAATGAGTTGGTTTATCACCATTTCAAGCATATTTTGGTAGAGGATGAATGCTATTTTTTCCCGCCTGAGGAAAACCCTGAGCCGCAAGCAGCTACCCTTTGGAGCATCGGCATTTTATGCTACTACCTTTATTTTGCTTCTAAACCCTTTACTAAATATAATCCTTATAACTGGCCATCAAGGTAGTACTTTTTTGCTGCAAACGAGATCCAGTATCAAAATAAGCTGCCAACGAGTGACAAAATTAGGTAGTTTATCAACACTTGCTTAGTCAGCAAATTAAGCACCAAAAACAAGATTTAAATCTGCGCTGATTTATTAGGCAATCTGCATGTCAAATGAAAACCAATTGTTCTTTTCCTGATAGTAGTTATGTAATCATCATCTTTAGAGTTATGTATGTTTCAAGAATATAAAACGGGCTTAATAAAGTGGTGATAGCGCGAAGTTAGTTGACTAACAGATAATCAGAAAGTTAATCAGGCATGGGTTCTGGCCGATTTAAGTAGGGTCTACTTAGTGTTCAGGTATGCTTCAATGTCCTTGTAATACACAGTTTTTTGCGAATTCTTCAAATTGAGCAAAGTATTTTCCAGTTACTTCTCTGGGATCAGTTTCTGCTTGTTCAGCTCAATCAACTTGTTTTGCCGATCTATGTTACATCCCATTTACAAAGTTTTGACTTGGCGTGGGCGTTTTCCTTCATCATGACAACTTCGTTCTCAATGGTTGCGATTTTTTGGTTGGCTTCTTTTTAGACTAAGTTGATCTTGTTATTGATCTAAGAGATCAAGTTTTCGGTTTCGGCTTGGATTTTTGAGATTATCTTTTATATCTCGGATTCTGGATCAACAGCAAGGTACCTTTCTGTCTCAGTTTTTGCTCTTCTTTCTTTATCAAAACTTTGGTTCTTTAAACTTCACGTTATTCGTAGTTTTTAGCGATTGCGTCTGGTACGGTGGGTTTTGTGACTCTAACAGCGATAACTTTATTAGTAGTGAGGTACTTTCGATCCCTGGAGCCCAAACACTGCAGCCTGTCTGCAGACTTTAACGTAAAGATTCGTCAAGGGTGTTGAATTTGTCGATTAAGACGTCTTGGACGGTGTGGCTGGAGCAAAACTGGTTGATTTCATGGCTTTGTAAATTGCGATTTACTGAATCTTGCTGAAAATCCAAGTCTGGTCATAAGAAACAGTGTAGTTTTTGATGGTGGCGTGGGCTAGATCCTTCTTCAGTCTGTTTACAACTTCAATTTTTTGGAATTTCAGAATGACTCCACTGCTGGTTCCGCACTAGATCGGGCAAAATATACTGGAATGTCGGTGACCTGATCAGTTTGCAGAGTGACTTGCACTTCGTGATACTGAATGGCTTTTTGTTTACCTTAGTGATGAAGGGAATCATGAAATGGAGACCGGGCTAGGTCCATGAGTCGAGCATGGCCCCTCCTCTCTTATAAACTCCGATGTGTCCAGTGTCAATAACGTGGAAGGCTCCGGCAGCCCAAAGGGCAAAAACGGTCAAGGCTATTTCAAAGGAGACTTACCGAAGAATATGAGTGCTTGCTGAAGATTTGCCATAATGATATTATAAAAAGATATTTTAGGTTTGGGTTAAAATGAGCTAAGCTAAAATATAACTGAAGATGATTCCTATTCCAGAATTATTGAATTTGTCCATCTAACTTAGACTTTTAGGATTGGAACTCTTGGACATGCTGTAATAAGCGAAAATAAGATATACAGTCTTTTGGGGTACAAAGAAAAGCTTTGGTTTAAATAGATCATTCTTAGATGTTTATTCGCTATTCTTCTTTGATCACTGTCTTTTTTTTCTTGAACACGCTTTTAAATTATTCGTATCCGTCTTTCATTGAAACTATTCTCTCCCTATAGCTTTTTGAGTCGAAACTTAGCTCTGGCGTTTTCCCGGCTGTGATTTGAATCTCATAGAGTGCAAACAATAGCACCACAATTGAAATCGTTGAGACCAATCTAGCATAGGCGTTGATGTAGACTCTGCTGGATATTGATGCTGCTTTGCTAATTGATGAGATGTTGAGAAATAAGCTGACGAAGTTCAAGGCAGATATCACTGCATAGGCTTTGTAAAGAGGAAAAGTTATGGGGAAAGCTAGGATGTAGATGAATGCTGCAAACTGAGTGGCTATAAATGCCAATTCTGCGATTCCTTGCCAAGATGTTTCTATTAGGTTGATTGAGGTTTTGTCGATATCTTTGGATGGCAGGTTGAGGTAAAAACTTTGTCTGACTATCCAGAATCCTAAGTTGTAGCCCAAGAGGAGAGGAATGGTTGAGCAAGCAGAGGGAAAAGTAAATAGTCCGAAAAACCACCCTAGATTTGCGAAACTTTATGTCAACTCCAGCCAAGTATAGCCCAAGAGATTGACCCCGAATATCGTCATATATACATTCTGAAGGTATTTCAAGGGACGCAAGAGATAATAGTTTCCAGCTTGATCCTACAATGGTTTTCCACTTAGAATCCGAGAAAACCGAAAGCCTTTCTCAGATTTCTAGGGCTTCTTTTACGATTAGCTTTCGATTTACCTTTTTAATGATGATTATAATAGCTATCGTTGAGAAACTACTATCTTTTTGATGCTTTGCTACTAAAGGTTGGCCTCGGAAGCAGTTTGCATATTCTGGATTTCTACAATATTTCGCTTAATATTTTAAGGACCTGATAGATAATCCATCGGGCTTTTAGGCTTTTATTTAGGAGGCTAACTCTTTTTTTGTTTGGAGTCATGCTTTTTAGAAAACAAAGACGCATTTCGATGAACTAGCGCATATTTACACGTTGATAGAAGATCGCTTGAGTGATTATTAAATTGAAATGTTTGAAAATTGGTGGCTAATTTGGTTATTTTCCTCAGGGTTATCATAAAAAGGCGAAGGATAATTATAATCAAGCCGAAAACGACCAAAAACTTAGCAAACCACCAAAATAAACTCTCGACTGCCGGAAGCTACTGACAACCCTCCAAACCACTTCAACCGCCCACAACGCCAAAAAGTCTAAAAGTTGAAGTATTGCCCAAGTTGGAGGCAGCCCCCTCAACTTTAATTTAATATTTCAATATTTATTAATAATTTATATTACCACAATCCAATGGCAAAGAAAGTCGGATCTGACAACATCAACAGCAAACTCAGTCTCGTCATCAAGAGTGGAAAGTACGTCCTCGGCTACAAGGCCACCCTTAGATCACTCAGATCGGGAGAAGCTAGGCTCATCATCCTCTCCAACAACTGTCCCACCATCCGCAAAGCTGAAATAGAATACTACGCTGTTTTGGCTAAAGCTCGCGTTGTCTTCTACCCTGGGGACAACACCCTTTTGGGAACCAGCTGCGGTAGGTATCACCGCTGCTCAACTATGGCTATCATCGATGCTGGAGATTCAGATATCCTCACTGAGTGATTTGTTTATACTCATTGAGCAATCCGAATCAAAGAAGGCAACTATTGAGCACCTAACTTCTACAGCTCTCCTCTTTTTATGAGAGCTCTCTTGTTTTGAGATAATCTTTGAGGTTTTATGAGAATCAAGTGAAGAAACTTGTTAAAAGATCAGGCGTACTAGTTGGCTGAACTTTAAATATCTTATCTTTCCAGAATCATGTCATGTCCGAGTTTGTTCATTTTGCTCTCGAGGATGATTCGAACATCTTCGTCCAGGTTTGTCCAGATTTCTCTGCAAAGCTGGTCGCCATTCTCTCCCTATCTCTTGATTTCTTGCAGTTAATGAGCCAGTTCGGAGATTTGCACATTTGGATTCTAAAGTTCTACTGATTGCATTGAGCTTAAGTAGGACCTCATTTCTTCGATATGTCTTCTGGTTTTTTTGGTAAACCTGTTGGTATTCACTGATTCCTAATCAAAGTTTTCTGCAGCTCCTTTGACGTCAGATAGCTACTAGATGGGTTTAGGAGACTAGTCGGGCATCACTTTTCCGTTTCGAATGTTGAATAAGGGAGTGCTTTGGTTGAATATGCTGCTTGGGGTTTAGATCATGTTTCGATTGTTTGTTTATTATTTCTCTTTCAGCATAAAAGATTTTCTCTTCTATTTTTTTCTCCTTAGCACAGAATTTATGATATAGCCCCTAAGCAGGTAATAATCACGATACTTCTCAGCATCTTTGAGCGTTACTTTATTTCTCAGATGCAGCCCTTTGAACTTCTCCTAGCCGCAAATCGCAAAAACTGCTGTCTCCAAAAAATTGAGTTTATCCAGGATAAACTTAATGTCCAGATGTTTTTGCACCTCCTTTCTGCACTTGTCATAGTTTTCATACTACTTCCAATCCGGAGCACGATCTAGGAAGCTCAACCCTTTATAGATGTAGTACTTGACATAACGAAATAGATTCATGTTTTTGGCATCGGAGTCTTAGTGGTCATCATTGCTATAGATGTTACATCCCAGGGCTACCTCGAAGCTTGTTCTTGTGTAGTGGTTCATCAGAAAAAGGACACCTATCAAGGCGCCGAATAGACCCCCAGTATAAGAAACAACGCTATCAAATTTGGTGAAGTTTCTGCTGTAAATATAACGATCGGTCGCCTTGCGAAAGATGAAACTTGCATACCAACCGTTTGCAACTTCCTGCACTGATATCCTAGTGGGCAGCATGACTATTCCGCCGGTAGTCTGGACATTGTCCTGGTAGGGGAAGATACTGTTATCAGTTGTTATTTGGTAGTCTGAGACGAAGATGTAGTTGGCTCCTCCTAAAGTTTTGCCGAAGTAGACGTAATCCTTATCCTCGAGGTAGTACGTTATCGGCTGCTTGACGTCGGGCGTCACCAACGAGTTTATGTAGTAGACAGAGAAGTGCATAATATTCTAAAGTGCCTGTTCTATGTCTGACTTGTTGGCACAGGTGGCCGTGGGGTTTGCAGTGCCGCAATCTACTACATCCAGAGATAGATAAGTGAAATGGTCTGAAGTCCATTTGCCCTAGATGAAAAAACTTGAGTTGATGTTGGGGCAAAGCCAATTGGAAGCGTTCATTCGGTCGAAATTGCCCAGAATATCATCGTTCACTGCCCAGTCTTCTCTCCTGCACATAGATAGAGGGATCCTAGTTCCGCCGCCCTGGAGTTCTTTGTTTTCGAAGGTATAAAGCGTCATGATAACATCGAAATACTGAAGAGGTGAGCTTAAATTAAACCCCTCCAGTTCCACACCGATATTGAAGGTAGAGAAGTTGAGGTCCAATCTTGGAGGGATGGCGTCTTTGGCGGTTTGGCCGGACCAGTCAATATGTTCTCTCCTGACTGCAGACAGCGACATGTTGGCGAAGATGGTGGAGAGCAGGATGACGATAACGAGGGAGAAGATGCCTCCGGTGAAGGTTTTGAACTAGGGTTACTACTGGTAGCGGATAAGTTGGGTGGTGGAAAAGAAGTCGGCCTGGTTCACTGCTGACTTGAGCAGTCTAAAAATTTTCATTTAAAATTTATGAACAAATCACGGTCGAATCACATTGTGAGGTTTGCATTTGTTTCACTCAAAAATTAAGCAGCCTGTCCCAATATTTGGTGATTGGGTTTTTTCTAAGATGGAGAAGGAGGCCATAAAAAAAATTTTTATAGAAATTGCGTTTTTGATATATAGTAGTCGCTGATTTGAGTTGATTCGCATAAGTTAAAATTTGTAAATAATTGAGTACTATCCTAATCTCTGCATCAAAACTAGATTTCTCTGAAATTGCAGCTTTTTATGATAGATATGTAGGTAGAGACCCGATAAAGATGAGGACGACCTGCTGCAAAATGGCCAGACATGCTCATGCGTCTCACTCATATCAACCCCTAAATTATTGAGCTTGAATTGCGTTATGGTATCTAATTTAGACGAAGGATTCAGCTGATAGATCATTAATATGACATATATTTATCACTGGCTATTTTCACTCAGCTATATCAAAGAAGAGCTGCTCCGACAAAAGGAAGTCAGCAGTTGCCAGGACTATAGATTTATTCTGCAGACCTGCATTAAAAGCCACCATCTTCTAATCTCCAAACTTTTTATCGATGATTCCTTTTACTCCTAGCAGCTGCGGAAAGGGTGGCACTCCTCCAGGTTTTACCCCCAAACTGAGAACTTCTTCCTAGCCGCACATGCTCCCCTTTTTGCCTATGCATTCAAGTTTTCTTAACTTACTCCAACTTATTTTACGGTTGGCTCTGTAAACAAGCAAAAACACGCCTTACTTGCCCTTTACTAGCATTGTTTTAGCTCCCCACTCCAGAGGGGTATTGCGGATCAGGGCTGATTACTATGAAGTGCGGGTAGGTTAATGCTCGATTACTTCAAAAGGCTTCCCCTGCTTTTTGAGATACTATTGTATTCTCAAATACAATTCTTCGCCTTTCCCTTGTTCAGTGATTTGCCCTTGCTCTGTTATTTCGACTTTTTCGTTCAACAATTATATGGTCTTCTAATTTTTTGCAAGCTCCTATGGTAAATCTTTCTCCATTAGTAGTTAAATAATATCAAAACTCGTTTAGCCCAATAAACAATATTGGAGCAGTATTATCAAATTTCCCTCCACTCATTCAAACGAAATCTTCAAATAAATCATCAAATGCTATCAAATTATAATGCTGTTCAAAAAATGAATTTTCTTTTGCGATTGTGGGCTGAGAGAGGGATATAGCTCAGCTACTTTTTTGGGCTAAACTTCGGCTTTTAGATTTCTTCACTCGCCCTATTTTATAATGTTTAAGCTGTTTATCTCAGGCAACGCTCGAAAAGGGGACTGTATTCAATGGTCTTAGCTTTTTTGGGCTTCTGCTCTTTCTAGAGTTCATGGTGCAGTTTATTACTGTCAAAAAGTTGATGTTTGGTTATGGTTTTTTATTAGTGGCCTATATGAAAGGGATGCACATTCTACTGGCTTCTCAAGCAGTATATCTTGGCTCTAGATTTCAAAAAGTGCAGTAGATTATTCTAGGCAGCACTGACAACTCTTTTGGCGATTCTTTTGTCAAGACTTTTGAGGTTATTTCTCTCCATTTCGATGTATTGGTGTAAATTGGAATGGAAGACGGAGTCGAACTGATGGAGGACTTGCTCTTTTAAACTGACTGGTGCGCAGTTGTCTTATGAGCGGTTGATGTTGATTGTTTTGCGGTTGTTTTTGCCTTTTTTCGGGAGCATTTTTTGTAGAAGAAATTTTTATTCTAAAGTTTATAGCAAGTAAGGTCAACTTTTTGGCTATACATTAGATTTATTCAATCCAATCAGAGAATCGGAACTTTTAGTGATTATCCTTTTGGCTGGAATAGGGTGAATTTAGACTAATACCTCTGTAGAAATACCAATCTAAATATTCTTTCAAGAACTTTTAGAACCCAATAAATGCAAATATGATAAAAGAATGAGAATGGAAGAAAGATGACTATAGATGCTTAAGATTGATAGATTAATATGGTATTTAGGATGAAGATTTGGTATATTCGCAGGAAAGATACTAAAAGTAAGTTTGTTTGATAGCTTTGTTAGGTTAGAACTAATAAGGGTATTTAAAAAGGTAATCCCAACTCTTTTTTTTATCGTAATCGTCCAAAGATTTATTGGATTAGTTGCCTAGGTTAAACTTAGATAATTAGTATACCATTTTTTCCGTCTTTAAACTTTTGGCATCAGCAGATACGGAAATTCATTTTATTTTGGTAAAAAATAAGCATGAGAGCATTTTATATAGGTTAGATTGATTTAAGAAGGGCTACATTTTTTGTTCCAAGCTGAGCTATAACAAATAAGATTGAATTATATTTGATTTTTTTGATAAATTTAAAGATATATCTAAGCCATGGCTGAAAAGATGAGCAAAATTCTCATGATTCTGTTAATGTGTTGCTGGATAACCCTCAACATCTCCCTTCATGTGTCGGCAGACTACAACAACCAACAGAAATGGCCTAAGCAGCAGTGTCTATCAGGACGGGCCCAATCTCCCATCAATATTCCTCCGACTTCCTCTCTTTGCTCTTACATCAAATTCACAATCCAAAGCCCCAAGACTACCATTGCTTTCGACCCCTCCAAACTCTAAAAGTAACATCTTAAGATTGACTACACAGGCTCTACTATCACAGTTGGGAACAACTCAAAAACCACTGACTATAAGTCTCTGCAATTCCATTTCCATATTCCCTCAGAACATAATCTGCTTCAAAGGTCTTTTGATGGGGAGATTCACATAGTTCATGCCGACTCTAACAATAATTTAGCTGTGTTTGGTATTTTTATTCAACCTTCTGTTGGAAATTTCTCTGACTTCTTAGACGGATGGAAAGTTGATAGTCAACAATCTTCTTCGATAACTTTACCCGAAATAAGTACCCCCAGTCATGTGTTTCATTATCGTGGTTCACTCACAACTCCTAACTGTACTTAGGGTGTGCAGTGGTTCGTGAGCTCTGAGCCCTTGAAGGTTAAAAGATCGAATTTTTTGAGGCTCAAGAAGGCACTAAATGAGGGCAAACCTTCAAACCGTAAGTTACAGCCTTTGAATGAGCGCCAAGTGGTGGACGTTGGCAAAGGATGCACAGTGAGAAAATCCCATTGAAGTTGATTCTTCATAGGCAAACATTAAATTATCATTAAAATTGCTTAATAAAGACAATCTCAAAATACTGAATTCCTTTAGATTAGTAAGAAATTATTTTATTTGATGATCATTAAATTTTGGTCCTCATTTTCCACAAAAAGAATAGGCTCAAAAGACACGAGGCCTAAAACTATAAGCAATCCAATGCTGCTCCAGCTGCTGAGATTTAAATTTAGGAGAGCTATTTTACTCTCAGCTGCAAACTGGACTTAGTTTTGGATTCGCGCCTCGAAAGAGTAGCGTATTGGGGATAAATATTGTATCCAGCCGATCCAACTGGGTAGGTTTTCTAGATTCTTGAAAAATCCAGCAAAAGCAAAGGCCGGGTATATTGTTATAGGGATGAGAACAGTCACCGTTTTGCTATCCGTTACAATGCTGCCTATCATCAATCCCAAAGAACTTCCTGCAAAGGTGACAAGAAAGATCACTAAATAAGAAGTGAAGATTTGTACTGCAGTTGAAGATAATCCTACGAACCAATAGCTGATTAACAAACTTATGATTGGAAAGAGTATTGTATAGGGTAGCTATACAACACTTCTACTCATAAAATAACTGAATGTATTGTACATTTTTGAGCTCTCCTCTTTGAGAAACACTTCTCTTTCACTTGGAAAAACCAAGGCTACAGGTGCCAATGCAAGTATTAACATTCCTATCGGTATTACGAATGTAAAACCTACTAAAGAGCGCCAATTAGAGTCATTGGTATAGTCACCGTTGAACCTGTAATAGAGACCTGCTGCGTATAGAGTGAGTAAAGTTGTGGAAAGGAAACGAACCTTTATCAACAGTGGATTCCTTATAAGATTCTTGTAGTCACGTGACAACAATCCTGAAAAAGAATGCCAACCTCCGATTTCCAGCAGCCTCTGTTCAAACTTTTAGTGGCTCTATTGACTCAGCTATTTTTCAACTTTAGGAGCAACAAAGTTGTCATACGCCTCAAAGTAGAGAGGGAAACGCTTACAATTCTCAGGGATTTGGTGGTGCATAACGGACATGAAATAATCGGCGGGGTTGTGGAACTACGGACACACCAAACCGAAGTGCTCAGCAAAGTACTCTTTGGCCTCCTTGGCAGCGCCCTGGTAAATGAGTCTGCCTTCCACCAAAAGCAGCAGACGGTCGAAAAGGGCGTAGATTTAGGCGTTGGGCTGATGGATGGTCATAACTACGGTCTTGCCCTCAGTGCGCGCCAGCTCTTTGAGGTACTGCACAATGATGAAGGAAGTGAGAGAGTCCAACCCCGAAGTGGGCTCATCGAGGATCAGCACCGCGGGATCGCTGAGGAGTTCGAAGGCGATGGAAGTGCGCTTCTTCTCGCCTCCCGAGATGCCTTTCAGGAGCGCTCCTCCCACAAGCACATCGACGCACTTCTCGAGCTTCAGCTTTTTGACCAAAGACTCGATTCTTTTCTTCTTTTCCTCACTGCTGACACTCAGCTTCAGCTCGGCTGCGAACTCGAGGGTTTCCATCACAGTCAGGGTTTGGAAAAGGACGTCTTTCTGCATTACATAGTTGGCGAAATCCCCGAAGCTTTAGTAATTATATGGCTGACCATTGATAGCTTTTTCCCCTTAGATCTTTCCAGAACTGACTCGGCCTGCTATTAGATTCAAGAGTGTGGTTTTGCCACTTCCCGAGCTTCCCATAATAACTGAAAGCTAGCTGCCTTTAAAAATCCCTGAAACATCATTGACAATCGTTTTAGTAATTTATGATTTACCCAAATCAATTGAGATGTTATCCGTTATGGAAACGGTGTAAGTTAACTGTTTGAAGGTCAAATCCAAAATAGGATTGCTCTTGGATGCTATTTCTTCATGGACGTTTTCTAGGCTTTGAATCATGTGACGTCGAATAATTATTATAATAATAAATCTAATTAGGCATACGAATAATACTATATTTTCATTTGTTGAACTTTTATCGATTATCAATATCAATAATTTTAGGTTTAATTATCTTGGCACTTGGGTACATCAGAAACAAACTATTTCAATAATGCTTTAGAATCGATAAAAATACAAAATTATGAAATCACTATAATTTGCTGCGTAGCCTCCAAAGGAAGAAGAAGCTCAACGCTCGAAAGCCAATTCCTGCGGCCATTAAAAGTCCGATGCTTGACCACATTCCTTGCGGAAAATTAAGGTCATCTATGGGTGATTCCGTTGCGAACTGAGTCTAATTCAGCAGAAAGGCTTGAAAGCCGTATTTAATGGGAGATAAGTACTGAATCCAGCCAATCCAAGAAGGCAGATTCCCTAGGTTCTTGAAAAACCCTGAAAATAACACTAGAGGGTTGAGTATGAGAGGAGTCAGGTTAGAAACTGCTTTGCTATCCTCGGCGATGCTGCCCAGCATCAGTCCAATAGAGTCACCTGCAAACATTATCCCGAAGGCGACTAAATAGGTGATAAAGAATTGGGTGGCAGTTGAGGAAAGCCCAACGAACCAATACATTATTAAGGTTTGGAGGAGAGGGATCAGAAGTGAGTAAGGTAGCTAAACGGCATTTCTGCTCAAAAAGTAGCTAAAAGTTCCATAAAGTTTAGCACTTTCTTCTTTTAAGAAGACATTTCTTTCGGTTGGGAAAACCAGTGACACTGGAGTCATTGCCAAGATGAGGAAACCAACTGCTATATTGAACATAAAACCAGAGACGGCCTTCCAATTACTCGGGTCTGCATAATCTCCATTGAATCTAAAATAGAGGCCTGCAGCAAAAGCAGTCACAATGATAGTTGAAAGCAGACGATAGTTTGCTAGATGTGGGTTTCTAATTGCATTTAAGTAGTCACGCCAGATCAAAGTTCGGAAAGCTTTGCATGCACTAACCGAAACTGTCCTCTGCTCCAATTTATCACCACTTCCCTTCTGTGTTTAGTTCTAGATAGTTGGAGCTATTAACTTTGTGTAAGTTTGGAAATAGAGTGGAAGACGGTCTCTGTTTTAAGGATTCTTTTGGTGCATTATAGACATGAAGAAGTCAGCGGGGTTGTGAAACTTAGGACAGCTTAGGCCGAAGTTTTTAGAAAAGTAATCTGTGGCTTCTTTGGCAGCACCCTGGTAAATGAGTCTGCCTTCCACCAAAAGCAGCAGACGGTCGAAAAGGGCGTAGATTTAGGCGTTGGGCTGATGGATGGTCATAACTACGGTCTTGCCCTCAGTGCGCGCCAGCTCTTTGAGGTACTGCACAATGATGAAGGAAGTGAGAGAGTCCAACCCCGAAGTGGGCTCATCGAGGATCAGCACCGCGGGATCGCTGAGGAGTTCGAAGGCGATGGAAGTGCGCTTCTTCTCGCCTCCCGAGATGCCTTTCAGGAGCGCTCCTCCCACAAGCACATCGACGCACTTCTCGAGCTTCAGCTTTTTGACCAAAGACTCGATTCTTTTCTTCTTTTCCTCACTGCTGACACTCAGCTTCAGCTCGGCTGCGAACTCGAGTGTTTCTCTAACTGTCATAGTTTAGCATAGCACATCATGTTGCATGACATAATTGGCAAAGTCTCCAAAGTTCTAAGTGTCATAAGGCTGGCCATTAATTAGCTTCTCTCCTGTGAGACCTTTTGACGAAATCCTACAGGCAATAATGTTAAGAAGCGTAGTCTTTCCAGAGCCTGATGGCCCCATAATCGCAGTCACTTCCCCCACCCTAAAATTCCCAGATAAATCATCAATCAGCCTTTTTGAAGTTTTTGGCTTGAAGAAAGCTGAAGAAGAATCCCCCTACTTTTCAGTGGTCTGCACCTCATAACTGATGTTTTTGAAGCTGATGCCAACTGGAGCGTTTGCTTTTCGTTCCCAGGCCTACTTTTTTTACACCCAATACTAAATCATGTGACGTCAAAAATTTATAATATAATTGGATAATTATTACTATTTACAATAAACGTCTAAACAATTCCGACTGAGCTGATTCTACTTTTTTGAGAGTTGGCCTTTAACACATGGAGAGAGCCAGTCCCATTGAGCTGAATTGAAGTCTTCCTTTTACGTTGAAAATCGCATTTAATTAAGACTCTGATTTCAATTTTTTTGTATCATTGATTTCTTTTGGACTTTCTAGCACTACATTGAGTTGCTGCTTTCAAAATTGCTGAATGTTGCTCATTTGATAGAAATGAGGTAATTTTTTGATCATCAGAAAATAAAGATTTAACTCCAATCTTGCCAACTTTCAAAATAATAAAACAATTAACCTCAACAAATAAAAAAGTATCGGAAGTTATTTGAAGATGAAATGACACTCATTAGAAGCTATAAACTATTTTTTACTATTAAACTTTTTTGGATAATGATTGTACAGTCATTGATCCATGAAATTCAATAGATCTTCAAATTTTTAGTATATTTAAATGGAAGAGAATGATTAGATGTGGTCAAGGAATCTGTGTTAGAAAGTTTGGATTAACTTAGTTTCCATATTCTTATTGATTGCGCTAGAATAATTGATTAAATGGTGCTATTTAATGATCATTAGACTCTGGTTCTCTTTTTCCACAAAAAGAATAAGCTCAGCAAGTGAAAATTGATGCCCAAAAATAGTAGAAAGCCGATGCTGCTCCATAAACTTAAATTGAAATTGAAGACAGATATTTTAGTTGCCGCTGCAAATTGAATTTAGTCGGACAGATAGAAGAATCTGAAGGAATTTCATTTCAGTCCTAAATAACTTATGATTGGACGTTAAAAAGGAATTACTATTATTAATTATTTTCAGCTTTATTTGCAAAATCACCAATAATACTTAAAAGAAGACAACCTTAGTAATTAGAAATAGATCTAAATAAATAAATTGTGTTATTTGAGGATCATTAGAGTTTAGCCTTCTTTTTCCATAGAAAGAACAAGCTTAAAAGCCGAAGGACAAACCCTTAGGCGATGAGCAGGCCGACGCAGCTCCATATGCTGAGATTGAAATTCAACAGGCCTATTTTAGTATCAGCTGCAAATTGGGTTTAGTTTTTGAGAAGTGCTTAGAAACCATGTCTGATTGGGGATAAGTATGCTATCCAGCCGGACCCATTCAAAATTAGCTGAGACATGATCGGAAGGTTAAGCATCCGTGACCTTGATGACCTTGGCATGACTGGATATTTTGTTTCTATCCGCTAACTGCATGTAATTTGGGTAATAAGAGATCATAATTAAGATAATTAGGTCAATTCATAAGACTTAAGCTTATGTCTCTTCATAGAGGATGTCAGTCCAGAAAATATTGCAGCTCAGTTTGAAGTTGGAGTGGTGAATTGAAGGTTAAGTTACAACTATTTTTTATGAAAAATGTACAATGATACAAAAAATTAATAAATTTCAACATTCACATCAAACAAAAGTACATTAGTTTTTATTTGGAGACTATTTTTAAAATTGATCTCTTGGAATTTCTAATAATAGACTAATGACTTTTGCCAAAAAGAAAAACTTAGGGGGCAGTTAACAACATTCCTGTA